>Ga0181556_1002452_pt1 | contig 16980 bp, 17 predicted proteins | sample 011ome_14_FD_148651 | JGI IMG/M metagenome (GOLD analysis project Ga0181556, IMG submission 148651) | Coastal salt marsh microbial communities from the Groves Creek Marsh, Skidaway Island, Georgia - 011505AT metaG (spades assembly) | ecosystem: Environmental > Aquatic > Marine > Intertidal zone... | reverse complement strand
ACCGACTCGGGCGAGATGGCGTGACCGCTCCCGGTGACAACGGGGAGGCTCTCTACTCCGGGGAAGGTGGTCGAGATATCGCGCCCCACGAGGCGGTCTCCCAGGCCGAGTGCCCAGACCGTTGCGGCCAGCGAACCAGACATATCGAGCGCAAGCACCCGATTGGCAGAGGTCACGGTGACCTCCCTATCGCCGGAGAGCTCGTCTGAGCTGACGGTCGTCGGAAGCGAGACAACTGGTGCATCAGTGATGGGTGCAATGGCGACGTCTCCCAGCACTGCGGTGGACGAGCCCACCCACTCCCTGGGTGTGTCCAGCCAGTCAATCTCTGCAAGAGCAGGACGGTCTCCAGCAGCGCTGGGGCTCGACCGTGGTGCCCCATAGGAGCCTGGCTGGCAGCCAGAAAGCACCAGCGCACACGTAAGTGCGAGAACCCCGAGTGGAGCCAGAGGAGACTTTGTCACAGTGTTTCTAGGATAGGCGCCTCGCCCTGATGCCTGCTGAGCGCCGTATCATGAGGGGACATGGTGAGTGCGGACAACCTCGAGGAACAACTCGGCGCAGGAGACATCGAACTTTTGGAGTTCGAGAGGACTCATTGGGGCTCAATTCCTCATAAGGAGTCTGCGGTGAGGGAGCGCTTTGGACTCTCTTTAGCTCGTTATTATCAGCGGGTGTATGCGCTGTGTCGCACGGAGGCAGCAGTTCGGTATGACGCAGTATTGGTGAGGCAGTGCCTCGAGGCGGCTGCCTCGAGACGCGAAGAGCAAGGAGGGTGAGGGATGGCACAGTCAGGTAAGCCCTCGTTTCTCCCTGATCGTTTCGACGATGTAGAGCGCGACCTCGGCTATGTCGGTACTCATCGACGCCAACGCTCCTCGTGGAGCGTCTTTGCCCCTATCGGAATAGGTTTGGGTGCGGTCCTTGTGCTGGTCCTCGCCGGTGTGTGGTTTGTTGACCGGAGTGATGACTACCTCACGTTGGATGCGAGCGAGGTCCCGGTCATCACCGGTGACGCTCCGCCCGAGGAGTCAGACGAACCCGTGGTGCTCGAGCCTGAGGTTCCCGAAGAAGTGGTCGCGGTGACGGACCCCACCCAGATCGATACTGAAGGTTTGACGTTGACGGTGCTGAATGGCACCGCGACCCAGGGAATGGCGGCTCGTGCGGTCGAAAGATTGGTCACCGTGGGGTGGCCTGAGGCCACGGCGACAAACGCCGATTCCACGGATGTCCAGCAAAGCGTTGTGGCGTATAGTGAGGACGCCGATAAGGCCATCGCCTTGGGAATTGCTCAGGAGTTGGACCTTGACGCGGACTCCGTCGTCCAAACAACTGCATATCCGGGAGCACGCGTCACTGTTGTTCTTGGAGCCGACTATGTCGACACTGAGTCGACCTAATCTTTCCCCGGTCCTGAAATGAAAAGGTAACCCCCAGATGAAAACCACTGTTCGCTCATTCTTCGCCGTTGCTGCAGTTGCGGCACTAGCCCTCGCAGGGTGTTCCAGTGAAGGCAGCGCGCCTGAGGATGAGGTGGTGACCTCTGGTGAAGGGGAGACCGCAGAAGCGATTGTCGACAACGCCACCGTCGCTGCCCTGACAGGCGAGGCCATCGAGGCAGGAAGCCTGTCTCGCCCCTCCCTCTCGGCCAAGATTGACAACCACCCCTCTGCCCGTCCGCAGGTGGGACTGGACGAAGCTGACATCGTCTTTGAAGAGCTCGTGGAGGGTGGCCTCACTCGCTACGTCGCCGTATGGCACTCGACTCTTCCTGCTGAAATCGGTCCCGTTCGCTCGGTTCGCCCGATGGACCCCGAGATCGTGAGCCCCTTCGGTGGCGTGTTCGCTTACTCCGGTGGTCAGGTCCGCTTCATTCAGATGATGCAGGAAGCACCCGTCTATAACGCGATTCACGGACAGCCAGATACAGAGGAAACCTTCTATCGCACGAGCGCCAAGGTTGCCCCCCACAATGTTTTGGTGAAAGCACCTGAGCTGATCGACCAGCACCTGGACCTTCCCGCTCCCGAGCGCCAGTTCTCCTATGCACCCAGCGTGGAAGAGTCCACCGCTGTGGTTGCTGGTTCGGCCATGACGTCGATCAACCCTCGCTTCAGTGGATTCTCCAGCCCCACTTGGGAGTGGGATGGAACTCAGGGAACCTTCCTGCGCTTCCAGACGAACGGCGCTGCTGACTCCGCCTCCAGTGGCAACCAGATTTTTGCCACGAACGTTGTCGTTCTTCAGGTGGGCATCGACGTTGTTGAGGACATCCCGACGACTCGCTTGGTCAACCAGGGAACAGGATGGGTCGCCACCGGTGGCTCCATCGTGGAAATCAACTGGTTCAAAGCAACTCCTGAGTCACCCATCGTGTTGACGACTGCCGATGGTGACGAGGTTCTCCTGGGTGTGGGAAACACCTGGGTACAGCTCATCCCCAACGAGTCCTCTGACGTAGAAGCTGGCGTACTGACCATCAACTAGTTCGACACGCTCCCGGCGTGCACTTGCACTCTCAGCCCGAGAGTGCCAAAATCAATTAGCACTCGTAATACGCGAGTGCCAATAGCTACAGCACACTAGACGTCCGGGAGGGACGAAAAACTGATGGCAAAACTAATTGCTTTTGATGAAGAGGCCCGTCGTGGTCTCGAGCGTGGGCTCAACACCCTGGCGGATGCCGTCAAGGTAACGCTAGGACCGCGCGGTCGTAACGTCGTCTTGGAGAAGAAGTGGGGCGCCCCCACCATCACCAACGACGGTGTCTCGATCGCCAAGGAAATCGAGCTGAGCGACCCCTTCGAGAAGATCGGTGCAGAGCTGGTCAAAGAGGTCGCCAAGAAGACCGACGACGTTGCTGGTGACGGAACCACAACCTCCGTCGTTCTCGCTCAGGCACTGGTCCGCGAGGGGCTTCGTAACGTTGCCGCTGGCGCTGACCCCATTAGCCTGAAGCGCGGCATCGAGAAGGCCACCGAGGCCGTCTCTGACGCACTTCTGAAGATCGCCAAAGAGGTCGAGACCAAAGAGGAAATCGCCGCTACCGCGTCGATCTCTGCGGCTGACCCCGCCATTGGTGCGCTGATTGCGGAAGCAATCGACAAGGTGGGTAAGGAAGGTGTGGTGACTGTTGAAGAGTCCAACACCTTCGGAACCACCCTGGAGCTCACCGAAGGTATGCGCTTTGACAAGGGTTACCTGTCTGCGTACTTCGTGACAGACCCCGACCGTCAAGAGGCAGTCTTCGAAGACCCCTACATCCTCATCGCGAACCAGAAGATCTCCGCAATCAAGGACCTTCTGCCCATCGTCGACAAGGTCATCCAGTCCGGCAAGCAGCTGCTGATTATTGCTGAGGACGTTGAGGGCGAAGCACTCGCCACTCTGGTCGTCAACAAGATCCGCGGAATCTTCAAGTCCGTTGCCGTCAAGGCTCCTGGCTTCGGAGACCGTCGCAAGGCCATGCTCCAGGACATCGCCATCCTCACCGGTGGTCAGGTCATCTCAGAAGAGGTCGGTCTGAAGCTTGAGAACATCGAGCTCGACATGCTGGGCCGCGCACGCAAGGTCGTCGTCACCAAGGACGAGACCACCATTGTCGAGGGTGCCGGCGAGTCCGACGCCATCGCAGGTCGCGTGAAGCAGATCCGCCAGGAGATCGAGAACACCGATTCCGACTACGACCGTGAGAAGCTCCAGGAGCGTCTCGCCAAGTTGGCCGGTGGTGTTGCTGTGATCAAGGCTGGTGCCGCAACCGAGGTTGAGCTCAAGGAGCGCAAGCACCGTATTGAGGACGCCGTGCGTAACGCCAAGGCTGCCGTGGAAGAGGGAATCGTCGCCGGTGGTGGCGTGGCCCTGATCCAGGCTGGAGCCAAGGTGTTTGACAGCCTCAAGCTCGAGGGTGACGAGGCAACCGGAGCGAACATCGTCCGAGTGGCCATCGACGCACCTCTCAAGCAGATCGCCATCAACGCAGGGCACGAGCCCGGTGTTGTTGCCGAGCACGTTCGTGGTTTGAAGGTCGGCTGGGGTCTCAACGCTGCCACCGGTGAGTATGTTGACATGCTCGCTGCGGGTATCGCAGACCCCGTCAAGGTGACCCGTTCAGCTCTGCTGAACGCCGCCTCCATCGCCGGTCTCTTCCTCACCACCGAAGCAGTTGTCGCAGAGAAGCCGGAGCCCACTCCTGCACCTGCTGGCGACCCCTCCGGTGGCATGGGAGGCATGGACTTCTAAGTCCAGAACAGCTCTACTGTGGGGCGTCTCCTTCGGGAGGCGCCCCACAGCCGTTAACGCTGGAAGAGGCGCTGGTTGGCCATCTCCATGTCTCGGTAATGGGCACCCGCTTGAGACAGTGCCTGAGTCAGGGCGTGGAGAGAGGCCTCCACAGCGCTTTGGGTGCCCCGCCACGATTCGTGAACTCCGACGAAGGCACTGGCTGCTGGTCCACTCCAGCTCCCACTCAGAGCGTTGAGTTGGGTGTTCAGCGTCTGGACGTCACTGTGAATCCTGTCGATGGTGGTTCTTGCGTGCTGCGCGGCAGTCAGAACAGCGTCGGCATCAACGGAATAACGAGTCATAGGGTCTCCTTTGTCTGTCCGGCTGACGTTAGTCAGGGTTCAGGCACCACGATCGCGCAATCGTTGGATTTGTGGGAGGGGAACTACGAGGATTGGTTGGGGACAAGTGGCAAGGACAGCCGGAACGTGGCGCCACCCCCGGGGGTCTCCTCCACCCGAATTGTTCCCTTGTGACGCTTCACAATGGTGTCCACGATGGCGAGACCGAGCCCTGAGCCACCCGTCTCCCGAGCTCGAGAGGTATCTGCGCGGAACAAACGTTGGAAAATTTTGTCGCGCAGTTGGAGGGGGATTCCCTCTCCGTGGTCGACCACACTCACGACTCCGCGGGCTGGGTTGGTTTCGCGCTGCACGATCACTTCGATTGGGGTGTTGTCAGGGCTGAATCGCAGAGCATTTTGGAGCAAGTTGGCCAGAACCTGGCGAATCTTGTTTTCCTCAGCGCTCAGGATGATGGGCGGAATCGCCGTGGGGTCATGCACGAGTTCCCCCTCATGCCAGAGAGTGACAGTGCGACCGGGAGCACTGGCTTGGGCATCCATCGCTTGGTCGTGAGCGAGACCCACGAGGTTCACAGGCCCGAGCTCCAAGGGTTTGGCTTCATCCAAGCGAGCCAGCTCGAGAAGGTCTGTGACCAGTGTGGTCATCCGCTCAGCTTCCTTTTCGATGCGCTCCATGGCTTGAGCGACATCTGCTTTCTTGGTGAGAGCACCCATTCGATAGAGCTCTGCGTAGCCGCGGACAGACACGAGGGGGGTGCGCAGCTCATGGCTTGCGTCCCCGATAAAGCGCCTCATCTGCTCGATGGTGTCGGCTCGGTCCGCGAAGGCGCGATCAATGCGCGAGAGCATGGTGTTGAGAGATCGGGTGAGGCGTCCCACCTCAGTATTGGGGGTGGCACCTCCCAGACGCTGGGAGAAATCTCCCCCGGCGAAGCGAGCGGCGGTCATCTCCACTTCGCGCAGTGGCCGGAAAGTGGTGGTGACGAGGAAACGCGTGAGGATCGCGCTGAAGAGGACTGCGGCGAGACCGAAGAGCAAGAAGATGGTGGCGAAGCGGCCTACCGTTTGTTTGGATTCTTCTAAGTCCACTCCGATGATGAGGGTGGCGTCCTCCCGCGTCATGTTGGCCTCTTGGATGATGCGCAAGCTGTAGGCGTGAAGTCGCCACTCGGTGTTGCCATCAAGGCTTTGCACCGTGAAGTTGGGGGCGTTGTTGAGGATGAAACTCTGGGTGATCCCACTCACGTCGGGTTGGTACCCGGAGTTGTCGGGCTCAAGGTTGCTCGCGAGCACCTCGCCATCGTCAGAGATGGCAGCAAGAAAATAGGAGCTCCTGGATCCGGTCTGGCCGGTGGTGTCAAAGGAGGCAAAGTCTGACGTGGTGAGACTGGGGGAGAGGCCTGCTGCTACCTCGTCGATCTTGCGGTCCACTTCATCCAGCAGGTATTGCTGAACCGTCGCCATCGTCCCTACACCGATGCCAAAAAGTCCCAGGGTGATGACAATGACGGTCACCCCGGTTATTTTCGTCCGCAGTGACGTGGATTCCCACCACTGCTGCATGCCAGAGAGCATGGCCAGGGGCTTAGGCCTTGTCGGACTTCAGCATGTATCCAAAACCACGCTTGGTTTGGATCAGTGGCTCCTGAGTGTGAGGGTCGAGCTTCCGACGAAGGTAGGAGACATAGCTTTCGACGATACCTGCGTCCCCATTGAAGTCGTACTCCCAGACGTGGTCCAGGATTTGGGCCTTAGACAGCACGCGGTTGGGGTTCAGCATCAAATAGCGCAAGAGTTTGAATTCGGTGGGGGAAAGATCAATCGGGATAGAGCCCAAGAACACTTCGTGCGTGTCCTGGTCCATGCTGAGGTCTCCCACCCGAATGAGAGCATCATCCTCTTCGTTCAGCGTGCGACGAAGAATGGCTTTGATGCGGGCGACGATCTCATCCAAGCTAAAGGGCTTCGTGACGTAGTCATCGCCTCCGACCGTGAGACCGGTGATCTTGTCCTCGGTTGAGTCTTTGGCGGTGAGAAAGAGAATGGGGCAGGTGTAGCCGCTGGCGCGGAGGCGCTTGGTCACACCGAAACCATTGATGTCGGGCAACATGACATCGAGAACAATGAGGTCGGGCTCTTCCTCGAGCACCGCGGAGATGGTTTGGGCGCCGGTTCCTACCGCGCGCACCATGAAGCCTGCGAAGCGCAGGCTGGTCGTGAGCAAGTCCCTAATGTTGGGTTCGTCATCGACAACAAGAATTTTCGGTCCGTCAGCCATGTCTTCATTATCTGGGAGACTGCTGAATGTTGTCTGACAGAATCTTTGGCACTTTCTGTGTCACCTCTGCGGCGTCCATAATCGTGTACCCATAGCCCTGCTCGGCCAAGAATCGTTGACGATTCAAGGCGAAATCCTGATCAACGGTGTCTCTGGCGACCAAGGTATAGAACACGGCAGGGCGACCGCTGGCCTTCGGCCGGAGGATTCGACCCAATCGCTGGGCTTCCTCTTGGCGGGAGCCAAAGGAACCCGAAACCTGGATAGCCACGGATGCTTCGGGAAGGTCAATAGAGAAGTTCGCCACCTTCGAGACCACCAGGCGCATGATGTCTCCCTGGCGAAACGCTTGGTAGAGCTCCTCACGCTGGGGGACCGGGGTGTCGCCGGTAATCATGGGAATACCGAGACCCTCGGAAAGGGCTTCAATCTGTTCGAGGTAGGTACCGATAATCAAGGTGGGGTCATCGGGGTGCAGCGCCAACAACTCGGTCACGATGGCGCTCTTGGAGGGAGACGTCGAAGCCAAGCGGAATCGCTCCTTGTCGGTGCTCGCCGCATATTCCAGTCGTTCGCTCTGTGGGAGCTCCAGTCTGATCTCCACACAGGTCGCGGGAGCGATGTAGCCCTCGGATTCGAGCTGCTTCCAGGGAACATCAAAGCGCTTGGGGCCAATCAGGCTGAAGACGTCGCCTTCGCGACCGTCTTCGCGCACCAGGGTGGCCGTGAGGCCTAGTCGCCTGCGGGCTTGCAGTTGAGCGGTGAGCTGGAAGACGGGAGCTGGAAGGAGGTGCACCTCGTCATAGACAACGAGGCCCCAGTTCTTGGCATCCAGCACACCCAGGTGAGCGAACTCGCCTTTGCGCTTGGCGGCCATAATGCTGTAGCTGGCAATCGTGACCGGCTTGATCTCTTTGACGCTCCCGGAGTACTCACCGATGTCATCCTCAGTCAGGGATGTCTTGGCCAAGAGCTCGGCTCTCCACTGACGGGCCGACACCGTGTTCGTCACCAAGATCAGGGTCGTGGTGTCAAGCTCCGCCATGACACCAGCTCCGACGATGGTCTTCCCCGCACCACAGGGCAACACCACAACTCCAGAACCACTCTGGGCGAAACGATGAATTGCTTCCTTTTGGTAGTCCCGAAGTGACCAGTCGCCATCACCGAGAGAAATATCGTGAGGTTCACCCGCGGCGAAGCCGGCATGATCTGCCGCCGGCCAGCCCTTTTTCAGAAGCTCCTGTTTGATGAGACCTCTCGACCACGGCGCTAGCGGATAGCGACCTTGGTCGTCGCGCTCGCCGAGGAGGTCCTTGATTTTCTGCGTTCGCGTGATTTCCGCTTCGATTGCTGGGGTGTGACAAGAGATGAAGAGGTCATCGCCGTCACGCGTGATTTCAATCTGTCCGTAACGGCCGATGGTGTCGGTGATCTCTTCAGCGATGCCCTGGGGCAAGGGGAACTTGGAATACTCCTCGAGCGTTCCGAGGATCTCCTCAGAGGTGTGGCCCGCTGCACGAGCGTTCCAGAGGCCAAGCCGGGTGATTCGATACGTGTGCATGTGCTCCGGTGCGCGCTCAAGCTCGGCAAACACGGCGAGAGCGTGACGAGCTGAGTCAGCGAGAGCGTGGTGAACCTCGAGAAGAACAGTCCTGTCGCTTTGAACGATGAGGGGGCCGTCGGGATTCACAACCAGCCAGTCTACGGTGCCTGGCTTAGTCCTCCTCGTCGTCCTGGGACCATGCCCGAACGCTGGTGATGTGAGATACCGGGAACGTCTTCTCCACCGCATGCTTCAGTTCGACCCCACGCAGTCGACCAGCACTCAGTGCTCTCGGTTCCATGACGACGGTGACCGAGGAGCCATCGGGCATCGTCACCACAATCTCGAGAGGAGTCTTCGTCTCGGTGGCCACCTCGATAATGCTGGTGAACCCTGCGGGCACTCCCTTGGCTGCTGATTCGTGAGCGCTTGCCACAAGCTCTGCTAGAGCCGTGTGGTGGCGCTCCTCGCTCTCCATATCGCGGGACTCCACCAGCGGCGGGTTGGACGCCAGGGGTGCGCCTGACGAGTCCACCAGGAGGCTGGGATAGGAGGCTGCGAGCAAGGTCGAGTGAACTCGCTCGGCAGGCCAGGAGCACCTCAACTCGCGGTCTCCTGATCGCTTCAGGCCGAGAACAATGAGGCCTGGATCGGAGAGTAGTTCTTCAGCGAGCGCATCCCGCCGGGTCGTGAGAGTGGTGGAGTCACCCTGCGAGTGCACCTCGAGATCGAGTGCCCGTCGAGTGACATCCTCCACCAGAGCAATCATGCTGGCTGGCACCTCGTTCACACACACTTCGGCAAGCTCGGTGGGAATGCTCTCCGGGGTGACGCCATCTTGCAAAGCATTCAGCACAGAGGCTGCCGTCATCCGATAGCGGGGGACCAGTCCCCCGAGCTCCCGGGCCGTGATACTGGCAAGTACTCCACGGTGGTGTGGCTGGAGGGGGCCGCTGGCCAAGAGCGTGTAGTCATCGTGCGCGAAGACCCCCGGAGCATAGGGAGGGATTGATGAGCGAAATGCCGTGGCCACATCCCCCGAGCTCCAGAGTGCTAGTCCCCAAGGTGTCGGGACTGAGCCGTGCACAACCCCCACCGTCTGGGCATCAGAAAGGATTTCTGTGAGAACTGGCTCGGCGTCCACTAAGGGGTAGTGATAGCTCAGGTGGGAGAGCAGAGTGGAGTCCCAGGTCATGGTGGGGTGCTGCGAGATTGTCTGGGAGAGCCAGGAGGGGAGGGTTGACCACCACGACTTCGCGAGGAGGGCCAGTCGCTCCTCATCAGGGAGGTCACGCCAGGCGAGAGCGCTCTGGGTGAGCGCCGCCGCTGAGTTGTGAGGGCCTAGGAGCCCTGCTTGCGTGGCGCATCGCCACAGAAGGGGGATGTCATACCCGATCCCCAACTCACTCTGGAGATTCTTTAGTGACGTCGCCGTGAGCTCCCCGTCATTGTTCAGGGGGAAGCGCGCATTCGCAATAGCGTCCAAGAGGTCTGACACGGTCACCACCAACGTGAGTGCCTGACTTGCCGCGGCCTGGATGTCGGACTCGGCCAAAGATGGCGCTTCAGGGAGCGAGGGTTCCTTCGTGGCCGAATCCAGCTTGCCCAGAAGATCAAGGCTCGACGAAGGAATGAGGAGCGAGGTTCCTTCGGGTGTCAGGGAGATCAAGCCACGCTCTTCCAGAGCGTCCCTTGACAGAGCAGTTGCGCTGTCAGGGTCGTGGAGGGCTAGAAGTTCGGCCCGAGGAAGGTGTTGCACAGACGCACGGATGTTTTCGGCATCCTGCAGCGCCTGAGCGAGAGATCGATAACTCGTGCACGCTGAGTGCGGGATGCCACGACGCCGAATCAGGTTCTGGAGCTGTTCGGTGTTTCTCGAGGCAAGCCAACTGATGAGTGCGAGCGTGGTGTCACTCGGAAGCGTCATCAGTCCCTAACGTGCGGCGACGCCTCGTGGAGATAATCAGCAACGCGATGATGAGGACAAATCCGATCGGAAGCCCGAAGAGGGGAGTCATCGTGATGGCTGGCCAGAGTCCCGCGGAGAAGGCTTCAGAGTCCATACCCTGCCAGGTCCCCACAATGATGGAGAAGAAGGCAAGGACCGAAAGTGCGACCACCCCCACGATCATGGCGGCGAGGATGCGCTCAGTGGCGGTGGGTTCGGTGCTGTCGGCGGATGTCACTACCCCAGGATATCCCGGTGGAAGAGACGGTATCCTGCGAGGAGCGAGATTTCGCGTGGTGACTGACAGAAAGGCGTCAACATGCCCACCGGCAAGGTCAAGTTTTATGACCAAGACAAAGGCTTTGGTTTCATCCACACCGATGACGGTGAGGAAGTGTTCCTGCACGCCTCTGCACTCTCCCCTGGTGATGTCGTCAAAGCAGGGGCTCGAGTTGAGTTCGGTGTTGCCGAAGGAAAGCGAGGCGCTCAAGCGCTGAGTGTTCGCATTCTGGATGCCCCCGCCACTCGTTTTGGACGCAAAGGCGCTGAGGACATGGCCATCATCGTGGAGGACCTCCTCAAGTTGCTGGATCGCACCAGTGGAGATCTTCGTCGTGGGCGATACCCCGATGACGACCACTCCAAGAAGATTGCTGCGCTCCTGCGCAAAGTAGCCGAAGAATTTGATGCCTAAGAAGGCCTCAGCGTCCGAGGACACCTTTGTCGCCCTGGCTCGAGTGGCACTGCTCGAGGTGACGGGCGCCGACACTTTTGTGGACGCGCCTGCGGTGACCCACGAGGGCGAGTCCGTAACCGTGGCCTACCCCTCCACCCAGCCCGGCTATCCGGGGTGGGCATGGACGGTAAGTGTGTCCAATATCTCTGGCGTTGACCCTTCCGTGTTGGAGGTCGGTTTACTCCCCGGCGAGGGCTCGCTTGTGGCTCCTGACTGGGTTCCGTGGGCTGATCGTCTCGAGGAATACCTGCTTCATGAGAAAGAGCTCAAGGACCAGGCCGAAGCGGATGACGACGAAGATGACGATGACGCTCTCGACCTCGATGACGATGTCGACGGAGTCGATATTGATCAGCTAGATCTCGACCTCGATCCGACTCCTCTGGAGGTTCCCGACGAGCCCGATGATCTCTTTGATCACGTGGAGCTCGACGATCCCGATCCGCTTGACCCTTAGAGGTTGTCGAGCACGTAGTCGAGGCTTGCGATGAGCTTCTCGACATCGACGAGTGGGACTCCCACAAAGGTCGCCACCCGAATCTGGTTGCGCCCAAGCTTTCGATAAGGCTCGGTGTCCACGATGCCATTGGCGCGCAGGGCTGAGGTCACAGCAGTGGCATCAATGCTCTCGTCCAGGTCGAGCGTCACGACGACGCGCGAGCGGTGAGAGGGGTCGCTCACAAAGGGGGTGGCATCAGACCGGGACTCCGCCCAGTCATAGAGCAGGCCTGAAGCCTTAGCGCAGTGCTCTGCTGCGGGCGTCAATCCGCCGAGGCTCATCATCCACTCCAGCTGAGATTCCATGAGGAGCAACGTAGTGAGAGCGGGCGTGTTCAGTGTTTGGTTCAGTCGAGAGTTTTCGATGGCTTGCGTGAGACTCAGGAAGTCCGGGATGTAGCGGTCGGTAGCGGCAATCTCGAATGCGCGGTCAATGGCAGCGGGGGACATCAGGGCGAACCACAGGCCACCATCGCTCGCGAAATTCTTTTGCGGCGCAAAGTAATAGACATCCACCTCTGAGATGTCGAAGTCCAACCCTCCGGCAGCACTCGTCGCGTCGACCATCATGAGAGCACCCGGGTCGGCTCCGGGAACACGAGTCACCGGAGCCATGACTCCGGTGGAAGTTTCGTTGTGGGGCCAGGCGTAGAGGTCTACTCCGGGAACAGCCGTGAGCTTACGTCTGGTGCCCGGCTCGCTGGTGACAACGTGGGGCGCCTCGAGCCAGGGGGTGGTGTGGGCTTTTACACACTTCGCACCGAACTCGCCAAAGCTCAGATGGGCGCTGCGGTTCTTCGCCAAGCTGACCGCTGCCACATCCCAAAACGCCGTGGAGCCGCCATTACCCAGCACCACTTCATAGCCCTCGGGAAGCCTGAAATAGGCACCGAGCGCTCCTTGAATCCGCCCGACCAGCTCTTTCACGGGCGCTTGGCGATGAGAGGTTCCCAGCAAGGAGGCGTTTCTGATCAGGTGATCGAGTTGGTGTGAACTCACCCTCGAGGGCCCTGCTCCGAAACGTCCGTCCTGGGGGAGAAGGTCCTGGGGGATGGTGATATCGGCCATGAGGCAATTCTAGGCGCTGGCTCTGGGTGCTCCTCATGGGGTCACAAAGTAAGCTAAGCCTCACCTAATACGTGTGAAGGGTGTCCTGATGACAGATCTCGTCGATACGACGGAAATGTATCTGCGCACCATCGTCGATTTGGAGGAAGAGGGAATCCCTCCCTATCGAGCGCGGATTTCTGAACGTTTGGGCCACTCTGGACCCACTGTGTCTCAAACAGTGGCGCGCATGGAACGCGATGGTCTGCTGGTCGTGGAAGCTGACCGTCAACTCGCCCTGACGAAGAAGGGTCGCAAGAAAGCGTTCGAGGTGACGCGCAAACACCGTCTCGCGGAGCGTCTCCTGGCCGATGTGATTGGCCTCGAATGGTCGCTCGTCCACGAGGAGGCCTGCCGGTGGGAGCACGTCATGAGCGAGCACGTCGAACGTCGTCTCGTGGAGATGTTGGGTAACCCCACGGAATCTCCCTTTGGTAATCCCATTCCCGCCCTGGAGGACATCGGCGGAACAGCCTCCGAGAAGTTTCTGAAGGGCGTCATCCGAGTGACAGATTTTGCCACGGCAGAACCCCAAACGGGTCTCCTGCGCCGTCTGGGTGAACCAGCACAGTTCGATCCACAGTTGTTGGCGAGCTTCAAAGCCGCCGGGGTTATTCCCGGAGCCCGCGTGAGCGTCAGTCAGGTGGGGGAGAAGTATCGCCTGAGCACCGAGCACCCCCAGGGAGAGGTTGTCGTCGAGGCGTCCATCGCCGAGCACCTCTATCTCGCTAAATAGGCCCGGCGTGCCGTATCAGCAGGTCCCAGGATTAGCTGGATACTCTTATGCCATTGCGCCAGCTATGTCGCGAAGGAGTACCTGATGAGTCCACGAGAGCGTGTATCCCCCCGGGATGTGCGCGCTCACTTCCGGATACAGGTCTCCACGAGGCCGGCCCTGGCATGTCAGGGCGTCCGCTTCTCTCAGACACCATCGTTCATCGATGGTGTCTTTTGCGTTAAAGGGGCACCCCGATGACCCCCACGAAAGCTTCCGTCTCGATGATCGAGTCTCCGTCGGTGAGCATGAGAACGCTGGTTTTGAACGCCGGGTATGAGCCACTCTCGGTGGTGTCATTCAAGAGGGCTCTTGTCTTAGTCATGAACGGTCGCGCTGTCATCGTGGAGAGTGACAACTCTCATCCGGTGAGGAGCCCCGATGGAACATGGGAGCGTCCTTCCGTCATCGTTCTCACCCGTTACGTGAAGATGCCCCACAACCGCCAGGTTCCCGTGTCGCGACGTGGGGTTCTGAGGCGGGATAGTCACCGCTGCGCGTACTGTGGCGCCTCTGCCAGCACGATTGACCATGTCCTTCCCCGCTCTCGCGGAGGCAAAGACGAGTGGGAAAACCTCGTGGCCTGTTGCCTCAAGTGCAACAACATCAAGGGTGATCGCACCCCTGCTGAAATTGGGTGGCGGTTACTCACTGTTCCCAAAACCCCGCACGGGACATCATGGTTGGTGCGAGGTATTGAGCGTCCCCAAGAGCGCTGGGAAGGCTATCTCGCCCAAGCCGCTTAGGCCGGTCGAAGAGGAGAGACTCCCGCTTCCGCGAGCTCCAGAATGTTCAGCGCTGAGGCGAGCCCGTCTTCCTCAGCCATCTGGGTGGCAGCTCGCGCCACACGCTTCTTTTGTGCTCCAGCCTCGGTAATCGCCTTCGCGATAACCCCGGTGCGAGTTTCGAGGCGACGAAGTGCTCTTGGGCCAAGACCCTGGCCATGGAGTCGAGCAGCCCACCACGGTTGATCGCCCAGGAACGGCATGATGATCGAGGGGGTTCCGGCCCGAAGGAAAGCGTGGGTTGTCCCCGCTCCACCGTGATGTATTCCCACCTCAACCTGAGGCAGCACACTCGAATGGGCCAACGATTCCCGAACCAGCACATCTGAGGCGGAGCGGTGCTCAGCAGAAGGGATGAGGCCACCCCATCCGGTAACGAGCAGGGTTCTCATCCCCAGCGAGCGAGCTGCAGTGACCAGCGCTTCGGCTCGGGCGTGGCCACGAGAGTCTCGCATCGACCCAAACCCCGCATAAAGGACCTTGCCGGCCTGCAGAAACTCCTCCAACTCGTCGTCCAGACCATCATGCGCCGGAACATGCCATTGCCCAGTGATGTGGGCAAAGTCTGGCCAGTCGGTGGGCTGGGGAACCAGAGTGGGGCTGACCGGGCAGAGCACCAGGTCAGACTCGGTGCGGATTACACCCAGCCTGTCGGCGAGCTCTTTCAGAACGGGCGCAAACGAGGACACTCCCGCCTTCACCAGTGAATAGCTCGCCCGGTTCCACCGAGACGGGATGGTCGAAGGGAAGCCGGCAGGAGGAAACTCATGAGTGGGGGTCATTGTGGGAACGATTTCTACCTCTGCGGCGAGGGCCCCCACCGCGTGAGCAGCTGTTGCCGCTGTCATAACCTTCGGGTGATAGACCACGACGTCGGGGCGCAGCTCGAGTATCTGCCTCGTGCTGGCTTCCCAGACACTTTCGAGCAGAGGCCGCATGACGGTCCGATAGTTCAGGAGAGCTCGGACGGTCGACACACCTTGCTCCGCAATCACCCGCTCGATCGAGCCCGGGAGTTCTTGTTCCTCATACGGGGCGGCGGGATCAAACGCCAGGTCTGAGGTGTGAGCGAAGGTGACATCATGGCCCGCCGCCGCCGCTTCCAGGGCGAGAGCGCGGAAGGGTTCGTTGTCTCCCCGAGATCCGAATGCGACGAGATAAATCTTCACGGTGCCAGAGTAATGATGACCGGGGACATGTCATGCTCGCTAGACTTTCGGCGTTGCCTCTGTAGCTCAATGGAAGAGCAGTTCCGTCCTAAGGAAAGGGTTGGGGGTTCGAGTCCCTCCAGGGGCACCAGCTCACATCAGTTGCGCCGCTGTTGCTCTTCGCAACAGTTCCGCATGGTCGCATGCCTGAATCACACGCATCTCACGATAAGTAAGGTCCCTGGTCGAAGGTCAGGGTTCCCTCTCGAATCCCCCGAGGGGATGCGTTTCATTACCCGGTCGCACATCGTGACCGACGACGAATACCGCCACTTCGAGACACAGTCTGTGGTCCCGGGTGACGGAGCTCTTCGGAACGAGCCCGCTGTCTACAGGGCGAGCACAGCTCGGCTCTGTGCACTAGCCCAAGGTATATACAATATGTATATACTACACTGTAGACTATGACTGATCCTGTGGTGACAAAGATGTTTAAGAACGGCGGAAGTTGGGCCGTGCGGATTCCCGTCAGCCTTGTTCCATCAACCCAGGCGGTAGAGATTCGGGCGACTGCGGAGGGGGCTCTAGAGATTCGCCCCCACCACGAGCAGGAGACTCTCGAGCAGCTCCTAGATAAGTGGCAACAGGAAGGGACGCCTCTGGATGCCACTGATCAATGGCCTGCGAGAACGCCACTGCCCAGCAGGTTCCCTGATCTGCACCAGGACGACACCGCGTGACGTATCTACTCGACACCGACACGGTGAGTTACCTGCTGAAGAATCAGCGAGGAGTCCTTGATAAAGCGTCGCGGGTGCCCTCTGATCGTTGGGCAATCTCCGCAATCTCAGCGTGTGAGTTGGAGAGTGTTCGCGGCCCACGTCTCGCCGAGGGTAGCTGGAAGGCCCGAATCGAGCCTTTCCTCAGGGCCGTGTCGATCCTGCCCTTCGGTGTCGAGGAGGCACGCACAGGAGGTGAAATCACGCGTTTCCTGGCGGGTAAAGGTCTGAGATCAGGGCCGTATGACATCCTCATCGCCGCGCAAGCGTTGGTCGCCGGTGCAACACTGGTGACCCACAACACTCGCCACTTTGACCACATACCTCTCCTGAGACTCGAGGATTGGGCAACAGAGTGAGGAAAATATGGGCATCCTTAGCTCGAGGGCGACTCGTACGAGCCGGCGTGGGATAACCCCCAAAAACCCTGCAAAGTCCTAGTTTTGAGGGGTGTGGCGTGCCGATAATTACGACGCCCCGGATGCTCCGGGCTCCTCACTCGATGGCCAACCCTGGTGGTCGAGTGATTTAGCGCACCAAGTCAGTGTGGGAGACCCTGACACAACACCCGTGAACCACGCCGCCATGGCCTGGGAGGGCTGGTGGTCAGACATCGCCCAGCTGGGCGGGCCAAGCCCCCTGATTCATTTCCAGGATTACCCCGAGAACCGGGTCGATATTTCCCGTGGGCACCCTGGCGGACTGGCCAGGTTCCTGGCCGGTTCCCCCACCCTGCTTGCCAACCTCATCCGAGATGACGTTGCCAGGCGACCTGCCCACAAAGCCGCACTG
>Ga0181556_1002438_pt1 | contig 17018 bp, 24 predicted proteins | sample 011ome_14_FD_148651 | JGI IMG/M metagenome (GOLD analysis project Ga0181556, IMG submission 148651) | Coastal salt marsh microbial communities from the Groves Creek Marsh, Skidaway Island, Georgia - 011505AT metaG (spades assembly) | ecosystem: Environmental > Aquatic > Marine > Intertidal zone... | reverse complement strand
CCGATTGATCCGCTATTATTAGATCAGTTTGATGATGTACTAAAATTAGATAGACTGGATCCGTATAGCAGAACTTATAATAGTGATTTAGATTTAGAAAAGAACCTAACAGTAAGTGTAGAAAATTATACTAATAATCCCATAAAGGTAGTAAAATATGGATTACAAGACTATTTTAAAGGTGCGTACTCTTATATAATAAAGCCGCATGCTGCTAAAAAACTTATTAGCTTTATAAAAATAAATGGACATCGTCCTGCAGATCAACAAATTAATTCACGAATAGTTAATCTTAAGACTACAGTACCAACTATAGCAAGATTGCATCCGTTTTATTCTATAGACAATAATATTGAAACAGCTAGTTTAACTAAGCACTTATAAAAATTCTATTTCAACTACATCGTTATCTTTTAAATTAAATTTGTCTCTAATTTTAAATATCGCACCTATTTCGATCTTACCTTTGTGCTCTTTTCCTAAAGGCGGAAATATTATAAAGGCGTCAACTCCATTTATCTTACATGTTGAAATTTTACAAGGTTTACCATAATGTGTATCGATTAGCTGCTCCCAAACAATTGGAGGTTTTTTACCATAGAGCTTAATATTAACCGTGCCCGGAAAGAGCCACGGTATATATGTTGGCATCCAATACGATGACTCACCAGAACCAGTTTTAATTATTCCTTTAATTTTCACAGAAATATAACTGACGTTTTGTTTGACTTAGGTCATCATTGCTTTTTTCTCGAATTAACAATACTGTCTTATACAATGTTTTTAAGAATTTGACCTGTTCAGCTTGTTCAGATTTCTTACCATTCGTTTCAAATAAACAACTTTTCGCATTAATAGAACACCAGGTACAAAATTCTTTCCAATTCTTGATCCACATACATACAGATAATAAAAATATAATATCTATTTGTTTGCTTGCAAAATTATTAATTAAATCAAAAGTTTCTTTTTCTAAATCAAATACATAGAAATTTAAATTAGAATAATTATGAGTTTGTTTAATTTTATTAGCAACATTAACTAATCGATGATCAAAATCAATACCAATGCCTTGTTCAATGTTATCTTGTACTTGAAATAGCATTCCGCCTTGATTGCTTCCTACATCTAATACTGTCTTGTTTGTAAAATCGTACGGAACACCTTCAAGGCGTTGTGCAGGATTACGTTGACCTAATATAGTACGATCACATATGTTTAAGGTATGATAACCGCCTTCATATTCGCCGCCGTTATAAGACTTGTCACTTGTAGTAGTGTATTGTAATAAATTTTTTATTTTAATATAATCGTTCATAAACATATTTAGTAATAAACTGCGTACATAAATATCTACATGAACAACGTAGTATTAGTCACAGGAGGGTTTGACCCTTTACATAGCGGGCATATTGCCTATTTTAAAGCAGCAAAAGAATTAGGAGACTACTTAGTCGTTGGTCTTAATTCAGATAAATGGCTTACTCAAAAGAAGGGTCGTCCTTTTATGCCTTGGCAAGAACGTGCTGCTATTGTTGGCAATTTGTCAATGGTAGACGAAGTAATTGCATTTGACGATGGTGACGGAACAGCATCAGCTGCAATTGAACAAGTGTTAAGAGACAGAGACTACGATCCTGATCTTCGAGTTATATTTGCCAACGGCGGCGATCGCAAGCAAGGTAATGTTCCAGAAGAGCGCCATTACTATGACGAAGGCCAAGTTAGTTTTGCTTACGGAGTAGGTGGCGAGGATAAGGCAAATAGTAGTAGTTGGATTCTTAAAGAATGGAGCCAGCCTACTACAGAACGTGCATGGGGAAGATACACTGTGCTAGACAAAGGCGATGGTTGGCAAGTTAAACAACTTGAATTTGACGCAGGCAAAGCACTAAGCGACCAACGCCATTCTAAACGCTCAGAGCACTGGCATGTTGTTGAAGGTATTATACGTATGGATTTAGAGTACCAAAATGGAGATACTAAATCTAAAACATACTATCCCGGAAGCAGTATTGATATTCCTCATAGAACATGGCACAAGGCAACTAACATAGGCGATGTAACTGCTAGAGTTGTAGAAGTTTGGATGGGTGTAACACTCACAGAAGATGATATAGAGAGAAGAGATTAATGGAACCTTTAAAGATTTTCGTAGGCTGGGACAGCAGAGAAGATATAGCATACCAAACCTGCAAGTACAGTTTACTTGAGACTGCAAGTGTTCCTATTGAAGTTATTCCGTTAAAACAAAAAGAGTTACGTGAAAGAAATCGTATATATTGGAGAGACGAAGATAAACTAGCTAGCACGGAATTTACATTTACACGATTCCTTGTACCTGAGATGATGGGATTTAATGGATGGGCATTGTTTATTGATTGTGACTTTGTGGCATTAGAAGACGTTAAAAAATTATTTGCCCCACGGCATGATAAGTTTGCTGTAATGTGTGCGCATCACGACTACACTCCTAAAGAAGGAGTTAAAATGGATGGGCAAAAGCAAACAGTATATCCACGTAAAAATTGGTCAAGTATGATGTTAATCAATTGTTCACATCCTAGCAATAGTGTACTTACTAAAGAATTTGTTAATGATCCAAAGATAGATGGCAAGTATTTGCATAGATTTAGTTGGTTAAAAGATAGCGAAATAGGTAGTTTAAGCCACGAATGGAATTGGTTAGTAGGCTGGTATAAAGAACCTAAAGACGGCAAGCCAAAGTTCTTACACTACACAGAAGGTGGTCCTTGGTTTAAAGAATATTATGATTGTGAATATGCAAGTGAATATTATCGTGCTGAAAGACAATACCTATTAAAAGAAGAACATAATACAGCAGTAAAATTGGTTCATGAACGCACAGGTACTAAAACAGTTATGGATTTAACTTTGCCTGATCACATAAAAGAACCAATCAAAGCATTAGCATATTCAACAATTGATCCCACTGGTCAATATTACGGATACACAGAGGAACAGGCAATGGCAATTATCCAAAACAAATTTCAAGAAAGTAAGACACACAAAGTTGCTGCAATATTTAACGATGATTTAAATTACAATAATAAATCTTATGTATACGATGAATATTTAGAAGCGTTAAGCATTGGTGTTAACGGAAAATTAAGTACATGGGAGGCTGAACAAAATACATCGTCACCATTGATTATTAGAGGTGTTGGTAAAAGCAGCAGAGAAGCAGTAGTCCATTGCTGGAATACTGGTAGAGATTTTTATGCCATTGATACTGGATACTTTGGAAACAGTAAAAGCAAATCAAAAGGTTGGCACAGAGTTACAAAGAATAACTTACAAAATCTAGGACCTATTATTGAACGCCCGCACGATAGATTGCTTAGTTGGAAATATAAGAAGTTTAGAGATGGCAAGAAAATTTTATTAGTTCCGCCAAGTGACAAAGTAATGAAATTATTTAATCAACCTAGTCCAGAAGAATGGATTCAATCTGTAACTGAACAGTTAAAACAATATACTGATCGACCAATTGAAGTTAGACTTAAACCGGTGCGTACAGATCGAATTGCAAATAATTCTTTAGAAGCAGCTCTTGATCAAAATGTTCATTGCTTAATTACATACAATAGTATTGCAGCACTAGAAGCACTAATGGTAGGAAAGCCTGCTATTACACTAGGACCTAATTGTGCGTCTATGGTATGCAATACTAGTCTAGCTGATGTTGAAAAATTGCATATTCCAGATAAAGATGAAATGACTGCATTAATGGCACATCTTAGCTATTGTCAATTTAGTCGAGCTGAGATGATGAACGGGTATGCTTGGAGCATAGTCAATGAAGGTCGTTAGTTATTACAATGTAATTCCTGCTAAAAACAAAAGCGAAGAAAAATTTAATATCTTAAAAAAATTTACACAAGGTGTAAATGCAGCAGGCGATACAGGAATATTACATCGGGGATTTAATTTACAGCATTGTGATGTAGGCATGATACAAGGTTGGCAGCACGAGCACGGAAAAAATTTACCTCACTTACAATTAAGACAGCGTGTAATTGATCGCACTGACAATACACACGTATGTACTGCTGATTCTAATTTATTTCTTTACGCTAATAATCAAAACAACCACCATTATTTAAGATACAGTTTTGATGGAGTGTTTCCTAATACAGGAAACTATTTTGATGATAGTATAGACTCTAGTCGTTGGCAACAAATATCTAAAGACTTAAACATCAAAATAGAAGATACAAAAGTTAGCGGTAGGCATATTCTTATTTGTGCTCAACGCAACGGCGGATGGAGCATGGGTAAGGTAAATTTAGATACATGGCTTTTAGATACTTGTAAGAAAATACGAGTGCATTCTGACAGACCTATTATTGTAAGATTGCATCCTAGTGATAATCAAACTAATAGAAGATCTCCTCAAATACAGCGATTATTAAATCAAATTAAACATGTTACCGTAAGCCCTATTAACCGAACAATAGTAGAAGATTTACAAAATTGTCATGCTGTTGTTAATCATAATAGCAGTAGCATTGTTGGACCTATTATTATGGGATACAGCGCATTTATTACAGACGCTACTAAAAGTCAATGTGCCGAAGTAGCACATCTTGGATTTGAGAAGTTAGAATCACCACAACAGTTTGACAGACAGCATTGGCTAGAACGTATTAGTATGTTTCATTGGAAGTTCAGTGAACTAGAAGACGGCAGTGCCTGGCGTCATATGAGGCAGTACGTTAATTCCTAACAACTGCCCAAATGTGCTTTGACGGAGTAGTAACCATTTCGACGTCTATTCCAGATTCTTTAATTTCATTAATTACTTGCCGAACTCCGGGAATCTTGCAATCGTCAAACACAATAATTTTACTGTCTTTAACTTTACTATAATCGTGCTTTACAGTTTCGTAACTATGACCACCGTCAATATATACAAAATCAAATATAGTAGTTTCTAAGGTATCAGTTGTAAATCCTTTAAACAATTTAATATCTATATTTTGATGTTTTCGTTTAACTTTATCAAAAGTAATATTTGCAGTAGTTAATTTTACAGGTGCTTTACCATTGCGTTCGCCTTTGTGGAATTCAACATTATCTATTCCAAAGTCAAATACATCATATCCATGGTACGTTAGTTTTTCAACTCTAGGAGCAAAGAAATTAATAAATTGTTTTGCAGTACCTCCCTTGTGCGTTCCGATCTCTCCAATGAATTCACACTTAGCATTGCCTATAATGCTTTCCATTACTTTAAATAAAATTGGCTTCACTTATTACTCCAGTAGTCTTCAGTTCTATTTACCATGATGTCTTTTGACCGACTACGACCTTCTTCTTTACGAACACCCTTCATATGGTCCATCCACTTGCCTAGTGGACCATTAATTAACGGATGTCCGCCTCCACCAGTCTTTGCTTCTTTAAGATACATTTCTGCACTGTAATCATGCGATGGAAATTCACTATACTTCTTTAGTAGCTCACCGAACACATAACTGTCGTGCCATTCTTCTAAGGTAAAGATACCGTTCTCAGCATCTTCGTACATACGCTCAAAGTCTTCTAAGAAACTATGACACACAGGATGATTTAGATTCATACCGTAGAACCCACACTCCGGCCAAGTCTGAGATCCTTTACCTCTACCAACATATGTAATATAAGCATTGCTAGGAAGTAGATCTTTAAACTCTTCGTAACTCCAAGGACTGTGGATAAAGCTATCTGCATCCATCCATACACACCATCCTTTGCTACGTTCACAAGCGTCATACACTGCATATGTCTTATTAGCAAAGCGTACAGCGTTCCATTTAAATTCTTTGTTCCAATCTCTAGGACGCCTTGCTTTAATATCATCCGGCGGAATACCGTTTGCCTTGGGTACATCTTTCCAGCGTTCTTTAAAAGCATTTAATTTTGGAAGTGCTGTTCGGGCATCAAGTATTTCAATACGACTTGGATCGGGATTAATTGGTTTACAATCTTCTGCATACACTAATAATTTAATACGTTTGTCAACCTTTGCTGCAAAACTATCTAAAAATCTTTGTCCATATGTTGTTAACCCTGCTGGGTGAAATGTTGTTACCACAGTTATTGCTGACATTGTGTTCCTCGTGTAAATATGCTATATGGTATTTAACAGATGAAATTTAGTTTATGGACACAATATGGCGCACTTAATAGCAAACCTGTCTTTGATGCTTTTCGAGAGGGTTGTCGCGCCCTTGGTTTTAGCACTGACGATAATAGCAATGACTCCGACGTTGATGTTATTTGGAGCGTACTGTTTAACGGAAGAATGGCTCAAAACCAACTTGTTTGGAAGAACGCACAGAACAAAAAGAAACCAGTAATTGTATTAGAAGTTGGCGGAATCAACCGCGGCACAACATGGAAGGTAGGACTCAATGGTATTAATCGTGATGCTTATTTTGGCCCTAATAATAACGACAGCAGTAGGGCTAATGCTTTGGGATTATCGCTCCAGTCATGGCAAACGGAAGGCTCCTCCATCCTTATATGCGGACAACACGACAAGAGCTTGCAGTGGCAAGGTATGCCACGTATGTCGGAATGGGTTATGCGGACGATCGAAAGCATACAAAGATTCTCAGATAGGGCTATAATATTTCGACCACATCCTCGATGTCCTTTGATGCACATTGAACGAGAATTTAAAAATGTATATAGACAAAATCCTGTAAAGTTAAATGGTACATATGATGACTTTGATATGTCTTTTAACAACGTACACGCTACTGTAAGCTACAGTAGCAATCCGGGTATACACAGCATACTCAACGGAGTTCCGGCGTTTGTGGGCACCAGCTCGTTAGCGTATGATGTAGGTAATGACATTGACTTTCTACACGATATAGAAAATCCGTTAATGCCAGATAGACAACAATGGCTAAACGACTATGCACACACTGAATGGACTATAGAAGAAATTTCACAAGGTATTCCACTTAAACGCTTGACAGATCAGCTGTAATACGTTATACTACTTGTATGGCTGAGAAAACAATTGAATCATATCTTGAACTGTTAACTGGACTTGCAGGTAATCAAAGTTTTACTATGCAACCCAGTGACTTTACTATTCTTAATAGCATTGCACGCCAAGTGCATAGAGGTGTTGGTCTAACTGATAGACAATATGATGTCGTGAAAGAAAAACTACTATCATATGCAGAACAATTTACTGCATTAGAATATCCTATATTTGAAGCAGTTGAGCATACACGTATTCCTATTAGACATATAGATCGAGCACGATGGATGAAGATTGTCGAAAAAGATAATCATCCATACATTGCTGTAAGATTTACATTTAATAAAAAATTAATTTCAGTAATAGAAACGTTATCCTGTATTGAAGATCGAAAACTATACGACAAAGTAGAAAAAACACATTACTTTATGTTTAGTGAAAAAAATCTATACAAAGTAATAACAGAATTAAAAGATAAAGGTTTTGAAATTGATTCAGAACTATTAAAACGATATAGTGTATTAGAAACAATGAATAATAATAAAAATGATTATGTTCCTGGTATATACGGACTTAAATTAAAAAATCTGCATGACAAGGCAATTGACTATATGATATCCTCTATTGGCGAGCCTGATAGTGATAACTTAGCATTGTATAAAGACAGAAGTCAGCTCTTCGGAATTCAACACTTCGATGATGCTGACTTGAATAGTAGCGTAAGCAAATTGACATCACTTAGTCAAAAGATCGTAAAACGTTCATGCTCGCAAGTACTAGTTAATAGTAATGAACATACATTTAATCGTGTAGCAGAATCTATTTTAGAACTTAATAGATATCCGTTACTAATATGCCTAAATGATTTTACAGATTTTGATAACTTGCAATTAGTACATCAAAGTTTTAGAAATATATTCGGCAACGAAGATGTGTGTACGTTGTATAGAAAAGAAAACGACACACCGGAAAACATAGAGTTTAATCAATATATTAAAGATAATAATATTAATAATCCTCTTGCAAATAATTCCAAAATAGTGTATACTAATGTTAATAAAATGTCAAAGACACTATTAAAATCTAATTGGCGCCCAGCGGCTGCAATACTAATGGGCAGTATACGTTCTACTAAAATAGATGCATACTTGAATGAATTAGATTTAGTTATTCATTATGACACTGATGTTAGTCCATTCACTAGATATGGCTCAACCGAAAAGATAGAGAAACTTTAATGGCAAGTTGTAGATTAATTATTGAAGATGAAGTAAACATCAAACTAGAAGGACTAGAAGTAGATGTACGAAGAAAGCTCGCCAATGCTCTTAAATTTGAAGTGCCTTATGCTAAACACATGCCCCAGTATAAACTGGGACGATGGGACGGTAAAGTTGCTTTCTTTGGCATTGGCGGTACAGGCTACGTCAATCATCTTGATGTTGTTTGTGATATTCTTGCAAAAAATAATGTCGAAATAGTAGACATTCAAGATAATAGACATCCGGTTAAACTAAACTTTACACCAGTAACAGAGCGCTATTGGGCTGACCAAGATGTTAGGTGGCCTAAAGGTCATCCTGCTGAAGGTGAACTTATCATGTTGCGTGACTATCAAGTAGAAGCAATTAATAACTTCCTTGCTAACCCACAGAGCTTACAACAGATTGCTACCGGTGCAGGCAAGACAATTACTACAGCAACATTATCGCATATGGTTGAACCGTATGGACGTAGTCTTGTTATTGTTCCTAACAAATCACTTGTTGAACAAACTGAAGAAGACTACATCAACTGTGGACTCGATGTTGGGGTGTACTTCGGAGACAGAAAGAATCTCGGTAAGACTCACACTATTTGCACTTGGCAGAGTTTAAATATTCTCGACAAGAAGCACAAGGACGGAAGCGCAGTGTTATCACTTGCAGAGTTCCTTGACGGTGTTAGCGCAGTCATTGTCGACGAAGTACACCAGGCCAAAGCAGAAGTTCTAAAGAGTTTGCTTACACGCAACTTACGCAATGCTCCTATTCGCTGGGGACTAACTGGAACAGTGCCTAAAGAGAAGTTTGAGTTTGAAAGTATTCACGCAAGCCTAGGCCCAGTAATCGGACAGATTACAGCAAAAGAATTACAAGACAAAGGCGTGCTATCAGAGTGTCATGTTAATGTGTGTCAGCTAATTGATACCGTAGTGCATACTGATTATCAAAGCGAATTAAAATACCTAACAACTAATACTGAACGATTAGAATACATTGGCAAGATGATGAACAAGGTATCGCAAACAGGCAACACACTTATTCTTGTAGATAGAATTAGTGCTGGACAGGCATTAGCTGAAATGATTCCAGGTAGTACATTTGTTAGTGGTGCTGTTAAAGTAAAAGACAGAAAGGAAACCTACGATACAATCCGAGAAGGCACTAACGAAGTTATTATAGCAACGTATGGTGTTGCGGCGGTTGGGCTTAATATACCTCGTATCTTTAATCTTGTGCTCCTTGAGCCTGGCAAAAGTTTTGTTAGAGTAATTCAAAGTATTGGTAGAGGCGTTCGTAAGGCAAAGGACAAAGACTTCGTACAAATATGGGACTTAACATCAACGTGTAAGTTTGCGAAGCGACACTTGACTCAGCGTAAGAAATTTTATACTGAAGCACAGTATCCATTTACAATTGAAAAGATAGACTGGAATTAAATGAAAATATTAACATTAGATAATGAATGCTTTATGCTCAACAATCTACCTGATGAGCTAGACGAGGATGTGCGATTTAGCGTATTAGATAATAGCGATCCTAAAGAACCAGATTTCTTTTTCGTTCCGCTTATTTTCTTAGAGAGTTTTAGTGCTCCTGCAATAGTATTAGAGATTAACGGACACGAAGTAATGATGCCAGTTGATTGGCACATTGCAGTTGGAGATAGTACTAGCGGAAACGACTTAGAAGTATTACCACTTACTTCAATTAACGATAGAGGGTTTGAAGCATTTCTTTTTAATCCTCTAAAGAGTTTTAAGTTTGAATTTGGAACACTACGAGTTATTAATTTTTATAATGATGTTAAGTGGTACTTTCCTAAAATGAAAAACGGGCAACTTTTAAGCGTACCTATTACAGAAGGAAAAAATCCTTTGTGTGCATTCTTTGTAAAAGATATTAGTAGACAAAGTGAAACGATCGACTATACGAATTTAATGTAAGGAAACAATATGAGTATTAAAGCAGGCAAAATTTGGGGATCAACGGAATTGATTCACGCAAATGGCGTACTAGAATTTCACCGTATCGAATACAAAGCAGGATTTAAATGTTCAGAACATGAACACGAATTTAAATGGAATGGCTTCTTTGTTGAGTCAGGCAAGATGCTTATACGTGTATGGCAAGACGATCAAGGGTTAGTTGATGAAACTATCCTAGGCCCAGGTGAATTTACACAAGTTAAGCCGGGTAAGATTCATCAGTTTGAAGGCATCGAAGATGGCGTTGCATTTGAATTGTATTGGGCAGAGTTTAATCACAATGATATTAAACGACGCACTTCAGGCACTCAAGTAGAAAGTAAAAGTAAAAAATGATGAAAGAATATTTTAATTTTAACGGCATAGCAAAGCGTCAAGAGTATTGGGCAGTACATATTGTTTCAATTCTAGTATTAATTCTTGCTATGGCAATGTTAGAAGGCGCAGGAGCACTCGGTGCCCTTGTTGCATTAATTGCCCTTGTTGGTTCATTGTGGGCAGTGCTTGCTGTAACTGTAAAACGTTTGCGTGATGCTGGACTTAACACTTGGTGGATTCTAACAGTGCTTGTGCCTTATGTAGGCACAGTAGCTACTATTGTGTTTGGTTGCCTTAGTAGCGCAAAACAAGATGCCTAAACTTCTTCCAGGTGAAGCATTGATATACGAGCGTAGCGACGGTGTTGTCTACGCTCGTTATCGTGACCCTCCACACAATACTATACCGCGTTGGATAGTAGGTGGCGACCCTGCCGGAGTAGCTAAGGCACAAGGTGATTTATTGTCATACAGTGATTGGCAAGATTTATGTAGGCTTGCTCAAGAACATCCTACATTAGAAAAGTTATTAGATCAATTAGTAACAATGTATTACGTAGTAAAGGACGAAAAATGAGAATTATTGCAGGACCGTGTCAACACGAGACACTAGAGCAGAGTATAGAAATTGCGGAAACTTGTGCAAGGGTTTGCAGCAAGTACGGCATTGAATATTACTTCAAAGCCAGTTATGACAAAGCAAATCGTACTAGTGTAAACGGCAGGCGCGGCCTTGGTCTTGCAAGAACTATGCAAGACTTTGAAATTATGAAGCAAGAAATTCCTGGTTTAAAAACTCTTACTGACGTACACACTAGAGGACAAATTGATGCAATGGGAGCATATCCAGACGCAGTTGATGTGTTGCAGATTCCTGCTTTCCTTTGTCGCCAAACAGATTTGATTCAACGTGCTTGTGAAACAGATAAAATTGTTAATATTAAAAAAGGACAGTTTCTTGCGCCGTGGGACGTTGCAGGTATACTAAGTAAGTGTGAAGACGCTAAAGAAGTTTGGATCACAGAAAGGGGAACTAGCTTTGGATATAATACTTTGGTTGTTGATTTCACCGGCCTTAACTATATGCTTGATAACTTTAATTGTCCTATTGTACTGGACGCCACGCACAGTGTACAAAAACCAGGCGGCAACGGAAGTAGCAGCGGCGGGAATCGCGATTATGTTCCTGGCTTGGCTCGTGCAGCATGTGCTCTGGGTATTAGGAATTTCTTTTTAGAAGTACATCCTGAACCAGACAATGCACCCAGTGATGGGCCTAATATGTTGCGACTAGAAGACTTTGAAAGTGTAGTAGAAGATATTGTTGCAATCAGTAGAGTATTAAAATGAATACAGCAATACTAATTCCTGCACGTTATGGTAGCACCCGCTTTCCAGGAAAGCCGTTAGCAGCACTGGACAACATTCCTATGATACGCAGAGTGTACGAACGCTGTCGCAAAACAGGATATGATGTTTATGTACTCACAGACGATCAGCGTATCTTTAATTTATTTAATGCAGGCAACTGTTGGATTGATCAAACAGACTATGCAAATGGTACAGAAAGATGTGCAGGAGCAATACAAAATGATTTCTTTGACAAGTACACGCACTTTATAAATGTACAAGGTGATATGCCAGACATTACTGCACGTATCATCGAAACTGTAGCATACGGTTTAAAGTATGCAGACGTAACAACTGTGCATACTGATATGGCTCCTGAATTAAAGTCAGATCCTAACACAGTTAAAATGGTACTAGGAAAGAATCAAGCACTATGGTTTGGTAGAGGCTTTACTTACGGCGAGCACCACTTAGGTGTATACGGATATAGTCGTGAAGCACTTGAGCGTTATCCTACACTAAGCATTACTGCTGAAGAAAGTATTGAGCAATTAGAACAACTTCGTTGGCTCAAAAACGGTTGCTCTATTGGTACACATCCTGTATACTTTAATGGTATAGAGATTAATTCACCTGAGGACGTTGACGTATGGCACAAGAAAAACTCCCAATAAAAGACATACTTGCAGCAATTGACATGAACGCTAAAAGCGTTTGGAAAGAACTATCTGACGAAGAACGCAAACAAGTTAGCTTTTGGTTGTTGAATAGATATGTTAGTGCTGTACAAGGAAGCAGAGAAAAACAAGAGCTTGCTGTTTTTAAGACTAACGAATATTATAATAAAAATTTTAACGACATTGGCGTTGGCAAAGAAAACGGGCATCCTCATTTGATGTGGCAACTGTTGTGTACCAGCGGAGCAACTGGCAAGATTGAATATCATCCTTATATTGGTTTTAAGAAAAAGGATGCAAACAATAACGCAGCAATTAAATTGTTATCTCAAGTATATCCTAATATGAAAATGAAAGAGGTTGAACAACTTGCTGGAATATCTACTAAAAAAGAACTCAAACAACTTGCAGAAGATCACGACATTGACATCAAACTCTAAACCATACGTCTGCGAATATTGTAAGACAGGATATACTCGTGAGAAAACTCTCATGGTGCATATGTGCGAACAAAAGCGCAGGGCGTTACAAAAAGGCGAGAAGCGTGTTCAGTTAGGGTACATTGCGTTTAATCAATTCTACAAATTAAGTGCAGGAGCAAAGAAGGATAAGACATACGAAGAGTTTTGTAAAAGTCAATACTATAATGCATTTGTAAAGTTTGGTAGCTTTGTGTCAAATGTAAAGCCGTTGTATCCTGAGAAGTATATTAATTATGTTGTAACTAGCGGAGTTAAACTTGACCAATGGTGTCGAGAAGAAATGTATGAATCGTACGCTATTGACTTAATTAAAAAAGAAGGTGTTGAAACTGCGCTAGAGCGTAGCGTTAATACAATGGTTGAATGGGCAAAAGAAAACAATAGTGTATGGAATCATTATTTTAATTACGTAAGTTTGAATAGAGCAGTATGGCACATTAAAGATGGAAAGATTAGTCCGTGGCTTGTGCTTAATTGCAAAAGCGGAAAAGAGATGCTCGGAAAATTTAATGACGAGCAGCTAGGACTAATATATAATATTATGGATCCACAACATTGGGCTGTGAGATTCAAGAGACAGACTAATGACGTGCAACTTGTTAGAGATGTTGCAAAGGAAAGTAATTTATGAAAATCTTAATATTTGGTCTTCCAGGCAGCGGGAAGAGTACTCTTGCCGAACCACTTGCAGAGTTAATTGGCGGAGTTTGGCTTAACGCTGATGCAGTGCGCAAGGAATACAATGATTGGGATTTTACACCTGAAGGACGTATGCGACAAGCAATGCGTATGAAGTTCCTAGCAGATGGTGTAGTTAAAGCAGGTAAAATTGCAGTTGCAGATTTTGTATGTCCGACAGAAGCAGCACGTTTAGAATTTGCACCTGACTTTACAGTTTGGATGGACACTATTGCAGAAGGCCGATTTGAAGACACTAACAAAATGTTTGAAAGACCTACTACTAAATGCAACTATCACGTTGCACAATGGTTTAACGATACACATAAACAACTTATGAAAGTTGTAACTTCATATATGAAACATAATGGACTCAAATAAAAGATCAGTAGTTAAAGCATTAACTTGGAGAGCGTTAGCATCTCTAGCAACCTTTGCTATATCATATGTAGTAACAGGTAACTTAGCAGCAGCAACTGGAATTGCAAGCGTACAAGTATTTGTAAATTTAATTTTATACTATGTACACGAACGAATTTGGAATAAAATAAACTGGGGACAAAATGTTTGATAATCAAAAACCTACTACACAGATGTTAGGCCGCTGGCAACCTTGGCATGATGGCCACACAGCGTTATTTAAAAAAGCATTTATGGAAACAGGTCAAGTTGCTATTATGGTACGTGACGTTGGCGGCATTGTAGGTTCTGATGCAGGCGCTGGAAGAACTACTAAGCAAGACGACAATCCTTTTGACTTCCTAACAGTAAAAGAAAATATTATTAGAGGTTTGGCAAAAGAAGGCTTTACATATAACGAAGACTATATTATAATGGAAGTTCCAAACATTGTAGACATTAGTTATGGACGCGGTGTAGGATATACATTTACACAGCACGACCTCGGAGAAGAGATACATAATATTAGTGCTACACAGATTCGAGCTAAACTAAGAGAAGAAGGTAAACTTGACTAGAACATTGCAAGATGGCACAGAAGTAAAAGAATTATCAGCACCTGTGCAGTTGGTAGTTTATACAAAGTGTCCAGAAAAATATAAACTGATAGACATGGAGACTGGGCAAGAGTATGTAGGTACTCGTCCCAGTCAAGGTAACCTACATTGGAAGTTAACCAGTGCCTGATATTGATATAGACTTTGCTGACAGAACTATTGTGCTTGCACAGCTCAAGCATCGTGTTGCTAAACTTGATACAGACAAGAAGCACAACACTGGAGTCTATGCAACTGAGATTCCACACAACCCTGTAGACAACTTAGCCACAGTTGACTACAAGACCGCAGAAGAACGTGGCTACTTTAAACTAGACTTCCTTAACGTAAGCATATACAAAGATGTTAGGGACGAATCACATTTAACAGAACTAATGGAAAGGGAACCCCTATGGCAACTTCTGGAGCACGAGGACTTCAGCGAAAAAGTCTTTCATCTAAACGGGCACAGTCAACTCTTAAAAGTCTTGAAGCCCAACTCGGTATTGAAATTGGCAGCGACACTAGCGATAATTCGACCAGCCAAGAGACACCTAGCGAACGAAAGCTGGGAGACAATAATGAAGGAAGTTTGGATTAAACCTGATGAAGGTTACTACTTTAAGAAAGCGCATGCTGTTAGTTACGCTACGGCATGTGTTGTACACATGAATTTATTGTGTGAGCAGTTTTCTACTTAGCTTTACGTACAAGTTGTACGCTTTTACGTTTGATACGTTTAAAGTTTAAATCATTTAAATTAACACAAGGACCTATTGTTACCTTAACATCCTTGCTATTCATGGTCATCATTGCGTAACTAAATTGTTGCATTTCATTTATTAGGAATATATTAATGGGCAACATCCTATTTGATTCCCACCACCAGACATTGCCCATTTCTAAAAACACTTCTTTTTCTTCATCAGTCTTTAGAGAAGTGAAAATATACATGCTGGTTATATATGCATCTTGATTGGCAATGACGCCGACGTATTCATTGCCACCATAAGTGACTACGCTAATAAATGGAAAGTTCTGTTCAATATCTTTTAATAACATATTTCTCGATAAATACTTGATGCAATTAACACCTAGATATTTAGTCTCAAATAAAACAACCATTGTAACTAATGACGCAGGATTCATCACGGAGTACAGACCAGTGTATCAAAGACAATTAACAGTATATCGAGGCATTGATAATGTACTTGACTTTAGAGTACTCAATGCTGATCAGAAGCCAATTGACATTTCAAACTACACACCTAAGTTTCAAGCATTTGATGAAAATAGATTGTTAGTAGTCGAACATGATGGAGAACTAATCCCAGGTGACGATAGTGCCCCTACAAGAGGATTATTTAAAGTTACCGTTACAGACAATGACTTATTAAACATTGATCAACAGTATCTTTCATACAACATACATCTTGTAGATAATACTTCTGAACTGCCAACACTAACATACTCAAATGCTAATTTTGGAATGAACGGTACTATCTATGTTAGTGAAACTGCATTCCCTGGTCCGGCGACGACTCGTAGCATATCAATCTTTACATTAGACAATAGTGTTTGGAATTCAGAAGCACTAAATGCACAGCCAGGTATAAACGGAAACGAAGCATTACATACTGCTGCAATCTATACTGACGGATATGTAGGAGACATAACAGTACAAGCTACATTAGAAAATGAAGTCAATGGCACAACGGATTGGGCAGATGTTACTACAGTAACCTTTACTGGAGCAGAAACAGAGCCAGTCCCAGTAAACTTTAATGGCGTATATAGTTTTATACGAGTTGTTGCAACAGCAGATCCTGCAGATACAATTACAAAGATACTTGTCAGAAACTGATTGACATTCTACGATACTCTGCTATAATAATAGTATGAGTATTGTGTCCGACATCATAACAGCATATTTGCCTAGTAAGCGAAAGACTACTCCGAGTGGGTGGACTAGCTTCAATGCGCCCTGCTGTCATCACAATGGTAACACTGCTGACACTAGAGGGCGCGGTGGACTTATCTCAGAAGGCGATACAGTTAGCTATCACTGCTTTAACTGTGGATACAAAGCAAGTTGGCAACCAGGACGTAATGTAAGCAAAGGCTTGCGTAGACTATTAATTTGGTTAGGTGCGCCTGATGATGCTATTAACAAGCTCACGCTAGATGTAATGCGCATCAATGAAGGTGTAGAAGTACAGCAGCGTAAGATTGATATTCCTACATTTGAAACTGTACCATTGCC
>Ga0181556_1002433_pt1 | contig 17035 bp, 17 predicted proteins | sample 011ome_14_FD_148651 | JGI IMG/M metagenome (GOLD analysis project Ga0181556, IMG submission 148651) | Coastal salt marsh microbial communities from the Groves Creek Marsh, Skidaway Island, Georgia - 011505AT metaG (spades assembly) | ecosystem: Environmental > Aquatic > Marine > Intertidal zone... | reverse complement strand
CAAAATACGCGCGGAGATTTCCTGCGGGGTGTAGTTTTTGCCGTCGATGTCGGTCTTCCAGTCGGTGCCCATGTGGCGCTTCACCGAGGAAATGGTGCGCTCCACGTTGGTCACCGCCTGACGCTTCGCGGTTTCTCCGACGAGTACTTCGCCGTCTTTGGTGTACGCGACCACCGAGGGGGTGGTGCGAAATCCTTCGGCGTTAGAGATCACGGTGGGTTCTCCACCTTCTAGCACGGAGACCACCGAGTTAGTGGTTCCGAGGTCAATTCCTACTGCGCGAGACATGGGTAATGCTCCTTTAGTGATGTCGTTGGGCCGAGAATCTGAGTCGGCACGTATCAAGTTTGCACAGAGCGAACGGCGATGTCAAGCAAACTTGAGTCGACAAGGCTCAATTTCGCCCTGGGCGTACGGGTGCTGACCTGAAGAATTCACCAAACGGGGGCAGAAAAAGCCACCATTTCGCACTAGCGTGAGACCATGCCAGACGCCCGCGACGATATTCCCCCACAACTCGACACCGACGCGCTGCCCGTCTTGGCGCTCGACTCCGCATCTGGCCAGAAAATCCCTCGCCGACGGGTGTTTTCCTGGGCGCTGTGGGACTGGGCCACTCAGCCCTTCGCCACCGTCATCACCACCTTTGTCTTCACCGTTTATCTCACCTCGGAGCTGTTTCTCGACCCGGATATTCGAGCACTCGGAGAAGGTAATGCCCTCTATGACGAAGGCCTCTCGGCGCTCTCTCGTGATCTCGGCATCGGCATCACTATCGCCGGACTTCTCGTCGCACTGGTCGCCCCTGTTTTAGGGCAACGCTCCGACCGAGCGGGTCGGCGGAAGCGGTGGCTGGCGGCCAACACCGCCCTCATGGTGGTCATCCAGGCGGCACTGTTCTTCACCACCGTGGAGCCCAACATGTTCGTGTTTGGCGTGGCTTTGGTGGCGGCAGGAAATGTCTTCGCCGAAATCGCGAATGTGAACTACAACGCGCTCATCACCCAGGTGGCCACCAAGTCGACCGTGGGCCGAGTGAGCGGCCTGGGCTGGGGCTTTGGCTATCTCGGCGGCATCATTGCCCTACTTGTCGCCTACTTCGGCTTCATCGACCTCGACGTGCTCGGTTTGGGCTCCGCCAATGGAATCGACATCCGGGCCATTGCACTGATGAGTGGGGTGTGGACCCTGATCTTCTCGATCCCCATTCTGCTTTTTGTGCCCGAAGCTCCCGCCGCCTCGGCCGCCAAAGTTGGGTTCTTCCGCAGCTACCAGGTATTAATCCGCGACATTGTGGCGCTCAAGCGCTCCACGCCCACCACGTTTTGGTTTCTCCTCTCAAGCGCCATTTTCCGCGACGGGCTCGCCGGAGTATTTACCTTCGGGGGCATCCTCGCCGCCGTGACCTTCGGCTTTTCCGCGAGCGAAGTGCTCATCTTCGGCATCGTCGCGAACCTCACCGCGGGACTCATGACGATTGTGGCGGGACGCCTCGATGACTGGCTAGGGCCGCGCGCGGTCATTCTCACCTCGCTTGGCGGGCTGATTCTGGCGGGAATGGCGCTGTTCTTCCTGCGCGACGCCGGACCCACGGCGTTTTGGGTGGGTGGGCTGGTTCTCTCCCTCTTCGTGGGACCCGCACAGGCGGCGGCCCGGTCATTCCTCGCACGCGTCTCACCCGCCGGTCAAGAAGGCCAAGTCTTCGGTCTTTACGCAACGACCGGTCGCGCGGTGAGCTTCCTCACCCCCGCCCTCTGGTCGCTCTTCATCGGGATAGGCGGCGCCCAATATTGGGGCATTTTGGGAATCATCCTGGTTCTGGCGGTGGGTTTGGGATTCATGTGGATGGTCAAGCTCCCCCCTCACACCCGCTAGCCGGGGAGGTATCCGGCGTTGATGCCCACGAGGGTTACCACTGCGCCGGCAAAAAAGTTCAAGGCTAAGAACCATCGCCAGCCCCTATTGGCACCCGACGCAGTCTCATCAGTTACCCTCCAAAAAGGCATTACTGCTGCCAGGTACGCGGGGGCGATGATGGCGGTGAGCTGCAGTGGCCATGGGGTTAGCAGCATGAAGACCCCGGCGAGCGCATAGAGCAGCGCCGCCATCCGCACCGTGGGCCTCGCGCCAAAGACGGTCGCGATTGACGAAATGCCTGCTTCCCGATCAGCGACGACATCTTGCACGGCGCCAAAGGCATGAGAGGCCATGCCCCAGAAGAAAAACGCCGCAAGGATTAACCAGCCCACATCATCAATCACTCCACCCCCCAGCGCCACCCCATAGAGCGCCGGGGACACGAAGTGGACGCTAGAGGTGACAGAGTCCACCACGGCACGCTCTTTGAATCGAAGTGGTGGCACCGAATAGGCCACCACAGCAAAGAGGCTCCCGGCGAGAACCAGCCAGGAAACCCACGAGCCCACCCACAGGAGGTAGACCACAAACGGAATGGTTGAGCCAATGGCGATCGCAATTGTCGGGCCGTGGAGTTCAGGGGGAAGCAGCGCTCCCTCCGCCCCGCCCTTGCGGGGGTTTCTCACATCCGATTCGTAGTCATACACATCGTTGATGCCATACATCAGGAAGTTGTAGGAGATGAGGAAAAACAGCGCGCCCACAATCAGCGGCCAATCAATGCGTTGGGTGACCACAAAGTAGGCGACGGCAAAGGGAAACGCGGTGTTCACCCAACTCAGCGGCCGGGAGCTCAGCAGCAGTGAGCGCAGCGCCGTCACGGTGAGTCCTTGCGCCTTCCGAGAGCCGTCCACAGCAGTGGAATCAGCACCGCTCCGGCCAGGGTGTACGCGAAGTCCTCAATAGGAGCCACCCCCAGCCGCACCCCAGAGATTTTCTCCGGGTCATAGTCGACCAGACCAAAACCGATAATCGCGTTGTCAAATATCGCCGTGAGTATGCCGACGACCACAAAAGCTCCCACCATGCCCACCATTCTCGGCTGTGAACCGCCTCGCCAAGCGATGGCCGTGAGGAGCCCGACGGCCACGAGAAACCAGGTATTGATCAGCAGATACGTCACGTCGCAGCCGCCTTTCCCCGCTCATCCCACCAGCGCACCGTTCCGAGGTAGCTCAGAAGCAGGACGTAACACAGCAGGGTGAGGAAGAAGACTTCCTCCAGTGGAAGCTCCTCACCAATGAGCACTCCTGTTTGGTAGGGCCCCGCGCCACGAAAAAACACCCCTTGGGCGATTCCGACAACATCCCAGTAGAGAAAAAAGCCCACCCCAATCGCCACGGTGAGAAGTGTTCGCTTCACCTCGCCGGCAAAGATCGCCAACCGGTGGCGACGGTCAATCAGCCCCAACCCCACCAGAGAGAACACCAAAGCGGTGAGGTATGCGAAGGTCACAGCCGCTATTTCCGTGTCGGCGCTAACGGCTCTGGGAGAGGGCTCACCGAGGTGTCGCCACGGAGGCGCTTGAGCATCACCTCTGCAGAAATCAGACACATCGGCAGGCCAATGCCAGGAATGGTCGAACTTCCGGCGTAGTAGAGACCCTCCACCTTCTTGCTCACATTGCCCGAGCGGAAGAGAGCGCTCTGCGAAAGTGTGTGGGCAGGTCCGAGCGCACTGCCCATCCAGGCGTTGAGATGTGATTGGAAATCAGCAGGTCCCACCGTTCGGCGCACCACGACGCGCTCGGCAAAATCGCTCACCCCGCTCCACTGCGCAATCTGTTCGATGGCCCGGTCAGCAATCGCTTCGACCTCGGGATCTCCCGCGCCGTCGATACCGCCCTTACCCAGGGACACATCAGCGGGCATCGGCACCAAAACGAAAATATTGGTGTCGCCTGCTGGCGCTACATCCGGGTCGGTTGCGCTGGGTTTGCAAACGTAGAGAGACGCGGGGTTGGGGACAGTCGGTGTCTTCGAGAAGATCCGGCCGAAGTTGTCATCCCAATCTTTGGTGAAGAAGAGGCTGTGGTGAAGTAGTTCCGGCACCTCACCTTTCACACCCACATACATCAACACGGCAGAGGGGCCAGCAGTCTTCTTCTGCCAGTACGACTCCGGGTAGGTCTGCAGAGGCTCCGGCAGGAACGTCGTTTCGCTGTGGTGAAGATCGGCCGCTGAGACCACCACATCAGCCTGAACCGTCTGGCTCTTCCCCGAGCCATCGATATATGTCACACCGGTGACGACAGGTTTGGACCCCTGAGTAGACGAGGTCTCAATGCGAGTTACTCGGGCGTTCAATCGCAGGTCCACGCCGTGGTCGACACCAATATCGCGAATCGATTCCATCACCCGGTGGAACCCGCCTTGGGCGTAAAGCACCCCATCTTCCATATCCAGGTAGCTCATCAGGTGGAACATCGCCGGAGCGATGTAGGGGCTTGAGCCGAGGAAAACTGCCGGATAGCCCAACAGCTGGCGTAGTCGGTGAGACTTGACAAACTTCGACGCGAAACCCCAAATGGGTTTAGTGAGCAAGTTGTACAGCGTCCCCACACGCTTGAGCACCTCGCCCACAAGAAGCGGGCGCAGGTCTTGGAAGGAGGTGTAGAGGAAATAATCTTTCGCAATTCGGTAAGTCTCCTTCGCCGAATCGAGGTACTTCTCCATCGCCTCACGCGAGCCAGGCTCCATCTGCTCAAACAGCTGCAGGTTCTTCTCTCGATTAGCACTCACATCGATCGCGTCTGCGGGGCCCGAACCTTCAGATTCGAAAAAGACCCGGTAGCCGGGATCCAACAGCCCCAAGTCGAGGTGTTCGGCGGCCGATGTCCCCATCAGCTTGTAAAAGTGGTCAAACACTTCTGGCATGAGATACCAGGAGGGGCCCGTGTCGAAGCGGAAGCCGTCCTTCTCCCAGTTACCCGCACGACCGCCGACTTGGTCGAGTGCTTCTAAGAGGGTGACGTCGTAGCAATCTCTTGCTAAAAGTGCAGCTGAGGCCAGCCCGCCGATACCGGCACCAATTACTACTGCTTTTTCTGCCATCGTGTCCTACGCGTTCGTAACTCGCACCGGGGCGCTGGGAAGTCCCCCAGCCAACACCCACAGCGCGAGAGTGGTCTTTCTCCAGCCTGGCACGCTTGCCCGAGAGCTCATCACATCTTCAGCAGGAGTTCTCCGAATTTGCCGCCCCAACTCGTCAAAGAGAGCATGCGCAAGAGCCACAGCCCGTCTCGGGCGGGCCGGCAATAGCGGCAGTGCCTTTGCCGAAAGCTCCAGGTCCTGATCGATGTCGTCAAGCAAGCGGTGCTTCGTCTCCTCATCGAGCGAGTCGGGCGTGACCCCGGGAAAATAGCTGCGCCCGAGTGCCTCGAAATCAACAGCAAGGTCGCGCAAAAAGTTCACCTTTTGAAACGCTGCCCCCAAGGCCCTCGCGCCGCGCACCATCGTCTGTCGCTCAGCGTCGCTCCCAGGGTGGTCAACTAAGAACGCCTGCAAACACATCAAGCCGACGACTTCCGCTGAACCATAGACGTAGAGCTCAAAACTCTCTTGGTCATGCTCGACCTTGTCGAAGTCTGCCCGCATCGAGGCAAAGAATGGTGCCACCAAATCCATGCCGATCCCCAGCTGCCGTGCTGAGTGGGCAAAGGCGTGAACGATCAAGTTGGTGCTGTAGCCCGTTTCCAACGCCCGTTGGGTGTCCGCCTCAAGACGATCGAGTAGGTCGCGGGCCTCACTATCGGCCACCCCAGCCTCTGACGCCACACCGTCGACCACTTCGTCGGCCAGACGTACCAGCGAGTAGATGTTTTCAATGTGCCGCCGACACTGCGGTTCCAAAAGGCGCGACGCCAAACCAAAGGACGTGGAATAAAGGCGGATAATGCCCGAGGCGGTATCTTCCGCCGCTTTGGTGTAGAGATCAATACGGGTGTCGAGTTCAGCTGCCAACGCTGTCCTCCCCCTCGAGTGGCCTGTGTCCTGGTTACTATCCTGCCGTGACAGGATGAACTCTTGGAAGGGTAGCGCGTCGTGGTCGAAGAAAACTCTGAACAGGTCGTCTTAGTAGACGACTCGGGAGAGCCAATGGGCATTGCCGATAAGGCCACCGTCCACACCACCGATACCCCTCTTCACCTCGCCTTTTCCGCACACATCTTTAACTCCCTCGGTGAGGTACTGGTCACCCGGCGAGCGCTCGATAAGAAGACCTGGCCGGGGGTGTGGACGAATGCGGTGTGTGGTCACCCCGCACCGGGGGAAGACATGGAAGACGCCATCCGTCGGCGCATTAGCCACGAAATCGGCCTCGAAGTGGGTGAGATTCATCCAGCACTCCCCAACTTCCGCTACCGCGCCACCGATGCTTCCGGAATCGTCGAGAACGAAATCTGTCCAGTCTTCATCACCCACGCTGACCGTGACCCCGAGCCTCGCTCAGATGAGGTGTGCGAATGGAAATGGGTGGCCCCACAGCAGCTTGCCCAGGCCGTCAGCGCAACGCCGTTTGCCTTCAGCCCGTGGCTGGTGGAGCAGCTCGAGCAGTGGCCAGGGAAATATCAGATGGAGCTTCCCGAGACGTCTGTCCGGTGAAACTTCGCCGCCGAGCGTGACGCGGTCGGGCCGCGCTGTCCTTGATAGCGGCTTCCGTAGCGCTCCGACCCGTAGGGGTGTTCGGCAGGGGACGAGAGGCGGAAGAAACACAGCTGGCCGATCTTCATCCCCGGCCACAGAGTGATGGGGAGCGTCGCGACGTTACTGAGCTCAAGCGTCACGTGGCCAGAAAAGCCCGGGTCAATAAACCCAGCGGTCGAGTGAGTGAGTAACCCGAGGCGTCCGAGCGAACTCTTACCCTCTAGCCGCGCGGCAATGTCATCGGGGAGACTGACGAGCTCGTAGGTGGCACCCAGAACAAACTCACCGGGGTGCAACACGAAGGGCTCGTCACCGTTGATCTCGACCAGGCGAGTGAGGTCGGGCTGGTCTTGAGCGGGGTCAATGTGAGGGTATTTGTGGTTGTCAAAGAGGCGGAAGGATCGATCGAGCCGCACATCAACGCTTGAGGGCTGCACCATGGCCTCATCCCACGGGTCCAGCTGGATACGCTGTTGGTCGATTTCAGCCCGGATATCGCGGTCACTCAGAAGCACAAAACCACCCTAGTAGAATCGGGCTCTATCGCCCCGGTGGGGCTTCGCGAGTGTAGTTCAATGGTAGAACTTCAGCTTCCCAAGCTGACGGCGCGGGTTCGATTCCCGTCACTCGCTCCAGATCACCACAGCGCCGCGGACTGATTCGATGCTGTCGCGAAGAATCGCTTGACGTCAGCATCCACGATGATGTCGGAGGGGCGCAGGGGCCGCGCCAAATGCAGACCTTCCAAGCTGGTAAGTCTCGAAAAAGCCACATAGGTTTGCCCCGCAGCGAACGCCCTCGGACCCAAGTCGATGATGGCTTGATCGAGGGTCTTGCCTTGAGCCTTGTGGATCGTGACCGCCCAGGCGAGGCGCAGAGGAAACTGGGTGAACTCGCCGATGATTTCGCTGCTGACTTCTTTTGACCCTGGGTCGTATTCGTAGCGGACCTTCTCCCAGGTCACTGGTTCCACTTCCACCAGCTCCCCCTCGATGTCCACGATGACGGTGTCGGTGATGTCGTGGACGACCCCGAGGGTGCCATTGACCCACCGCGGTCCCGACTGGTTACCGGTGTCGTTTCGAAGAAACATCACCTGGGCCCCCGGCTTGAGAGCAAGCTCTTCTTCCGCGGGAAATTGCTTCGCCTGACCAAAGTCGCCCTCGACTTCTGCCGCCGCCACTCGCAGTTCACCATCCAATGCCGCCAAACGGGCGTCGTTGATCGCCCGCACCGTGTTGTTCGTGGTGGCCAGCGTGATGATGTCGGGATTGTCTGAAGGAATGGCGCCGCGATCGTTGAGCATGCGGCCGGTCTCCGCATCGAGTGTTCCGTCGCGAAGGCTGTGGAGGATGCGCTGAAATTCTGGATCTGCTTGCCGATACACCGTTTCCAACACGATGGTGCGCAGAGTGGTTTCCTCCCACACGTGAGCGTCGAAGAACCAGGCTGAGCGGTAAGAGTCTCGAAAATACTCCCGCTCTTTTTCTCCACTCACAACGGGGGCGAGTTGGTAGGGGTCGCCGAACATGACCAATTGGACCCCGCCAAAGGGAACCGTCCGCCGACCTTTCGCCTGACGCAGTCGGCGGTCAATGCCGTCCATCACATCGGCACTCACCGTCGACACCTCGTCAATCACCAACACATCAATCTGTCTCAGCAACTGCAGGATTTCGCGGGGGCAATACCCCAAATCCCCAGAGCCGAGAATTCCCAGAGGCAGTCGAAGAAGAGAGTGCAGTGTCTGACCAGACACCGCCAAAGCCGCCACCCCCGTGGGAGCAGCGACCACCACGGTCTTGTCCGTGGTGTTGACAAACTCATGCAACAGAGTGGTCTTGCCAGTTCCTGCGGGCCCGGTGACAAAGATGTGGTCGAAGGATTCTTCGAGGAGGGCTAGCGTCGCCTCGTGGGTGTCGTCTCGACGCTCGGAATTCGCCATCTCATCTCACAGGCTATCGGCCCGCGAGAGCACCGCTTCGTAGGATGGGGCCTGTGAGGCCACTGCTGATACGCCTGGGGGCGGTAACCGCCGGAGTCGTTGCGTTGTGGATTGGCGGAGTGCTGGCGCTCAACGCCTCCTTCTATTCCCCCTCACGATTTGCGAGCGACTATCTATCACTGGTGGCGGTGGGTGAATGGTCCGCTGCAGCGGAACTCGCGGGCGTCACCGAAGACGTCGACGTGCTTCCCCTGGAATCCGCCCGGATTTCAGATGTCACCATTTCCGGTTGGCAGCACGTGGGAGAAAACGACGTCGTCGTCCAAGCGGACTTTGTGTTGAACGGAGGACCACAGCGGATGTTGCTCGGACTTACCCGAGCAGCTCGCACCTTCGGGGTGTTCGATCGTTGGGAATTTTCCGATTCTCCACTTGCTGAGCTGAGCGCTCCGGTTGCCGGAGTTCCACAAGTGGTCATCAATGACGTGGTGGTTGCCCCCGGCACTACTGTGTCGGCCCTGATTCCAGGCCGTTATGAGTTTTCCGCAGAAACGCAATGGGTTGAATCAGAGACGGAGACTCTCGACCTGACCGAGGTCGGCCAATCGGCCAGAGTCACGCTAGCGATAAACCCCACCGGGGCACTCGAGAATGAAGTGCGCCGCGCTCTAGGGGAATACCTTGCCGAATGTGCCTCTCGAGGAGTCTTGCAGCCTGCCTCGTGCCCTTTTGGCACCACCGTCACCGACCGGCTTGAGGGAATACCCACGTGGACGATTAGTGTCTCCCCAGCAGTCGCCCTCGCCCTCTCCCGCACCGGCGAGAGCGCTGAGGTGGGAGCCATTGGTGGCGTGGCGACAGTGACCGGCACTATCCAGTCGATTTTTGATGGCTCTTTGCGACCACTCAACCGAGACATTTCCTTCAGCATCTCAGGGGTCGTCACCGAACTCGATTCGGATTCTCCTGCGTTGCGGATCGACTAGCGCCCCGCGCGACGCTCGGCCTCAGCCCGACGCTGCAACATGTCGTTGTATTGCCGAAGCTCTTCGTCATCATCACGGTCAGCCTGACGGTCGCGGCGCTTTTGCTCGCGATCATCCCCGCGGCTCCACGACCAGGTCACCAAAATCGCAAGAAGAACGGTGGGGATCTCTCCCAATCCCCAAGCGAGCTCGCCCCCCTGCTGCTGGTCGGCGAGGGGGTCGAGGCCCCATTCTCGGCCCATCGCGCCAAACCATTCGGGCACCAACAACCCCTCACCCAAGATGAGTCCAAGGCCAAAGAAGGCGTGAAACGCCATGGTGGCGAGCACGATTACCAGGCGCAACGGATAGGCCGGGCGATGCGGGTGGGGGTCGGCGTCGAGGAGGACCAGGGCGAAGAGGTATCCCGTGGCGATGAAGTGCACGGTCATCCACTGATGACCGAGGTGGTCCGACAGCGCCCACTCAAAGAGTGGTGAGTAATAAAAGACAATGAGCGAGAGAGCAAAGATCGGTGCCGCGACTAGGGGGTGGCCCAACACCGCTAAGTAACGCGAGTGAACAGCGCCCATAATCCATTCACGCGGACCGCGCGAACCATCGTGGCGGGCGTGGATGGCCCGAGCGGCCAAGGTCACCGGGGTGGCCAACACCATCAGCAGCGGAATCAACATCGAGAGAATCATGTGTGCCACCATGTGGACGCTAAAGAGAAAAACACCGTAGACATAAAGCCCGGAGCTCGTGGTGAACCACAAAATGACCATGGCCGCGACCCAGGAGAGGGTTTTCGCGATCGGCCATCGATCGCCACGCCGCATCAGCCGGAGGACACCCGCGAGGTAGAAATAGGTTCCAAAGGCGGCGACCAGACCCCACAACAAGTCCACCTCCCATTCGGTGAACACTCTTGAGAGGGTGAACTCCGGTGGCAACACCCGTCCGGTCAAAAACTCCGCGGGGGTCGGTGCGGAGAGCTCGCTCGGCGGAATCTCTTCCACTGGCATGGCTGTGCGCGCAAGCCCTACAGCCAGTCCCACCGCAACTCCCAAGACCACCAGCTCTCCAATAAACAACCGCAAAAGCGCCGAGCCCGCTGAAGAGCCTGCTTGGTCGAGGTCTCTAATGATGCGCAGGCGATACCACGCGCCCCATCCGATGAGCGATGCCAGCACCACGGTCTTGGCAACTACTAACAGCCCATAGGGGGTGCCGAGATTTTCGAGCGTTCCCACGCGAATCCAGGCGTTGAGAACACCCGAAGCCGACACCACGACCACCGAAACCAGCGCGATGGTGGAAAACCGACGCACGACGGCTGCGAGGGACGCTGAATCAGCACGAAGGAGAGAGTAGACAATGGCCAGCGTGGCCAGACCGCCCAGCCAGAAGCCGACGAAGACGTTATGGAGGAAGGCGCCAGTCACTGCCTGGTTGTGTGAAGCCGTTCCGGCGGCGTGCCCCAACTCACCCAGTGGCCAGAATGCTGCCACCGCCAGCACCCCGGTGAAGAACACGGGGGTGTAGGACCGGCTCGCAATACTCGCAATCGTTGTCGCGCCGGCAAGAACTGTGGACCAAAGCCACGCCTGACCAATCTCTGTTTGAGCGAAAAAGAGAGCGAGGAGGTTTCCGTAGCGATCGTCCAAAGTAATCGGCTCGAGGTAGACCGAGGAAAAAGTCAGCAATCCTGCGAGTGCGCTCGAGAGTGTCCAGACCGCGGCGGACCATCCTGCCACCCTCATCGCCGACTCATACGCCGGATGGTCCTTGGGAAGAGCAAATGCCGACAGGAGAAGTGCCCCCAGGGTGAGGCTTGAGCTGAGCCTCAACACCAACATGTCCAAGGGAAGCCCCCAGCGCACCAGCGCACCAGGGTCGACCAAAAGCGGTGCCTCAGCGCCACCGCCGATCCGCAGGGCCCAGAGGGCTGCAATCACTCCCCCTATGGCGAGCGCCAGAATCGGAGCGATTCTGCTAAGCCTGCGAGGCGCGGTAGTGGTGCTCATGTGTCCAGGTTAGGCCAGTGCCCTCTGGGTTTTCGGTGCCAGAATGTTCCGATGAAGGCGATTTCACTGACGGAAACAGGCGGGCCGGACGTTCTCGAACTAAGAGAGGTTGACCTGCCGGTTCCTGGCGACGGAGAGGTCCTCGTCAAGCTCGAATGTGCTGGTGTGAACTACATCGACGTCTACCACCGCGAGGGCCGCTATCCGCTAGAGCTTCCGTTCACTCTCGGCCAAGAGGGGGCCGGTGTGATTGCCTCCCTCGGCGAAGGAGTAACCGGGTTGAGTGTCGGGAATCGCGTGTGCTGGTCGATGAGCGGCGGAAGCTACGCCGAATATGCCCAGGTTCCGGCCGGCCGTCTGGCCGGTATTCCCGAGGGACTTGACTCGAAGACCGCTGCCGCTGCGTTGCTTCAGGGCCTGACTGCTCACTACCTCACAACGAGTGTGTATCCGGTGGAACCGGGAACTGTCACAGTGGTGCACGCCGCTGCGGGTGGGGTGGGGTTGTTACTCAGCCAAATGATTTCTGCCAAGGGCGGCACGGTGATCGGAACCACCTCGAGCGAGGAGAAAGCTCAGCGAGCACGAGAACACGGAGCCCATCACGTCATTCGATACGACGAAGTCGATTGGGTCGCTGCGGTGAGGTCTCTCGTCGGTGAACACGGAGTCGATGTTGTCTATGACGGCGTGGGAGCAGACACGTTCGAAGGTGGACTCTCGGTCTTGCGTCCCCGCGGCGTAATGGCGCTTTTTGGTGCTTCTAGTGGCGCTGTGCCGCCGTTTGATTTTCAACGACTGAGCCCGCTTGGGTCGCTGAATGTGACCAGGCCCAGCCTGCAACACTTCATTGATGACTCCGATGAGTTTCAGTGGCGAGTATCTGAGCTATTCGACTCGATTATCTCGGGCGATCTTGCCATCACCATCGCCGCCGAGTTTCCGCTTGCCGACGCAGCAGGCGCCCATCGCGCACTACAGTCGCGCAACTATTCAGGAAAAATCCTGCTCACGCCCTAGGGCGCAGTTGCGCGAACGGTGATGTTGACCACTGTCGCCTGATCGTCGGCCAGCCACGCATAGTCAACGTCCCACTCGCCGTTGGTGAGCTGGATCAGCCGCATGTCTTGGATATCTTGCTCACTCGCCACTCCAAAACCGTTTGCCTGCAAGCGCTCGGCCCCGGCGATTGCTGCCTCAGCGTCTGCGACAGATAAGGCAAGATTCCACACGTCCGCGTCGGCGTAGGAGAAGACCACGTCTCCTTCGGGGACAAGAACAGCCTGTGGCCAGTCGGTGGGAATGTCAGTGCTCAGCGGCATCTCGGCTGAGATATCGCTGTTTTCTGCGATGAACTGCTGCACGCTTGGCGGCATCGCTTCAATAGCGCCCCTAATTGCGCCATCCACCACGGCTGAGACACATCCCGCTAGTGCCACAGGCGCGAGGAGCACAACAGCGCTCAATCGGCGGATTCGAAGAGAAAGTGTCCTAGGCATCGCCTGACGAGACTAGCGTCCCAACCTCGTGCTGGCAGGGAGGCGAGGTAGTGTGAGGGAGCGATGACACGACTTCGAGCGCTGTGGGCCGGGCTAATCGACATCGCCCTCGTCACTCTCCACCGCTTGCTCAACGTGGTGCGTGGTCCGGCCATTCACATTCTGTTGACTGGACCCGATGACGTCTCCATGTCAGCCATGGTCACCTCGATGAAGTCTTCTGGTGGGCGTCTCTCTCACGTGGTGAGTGTTCCCTCGGCGCAAAGCTCAACCAATTTCTCGCGGGTCGTTGTCACATCGTCGCTCGCTGACCTCACTCAAGCCTCGCGTGTCCTCTCCTCTGTGGGGAGATATCGTCGAGTAATTGTGGTGGCAGCAACGGCCGACCCCCGGGATCTTGTCTGTGCCCGATGGCCAGAATTGCCCCACCAGTGGGCAGAGGGATTCGATTACCGCTTCCACCTGGGCCCCGATGGCACAAAGAGCTTCACCGAACCAGGGGTTCTCCCTCGGTTCGAGGGACTCGATGAGTGGGCCAGCAGCTCACGGGCAACCGTGGTGTCGGTGAAACGAGAGCAACTGATTGACAATCCGTCCGCGGCAATGGAGACCCTGACGCAAGCACTCCCGACGTCGCCGTCGTGGTTACGCTCTGCCGTGGCGTCCCTTGTGCCATCGCTCCCCGCGAGTTCACGTTGGAACGCGAGCAGTGACACCACAGCCCGCGTTTCCCAGCAAGTGGCTCTGGCCCCATCCCTGGAGGAAAGAGCTTTAACTCTGGGCTATTCGACTAAAGTGCCCAAGCCACGTAAGAAGCTGAGCGAAGGCACCATCATTGCCTTTCACACACCGGACGAGGTCTACCGGGCCGAAGCTGCCCGGCTCAAAAAGACCCTTGATGCCTTGGGTTTGAAGTATCACTTCTTCGAGGTCAGCCCGGAGAAGAACTGGGTGCGCACGACACTTCTGAAGCCAAGTTGGATTAAGAAAGCTCGGGAGGAGTTATCAGGGCCGCTCCTGTACATCGACGTTGATGCCTTTGTTCATCGTGATCCCTGGCCCTATCTCTCTCAATACACCGGAGACTTGGCCGCTGTTGTCTACGACAACGGGGAGCTCAACAGCGCCACGATCTGGGTAAACGACACAGCCGGAGCACGAACACTAATTTCTCGATGGCTTGAGCTCGCCAATGAGCGGCGGAGAGATGACTCAGGTGATCTCACACCCACGGGAGATAACGGCGATCAAGGTGTTCTGCGACTCGCGATGCTCGAATTTGAGAACGCTCAAAGCCCTCACGTGCGCTTCCAGCGCTTCCCAGTCAACCTCACCTACATATTTGACCGGGGAGACCTGTATTTCACAGTGGGCCCGGTGCTCGTCGAACAGTTACAGGCAAGCCGCGAATCGACACAGCACCCGAAGAGACTGGCTCGTCGTCGAGCGCGTCTCGCGGAATTGGAGATGTCGCTCGACGCGTCCTCGTCGTCCTAGTGGTACTGGGTGAGCGCCAAGATTCCCCGGTTCAACAGCACAAACCGTAAGAATTAAAAGAACGGGTTGTGCGCTCGGCGGCGTTGTTTCTCGTCCATCCCATAGAGCACAAACTCGGGTTGAAAGGCCCGGGAGAAACACTTCAAGTTCTGTGGGTTCATGGCATCGAATTAGTCCGTCATCAAGTTGACGCTGTCTTTCGGAGAGGGCTTCGTGGTTTAGGCGAACCAAACTAGCCAAAAATTAAATCGAAATTATTTAGTCAGTGGTGCCATTTCGAAAGCGGCGAGGGTGCGATTGGGTGAGCCTTGTTTGCCGTGCTGGTTACGAAATGCGTCGGTGGCATCGGTGCCGCAAATCTCTGCGATTCGGAAGTCCCCTCCAGGGTGTGCTGGGGCGTAGCCAGAGAGGTCGAACACGGTCCCATCTACCACCACCCAGCAATCATCGACCGTTGAGTGGTTAGCCACGTCAGCCAGCGTGATGCCGCCACTTTCGGCAGTGATGGAGTCTGCCGTTGTGGGAGCGGGGAGCTCCGACACGTTTGTGCCTTGAGTCGATTCGCTCAGGTTGGCGGTGGAGGTCGCTAACGTCGCACCCCAGGTCGCCTGTGCGCCCGAGTGTCCGGCGAGAAACACCACAACCAACAAGACCGGCGCCGCGATAAGAGTTGTCAAGGTGCCAATGAGGGACAGAATCTTCCAGCCGCGGCGACGAATAAACCAGGTGAGAGTTGAAACCACCGCTGCAGTGATGGTGAGTTGTCCCATCAACTCACCCCATTGCTGGTGGGTCGAAGTGATTCCTATCTCGCCAGCGAGTGCTTCTCCCGACTGGGAAGCGAGGAACGCGGATAGTGCTGCCACCCACGCGATAATGACCGCCACTCCAAAAACTTGCGGAATCCGCCGATACAGAATCACTCCCGCTAGAAGCGCCACCGCGGCGAGCGGAATCATGACCACCGCCGCGTGAACAACTAAAGGGTGAATCGGCAGGCCGCCCAACTCAAGGAGGAGAGATTCCATACGGTGATTGTGTCAGTGTGGGGCCAAGCAAGGCCTATGAAGCGCTCAAGAATTCACTGTGAATGCGTATTTGCTCGCGGAGATAAGTCATTGGGCTGGGTTTCATCTGCAGACAAATCAAACCTCATGGATTTTCCATCCACGAGTCGTATGCTCACGTCATGACCACTTCTCGCGTTCCGCGCATTGCTGCCCTACTTTCATACATTTTCATGATCGTGATGAACACGGTCTCCACCACTCTTCCGCTCAACGGGGTCACCCCGGATGAGGTCTCGGATAAATACGACACCCTCTTCGCACCTATCGGCTTCACCTTCTCGATCTGGGGAATTATCTTCTTGCTGCTTGGGGTCTACTCGGTCTATCAGCTCTTCCGCGACAACGAGTGGATTCGCGACATCACGCCGTGGTTCACCGCAAGCAACCTGCTCAACGCCACCTGGATTTTCACCTGGCACTACGAGGTGATTTGGGCTTCGCTCATCATCATCTCGACCCTGCTGGTGGTGCTGATCCGCATTACCGCCACGACCTCGTCAGCCCGCACGCGTTGGGAACACGGCTTCTCAGCCTCGCTCCCCTTCAACATCTACCTCGGGTGGATTACCGTTGCGACCGTCGCTAATGCCTCGGCCCTCTTTGTGCAACAAGGTTTCCAGGGCGGAGTGATTTTCGACGCACAAGGCTGGGCCATCGCCATCCTGTTTGTGGCGGCCATCATCGGTATCACGACGGCACATGTGCGCCGAGCATTGAGTTACGGACTCGTCTTGGTCTGGGCATACTGGGGCATTCTCTCTCGGCACCTCTCCCCCGAGGAGTGGAACGGAGAATATCCCGGTGTCATTCTCACCGTACAGATTCTCTTGCCCATCCTCGCCATCGCTGCCATCGTGGCGTTTATTCGCTACCTCCGCCAGCCCAGAGCAGAGATTCCTACCACCTGGCTGTGGTCCATGAAAGTGGCTGCATCGAAGTAAGTGGCTGGGAATTACACTTCACATGTGATCTGCTGCTCGTTTATTTTCGAACCCGGTGAGTATGACCACGAGTTTCGTGTATTAGACGAAGACATCGAACGGTTCGCGACAGCGCTGCCCGGCTTCGTCAAACGCGAGCGCTGGGAATCAGGGGATGGAGTATTCGTAAACGCCGCATACTTCTTCAGCGATCGTGACTCTGTCGCCCAGCTTGCCGCCTACCCGCAACATCAAACCGCTAAGGCGAACTACTCCAGGTGGTACCGCAGCTACCGTGTGGACATCATGGAGGTGTCGGCGACGTACGGAAGCACTCCGGCTCCTGCGCTGTGAAAAATTGTGGAGACTAGATAACTCCACTCGCCCCTAGATCGGCTTGTTTGAGGGGCTTTTTTCTGGAATTACAACTAAAAATTACAACTATGTGCATAAGTTGGCTACCTATTCCTCGTTCGAGTTACCCTCAGTCGACCCTGGACGAGAAGAGCCGAAAGCACTATCAAAATACCGCCAGCAACCTGCGAC
>Ga0181556_1002420_pt1 | contig 17114 bp, 24 predicted proteins | sample 011ome_14_FD_148651 | JGI IMG/M metagenome (GOLD analysis project Ga0181556, IMG submission 148651) | Coastal salt marsh microbial communities from the Groves Creek Marsh, Skidaway Island, Georgia - 011505AT metaG (spades assembly) | ecosystem: Environmental > Aquatic > Marine > Intertidal zone... | reverse complement strand
GTGAAGCTCCCCGGCCACCCTTAATGGTCCGAGCCTGTTTTTATCAACTCGTGGTGGGGTAGATCGACAGGTATCGGGCCACCCATTTTCTGTCGGCAAAACTCGGGCACGGCCCGCGAGAATCTTTAAGGGTTCCTATACCGATGGAGATGACAGCCGGGAATTAGACCGGCACCTAATTACATGAGAAACAAAATGACAAGACACAAACACGCGGACGTGATTCACGCATGGGCAGAAGGTGCTGAGATTCAAAAATTTTGCGGTGATGGATGGTACAACGACTCAGATACTCCAGAGTGGTTTGAAGATTGCGAATACCGCATCAAGCCGCGCACTGTGAAGATGGAGGGTTGGGTGAATATAGGATCAATCAATCCGAACGGTCGTTATGTTGGATCAACCATTTTTGATTCTAAAGAATCTGCTTTGTTGAATAAACAATTAACGTGGGTAGCCACAGTGAAGATTGAGTGGGAGGAGGAAGAATGAAAGACGGCACTGAGATATTACAGCTAGTACCGATTGTCGCAATCGTGGCATTTGCGGTCGCTGGGATTTTCAACATCATAGTAGACGCAAGTATTAGCTCAGAGGCGATAAAAGCAGGTCTACAGCAATGCGTGATCGAGAATAAAACGGTGTGGCAGAAGGAGTGCAGCAAATGACACCAGACAAGATACTCGAAATCGCCCGCCGCTTTGACCCATACGAACCTGATTTTGTAATGACGGAAGATACCCTCATCGCCTTCGCGCAAGCGATCATCGAAGCAGAGCAAGACGCGCATGGAATCACGGTGCCCATCGCCGTCTGGGACAAACTCAAAGACGTGAACACCGTGAAAGATTTACTTATAGCGATGAAAGCAGCGGAGGAAGAATGACCTTTGAAGAGTATTGGGCCGAAGACCCAGACCCCATAAAAATCACTGCGAAACACGCGTGGAACGCTGGTCAAGCTGCCGAGCGGGAGCGGATTACAAGGATTGTTGATGAGGTCGGTGTGCAAGGCAACCACGACAAGTGGTTTGACTGCGCCGATGCTATCGCGGAGAGGATTGAGGAGAAATAGGAATGAGCGCAAATATGGAATCACAACAAGACCTACTCGGCTTCCTCACCGGGCGGGGGTTTAAAAAATGCAAGAACACTTTAGCTTCACCGGAGAACGCCTGCGACTGGTACGCGGCGTGCAGATACCCAGCAGCCAGTCGGTGTGAAACAAACTCTGATAAGCACGGCATCCAGATCGTTGTGTGGCCGTATGAGTTGCAGTGGCCAGTCCACTTTGCGCCGGGAAGGACGGTAGAAATAGAAATCACCGGAGAAGCTAACGGGCAGTGGTACAAACTCTGCGCTTACTCTGTGCCGTGGGGTGAGATAGTCAAGAGATTCGATGAAATTACAGAGTCTCTTGTGGTGGCTTGGGACGCACTTCAGAGAGAAGAAAAAACACTGGAGGACGAATGATCTGCTACCGCGACCAATGCTACTGCGCGTCCGACTGCACCAATACCGAATTTCAGGCCGCACAACAATCCGAGCGGGAGAAATACGCAGAACTGATCGCAGCGGAGGAAGAATGAATCCCCCAAAACAGTGGAAGTATTGGCTAAGAAGCAATGGATTCAAATGGCGTTATTGCGATAGAAAGTGGGGGAAATACTATCCTCACAGAGACGGCAGGAACTACCGATTGACTCATAGCAGGATGTTCCAGATTGATGATGGAGATTTTGACAGGTGGGGGAACTCTGTCGGCGCAGAAATCCCTATGCCATTGACGGAGAAAGAATTCGTGGCGGGTGTCAGGATTTTGACCGCCAGAGGATCAATTACTACGGGAGAGGAAGAATGACATTTGAAGATTGGTGGGCATCAGAATACCGAGGACATACTGGGCAAGGATATGCAAAAAGAGCATGGGAGGCGGCACAAGCCGCTGAGCGGGAGAAATACGCAGAACTTATCACAGCGGCTGAAGCGGTGCTTTCTCAAATGGTTGTTGAGATTGAATCGACTGGACAGCTTATGGAGTGGCATACCATAGCCTGTGATGTGCTAGAGAGGATGAAGAATGAAAACTGACCGTGAACTGTTGGAACAGGCGCTGAAACTGGTGGCGAAATACCACGCTCGCAAAACGGTATTGGTGGACTGGGAAAAGTCCGTCATCGAGGCTATCAGCGCACGGCTTGCAGAAGATGACGAGGAGCCTTATGCGTGGGTAGCGATACATGACCATCATGGTTTCGATGCACTCTACTTTGACAGGCAAGAGGCTATTGATGACGGACATTCTTTTGTCGAGCCGTTATACCGCCGCCCACAACCAAATGCGCGGCTGGAGGATGAAGATATTCGACCGCTTCTTCGCATGATCTGGAATGATTATGAAAACCCACAGCAATCGACTACTGAAGTTGTCCGCGCCATCGAGCGGAAAATATGGGAGAAGAACTCATGATGTGTTTTCGAGACCGCACCTACTGTGAGTCGGACTGCATCAACCCGACTTGCCCGATTCGATTAACCGACGAAGTACACGCCGCAGCGCGAAAATGGTGGGGGAAAGAAGGCGCACCGATTGCGACGAGTGATTTTAGTGGGGACTGCAAAGACTATTTGACGGAGAAAACAGATGACTGACGAACTGACAAAAGCGGAATTATTGGAGATGGTGGCCAAGCAAATGGAGACGATTTACTTCCTACAAACCCAGATCACCGAAGCCTTGCAAAGCATCGACAACCAAGCCCCCGATCTGGCATGGAGAAAACTGATACTGGCCCAAGAGAGGTTTCAGTGAACAGCTATGAGCGACGCAAAGACAAATCCCCCGCCTACTGGGTCACCGAGTTTGGAGTCCTCAAGGAAGTCGAGTTCGACAACGACCCGCCCGAAGGATTACGCCCCCTATATTGGGGGCGGGCTCGCCTACCCGCAGAGCGACTCAAAGAACTCTTTGAAACCGCCGGAGGAAACCCCGGCAAGTTCGCCCGACTGATCGAAAAGGAGCATGGCATTGGTTGAAGACATCCACCCCAAGGTTGCCCAGAAACTGCTGCAGGTATTTCTGGACGCCGACCTCCACCACCAGCTGAACGGGACCCCTTATCAGGACTTCCTCTACCGGGAATCCCGCAAACACCTGGGGCAAGCGCGCCGGCTCATCGTCCAGGTCGCCGGCCTCGGGCCGGATGCCAAGATCTGGATGAAACACTTCATCGACGGCATGAACGAGGACACCGATGGACCCACTTGAGATTGCCGTCAAAGCCGTTCAGATCCACGCCGCCATGCACCCCAGGCCCAGTCAGGTCACCCAGTTGCAGGCCGCCGAAATGCTCGGCATCAGCCGCCACACCGTCGCGCGCATGATCAAATCGGGCGAGATCAAACTCAACAAGTGTGGGCTCATCCCCGTCACCGAGGTCGACCGGGTCTTGCGTTGAGGATCTCGGCGATGCTGGACGCCGTCGGGTTGTAGTAAACCAGTGCATGCTTCGTGGTCGTCCAGCCAAACATCTTGCACAGATCCAGCACATCCAGCTTGCGCGACAACATCGTCGCCGCCGTGTGGCGGGAGTCGTGGAACGTAAAGCCCGACAGCCCCGCCCGCTCACGGTACTTCCTGAAGTTGGCATCCAGTGACCGACTGTTCATCCCGAACACCAGCGACGGGTCGTAGCCCCGCATCTTCTCCACCAGCCGCACCGCCTTCCGCGTCAACGGCACATTCCGCTTCGACGTCTTCGTCACCGGCAGAAAGCAATAGTCGTCGAACACCCGATCCCAGGTCAGCCCACACAACTCACCCGCCCGCATCCCCGTTCTCAGCGCCGTCAGAAAGCACACCCCCGTCGCCTGCGCCACCGTCCGCACCGGCCGAGCAGGGGAGTACGCCATCGCCGCCAGCAGCCGCCGCACCTGAGCCGGCTGAATCACCACCTCCCGGTGGTCCGGCATCCTCGGCTTCCGGATATCCTTGATCGGATTGTGGCTGATCCACTTCCACTCGATCCGCGCCACCTCCAGCAACGCCGAGATCAGACTGATCTCCCGCAACACCGATCCCGCCTGCACCTGCCGCAACCGCGCATCTCGCCAATCAGCAAAGTGGGTAGTGGTCAGGTTACCCATCAGCTCCCCATGCGGGAAGTTCGGATCGGACAAAAGGGCCGTCAACCGAATGTCCTCCCACCGATGTCCCCGTTTCCTCGGCGACACCTCCTCCCGGTATTTCTTCATCGCCTGCGCCAGCGTATGCTTCTCCGAAGGCGTCTTGCCCTCATCGGCCCTGAGTTCCGCCGTGCGAACCTCCGCCCACGCCTTCGCCTCCCGCTGGGTACGGAACACCTGAGAGTCGCGGACGCCCTTCACATAGACCTGGGCACGGTAGCCCTTCGCGGTTTTCTGAATGCTGGCCATCTGGGGAGAAACGTGGGTAGATATTGGGGAGACAGTATGCTCCACAATGCTACTCAGAGGGTTGAAGCGCGTCTACAAAGAACTCGTAAGCGCCTGATTTTAGACAAAAATAAACCCCGCATGTAGCGGGGTGCATCATCGGATGGTGCCGGAGGTCGGCACCCAAACTCCTTGATATGAGCGGCCCTCGGAGAATCGTGGGGAGTTTTGTGGGGAGTCAGAACTGTATCAAAGTTGTGCCTGTAGCCAGTTCTGCAAGCCGATCTCGTCGATCAGTTCGAGCTGCTGCGAGTACCAGGTGATGTCCGCTTCGGTGTCGGCGATCAGGTGCTGGCAGATGTGGTGGGTTTCCCAATCCTCTCCAGACTCATGCGCCGCCGCGCAGGCCACTCGGGTCAGCGAGTCCAATACCTTCTGCTCCACCGCCAGGTCAGACTCCAGCATCTGCTGGATATTGCGCGCCTTCACCGGCGAGGACTCCAGCTCGGGGAGATAGTCCGGCATCCCACCCAGCTGCTGGATACGGAACATCACCTGATTGGCGTGGCCCATTTCTTCCGACGCCGCCTCGGTGTACCGCTCGGCCAGTTTGCTGTAGCCCCAGTATTTAAGCAGCTGCGCGTGGCCGTTGTAACGGGTGTGCGCGCTGATCTCCAGGGGGAGGTGGCGGTTCAGGTCTTTCAGTAATGACATGGTAGTCCTCAGTGTTATGGCGCGATGCCGTAGTCATCCATTCCCTGCTCGCGCTTCTTGCGCTGCTGGAAGGACTTGTCGATGGTAGCCTGGGTGATCGCGGCCTTCTTGTCGCCCTTGTGGCGGTCGCTGAACGCCTTGATCTGCTCGCGGACGCTGGCGATCCGGGCCTTGTCCTTGCTCCGCATGGCCGAATAGAGATCATCGAGCAGAGCCTGCCGGGTGGTGCCGGTGGCTTCCTTGCTGCGGCGATCCGCATCCTGTCGGGCGTAGGCTTCGGTGGACTCGGTCGGGGTAAAGCCCATGCCCTGCAGCAGCACGTCCCCAAAGCTGTAATCCTCGGCGCCCTTCTTCACCACCCCGTGCGTGTTGGTCATGCCGTTGGTGTAGAGGTCCGCCCCCTTGGCGATGTTGGAGATGAACGCCACCGGGAACGTCTTGGTCTTCGGATCCTTCGCCCAGCTCATCCAGTCGATGGCGTGGCTCAGGGCCGGGATGGCGTTCACCGCGTTCTCCTTCATCTTGTGGCGGTCGCCGGAGAACGGATTGTCGCGGCGAACATTCAGCATATCCTGCAAACCCATGCGCCCGGAGAGATCGAGCCCGGCAGCGGCCGGCAGACCCTTTCTGACCACGGTGCTGAGTGACTTGCCGAGGGCCGCGTCCAACATCTCGCGGGTCTTCTGTTCCAGATCCGGCTCATCGTCGTCCGGGTAGAACATCGACAGCGCCCCCTGCAGGGCGAAGTTCAGCAAGCTCAGACCGAACAGGCCGCTGGTCCCCGTCGCCAGGGAGTGCGCCGTCAGCAGGGCATAGAACTTCTTGCGGGCGTCCTCACGGACTTCCGGCGACACCGGCTTGGCGCCCACCTTCTCACCGAAGGCTTCGCGGAAGTTGTGGAGGATCAGCTGGCCCATACCGATCTGGTAACGAGCGAACTGCATCAGCACCTTCTGGGTCGGCCCCACGTTCCGCAGAATGAACGGCGTGTGCGCGTGGGTGTAGTTGATCAGCGTGTTGTCCACCACCTCGATGGCGTACTTCGTCGCCGCGTCCTGATCGCCCCCGTTCTTCTTCATCTCCAGTCGATAGGCGGCGAGGGCCGTCGACAAGCGGGACATCACCTCGGCGCGGTGCGCCATCCCTGCCATGAATCGTTTGGCGTCATCCACCATGCCGATGTTGTTGCGGGCGATATCGTTCAGCTCACGGATCTGGCTCTGGTCAATTCCGCCGGCGTCCGCCACCGCTTGCAGCATGGCTGCCTCACCCCTGGAGAAACCGGCCTTCTCGATCTGCTCGCCGAAGGAGAAGCGCATGTAGTCATTCACCGACTTCGGCGTCAGCACCTTGACCGCATCCTTCATCGCCTCGCCCCAGGCCCGGTAGGTGGCCGGAATCTTGTGGCGCGCCGTCATGTACGGCATGGAGATCACCCCGGGCGACATCGCACTGGTCACCCAGAACGCCGGGTTCAAGGCCAGCCGGCTGTAGTACAGGACGCCCATCCCGGTATTCGCCACCGAGCGGCCGACCGAGCCCCAGCCCGTCGTCGGGTCCTGATTGAACATCCCGTTCAGCCCGCGCGCCACCGTACCGTAGACGGAGTATTTCTCCCCCTTGTTCATCGCCTGGATATCCTCGTCGCGGAGTTCCTCCAGCGCCGCCTGAATGTCCGAAGCGTGTTCAAGTCGGGAGATATGGAACGCCTGCGACCCGCCATGCCGGGCGATCGCCTGCAACATCTGTTCCGGCTTGACGCCCGACACGTTCTCGCGTTTCAGCGAGTTCATGAAGATGCTGGTATCCGGCAACGACGAGAAGAACGTCACCGCCAGGGCGTCCTTGGCCTCATTGATATCCTTCTTGGTCGCCCCCGACATCGACACCTCGATCGACTCCTGCATCTTCTGCAGCAAGGGGGTCAGCGACTGATTGACCGAGCTCAGGTAATCGTTGCGCTCGGCGGCATAACCACTCTTGGCATCGGTGCGGGTATCCCCGGCCGCTTCACGCCACGCACGGACCTGACGCCACGCCGCATCCTGGGAATCCTCGAACGCCACCTGATAGTGTGTCGGGTCCTGCTTCAGACGGCCCAGCGCCAGCGTATCCTTCTGCGCCTCGGCTTCCAGATAGTCCGCCGACTTCCATACCGCCACGTGAGAGCCGAAGCGCACCAGCGGGAAGTAGGGGCCAGGAGACTGAGTGGTCAGCGCCTTGATCGTCTGCTTCACCTCGGCCGCCTTCCTCGGCGTCATGATCCGGTCCGCCAGCTTGTAGAGCGCCTGCTTCCGCTGCTCGTGCATGGACTCGAAGCTGTCGCGGACATCGGCAAACGCCTTGATCGCCGTCGGGCTGGCCCGACGAAGCGCCTCGAACTGCTGGCGCAGCGTATCGTAAGCCGGCTTGTCCGCCTCCTTCAGATGGCTGTTGACCGCCGCATTGAAAGGCTGGTCCGGATGGATCCGGGTGCGGGTCGCATCCAGCATGAGCGAATACAAGCGACGCTGAACCTCGCGGGGCAGGGCACGGATGTTATCCACCTCCGCCATCACCGAGTCGGCCATCTTGTTGTACGACTTCTGCATCGCCATCTCGGACTGATGGATCTTCTGCAGCGACTTCAGATCGGAGCGCCAGCGAGCCAGGTAAGCGATGTCATTCAGCGACACCACCAGATCCTTCACCAACCCATTGGCCCAGTCCCAGCGACCCTGTGCGCCCGGCTTGACCTGGTTGTCGACGAAGCTCTCGAAGGAGTCCTTGACGTTGCGGAACTGAGCGGCGTCCGACGCGGGGAAATTCTGCTGCTGGCGTTGGCCTTTGCGAATACCATCAGCGATCCGTTGCGCCATCACCCGCAGTTCCGCCTCGCTCATCTGCCCCTTGACGAGGCCCAATCCGCGAAGCAGGCGCGTCAGTGCCGCCCGGATCTGGTTCCAGGCTTGCCGCCAAAGTGGGCTGTCTATGCTTTCGGAGGCGCGGGCGAAGACTTCCTCGGCCATCTTGAGATCGTCGCCGACCAGGTCGGGCTGATCCCGGGCGACTTCGGCAAACGCCGCCTTGAGGCTACCTACATCCTTGCTTTGCGCGATGCGTTCCAGGAACGCACGCTTGTCAGCAGGCGAGAAAGTATTGAGTCCGAAGTGGCCGAAGATTTCGTGAACGAGTGTGGTCTCGATGTCCGACACAGAATCAGCGGCATCGGCAAATACTCCGACGATTCGGGACTTGGGCCAATAGGCTCCCTTGGTTCCGGCGGGGACGTTGGCGTTGGGTCCGAGGGCTTGTTGGGCATTGTCGAAAACCTTGACTTGAATCCCCAGAGTTTGCGCCAGCGCCATGAAAGGCGCAACGGCGGTATCTGCCACCGAGCGACGCACGCCGCGAGCAGGCTTGCCCGGCTTGACCGAGAAGAACTCCGTGTCCCCCGCATCCCACCGCTCGATCCGGTCGTCTCCGAAATCCAGTTCGTCCGTCTCATCCATCCCGTCTATCGACGCATATTCCTGATCGGCCGTCCGCAGGATCTCCTCATCCGACAGCATGTCCACCGGCTCGGCTTTCGCCGGGCCTTTCGCTGCCGGCTGCTTGGCCTCGATGCTCTCGATCTTCTTGATCAGCGCATCGACATCCGCGTCCGTGGTTTCGGCGACGGCCGCAGGGGCCGGTTCAGCCTGGGCTTTCTTTGCCTTCGGCTTGGCTTTCTTCGCGTCCTTCTCCGCCAGCAGGTTCTCCTGCTCGGCCAGCTTCTGCGCGATGATCTGGTCGGCATTGGGTCCGACGTCTTCTGCCACCGCAGCCTTGGCCCGCTTTACCCGACCGACGACCGCCCCGTTGCTGTCCGTGATATCCACGAACTCCAGGCCCTTGCCGGCACGACCGCGCCGTGACTTGGGGAATAGCCGCCCGTCTTCATTGAGGATGTCGTCAGGGCGAATCTGCGGATTACCCGTGGCGTCCGGCCCGATGGCCGCATTGGCTTCGCTGACAAAGGTCTCGCGGGCGGCGGCCTTGGCTTCTTCGGCCTTGGCGGCCTGTTCGGCAGCGGCTACCTCGGCCTTGTTCAATGCGCGGATCTGGCGGCGCTTCAGTCCCAGATCGGGACTTTCTTCAGCAGGCACCGACTGACCAGCCACTTCCTGACGCGCCTGCGCCGTAGCGACATTCCGCTGACGGGTGACATTACCCGCCGCTTCCTCATCGCGGGCCTTCTGCCGGGCCGCTTCGCGTTCTGCCTGATTGAAGGCCGCGTCGAACCGACGGCCGCTGGCCGCATCATTGGCCGGGAACCGCAGGCTCTCCTGGCGGGGATCCACCGAGGTGTCCTCCACGGCGGCGACATCTTCCGGAGTCACCTCGGGGCCACGGCCACCGAACATATCCAACTGACCGTCGGTGCCCTGCTCGGGCTCCTGACCGGCAAAGATGTCGCCGGACCGGGTCAGCAACCGCTGACCTTCGTAGCCGCTGCGGCCATAATCCAGTTCCATCTGGCGCGGGTCGACCTCGGCCGTGGGTTCTTCCACCCCCTCGGGGGCGGCGGCCGGCGGCGCCGTGCCTCTGCCGTACTTCTCGCCAAACATGTCGAGCTGGTTGTCGCCCTTGCGGACCCAGGGTCCGGACTCCTGACTGAGCTGGCGCTCCTTGCGGAGTTGCTTCAGCCTGGCATAGACATCCTGATTGGTCGGCGCCTTCGGCTTCTGGTTCTTTGACTTGTTCAGGTCCGCCTGATAGCGACGGAAGGTCTTCAGATCATTCAGGTACGCCGGTACCGCCTCGGCCTCGGGGTTATCCATCAGGTACTGCTCGACCGCGTTGTCGAGATCCTCCTGAGCCACCTTCGGCGGTTGCGCCGCCTTGGCAGCGGCCTGGTACTCGGCGTCCATCTGCGCCTTCAGCTCCTTGAAGGTCGGCAGGGGAGGGGGTTCGGCCGCACGCTGCGCCTGTTCGGCGGCTTGCTGGGCCATCGCATCTTGCGCCGCCAGTTCCTCGGCGCTCGGCATCGCATCGTAGGTTTGCTGGGCGTCCATCGCCACCCGGGTCTTTTCCCGCAGGCCGCGATCATCGTAATACTGGCGAGCGTACTCGCGGCGCGTCAGCGGCTCGTTGCCCTGAGCGTATTCACCCTGAGCATAGGGCATGTACTGCGGGCGGTAGTTCTCATTGGTCAGCCCACGGATCTGCGCGCCGACACCCCGGGGATTGGACCCGGCGACGATGCCGCCCTCACCAAAGAAACCCGCGCCCGCCGCGTTGATCAGATCCTTGCCGGTGTAGTCCCCCCGGGTGCCATAGGCTTCCAGTGGAACGTCCGCCATTTCCTGAGCCGCGCCGATCGCGCCCGCGCCCAATACTTTCTGGACCGGCTTCGACAACAGGTCGACCGCCTTGCCCACCGGCAGAATCTTTGCCAGACCGCCCGTGGCAATCTCCGGGATCAGTTCCAGGCCGCCGCGCAACATGCCGGTGTTCTCGATCCGGCTCAGGTCCTCCGGCTTCAGCTTGGCCAGCGCCGCCCGGACATTCTCTTCGGTGGCCGGCGTCCCGTTCAGGATCTCATCGACCGCACCGCGCAGGGTGTTGCCCGACATCTGGTGCATCAGACCATAAGCACCGCCCGCGATACCGCCACCGATCGCACCGAGCGGGCCGAGCACAGAACCCGCTGCCGCCCCCATGCCGGCATAGCCGAGCGCCGGTAAAGAGGTGCCGACGCCCGAGCCGATGCTGTGCATGGCCGAAGTGGTCAGGTCACCGAGACCCTCCATCTCCGAGAGCTGGTCCTGTGGCTTGGCATGGTCGCTGATGTACTGCTGGCCGGCATAGCTCTGCAACAGATCCTGGGTTGCCGCGTCAACATTGCCGGCACGGAGGTTCTTGCGCGCGCTCTCGCCATACCAATCGGCCGCCGTCCCCACCAACCCTTCACGGAAACCGCGAGCAGAATCCCACTCGTCCGGCGCGTTGTAGCGCATGGCCCGGGACAACACCCGATCCGGATAGGCTTCGTTTTCCTTACCCCAGATCTTGGTGTTCGGCCCGCCGTTGTAGTGACGCAGAGCCAGTCGGGTGTCGCCCTTGGCCCAGTCCAGCGAGTCCGCCAGGATGCGCGCCGACAGATTGATGTTGGTTTCCGGGTCGTCCAGCAGCGCGGGGTCCTTGACGCCATACAGCGCCGCCGTCGCCGGCATGATCTGCCCCAGGCCACGCGCCCCCTTGGAGCTGACCGCGTTCGGATTGCGGGTACTCTCCGCGTCGATGAGCCCTTTCAGAAGGCGGGGGTCTACCCCCTGTACCTGCGCCGCGCGCTCGATGATCGGATCGTAATTGCTGGTGATGCGGTCGACGAAACCCCGGTCCGCCGGAGGCGGCTCCATGCGCGGCGGTTCATAAGACGAGTAGAGCTGCGCGTCCTCCCCCCCGCTTCCGCCGGTTGAGTCGTCCAGTGGGCGATTGAAATAAGCGTAGGGATCGTCTTGTTGCGCCATCAGAATTCCTTGTGTCAACCTGTAGATAGTATAAGGCTAAATACCCCAATTCCTTGCATCAGGTCCTGCGCCAGCGGGTTCGATGTGCCACGGTTCCCACGGCATACGGAAAGCCAACCCATAACGAGCAGCATTCTGGTGGACCCAGCGCTTGACTTCGGGGGAAGCATATTTCAGATCGGCCGCTAATCCATGATTGTGGTTAGAGTGCCCTGGGTGTGCCACCCGATGCCCGCTGTGGTCGCTCCCCGCGAAGATCTGTGCCTGCCGGGCCGGTGAGCGGTACCCCGAATAGATAGACACCGGACCTGGGGCATCCTGCAACATGGCCGCCAGTCGCTCCCCGAAGGCCCCGCGCAAATGCGTCACGTGATCAGCGGATTTACCCCGCAGCAAGTGCGCCTGCAACACCCCGTAAGAGTTACCGCCCGTCAGGGCCGTTGGGGAAAAGGGCTTGGCTGACCCCCGGCAGCACCAGAGACTCCACCGCGACCGGAGCGAGGGTTATTGATGGCGCCCGTCTGCGATGACGGTGCGTAGGGTTCTGTCCCGGGGTTGACCACCGAGCGGCGGAAATCGTCCAATAAGTCCCGCATGCTTGGTTGGTTCAGCAATTCGCCCGGCGTAGTCCTGCGCAACATATCCGGTGGCATCCCGTTTACTCGCCTACGGTATTCGTCAATGACCCGCTGGCGCTTCTGCATGATGTCCTGGATCGCCGCCTGCCCGGTTCGGTCACCGTCCCCGCCATTGGTGTACTTGGCCGCATCGAAGCCCGACATGTCGTCGATAGCCCGGATCACATCTTTCTCCGTCGCGTCCCGCAGCTTGTCCCCATACTCCACCATCTTCTGGTCGTACCCGGCGCGGTTGCCTGCACCTTGCAGGCGGGACTCCAGGATCATCATCTGGTTCTTGACGTAGTCCGAGTAGTTCTTGGCGCCGCTGCGAGCGGCGAGCGCGTCCTGGGCCGCCGAGGCCAGTTCAGGGTTGGACTTCTGCCAGTCAGCGCCGGAGCGCAAGCCGCCCAGCAACTGGTGAATATCCTGCGGAGCGAACACGGAAGCCTTGCCGCCTTCGGCCATCGGCGCCCGACCGTCGGTGATGTAGAGTTGCTGATAGTGTTCCGTCCCTGCCGGCGACTTGCCGGACAGTTCCGGGTTCAGCCGCAGCTTCACCTTGACGCCACCGTCACCTGTCTCAAGGCCGTCGAAGACGTAGGTGCCGGGGTCGGCATTGGTGTTCTGATCAATCAGCGCCTGCATCGGCCCACCGAGGGCCTTGCGAAGATCGTCATTGAACAGGTCCTTCTTGCCGGTCTTCTGGTACTCGGCCACCGCCTTGTCGAACAGGCCGGCTGCGCGGCCCGCATCCGGGTGGGTACTGAACCCCAGCTCCGTCGCAATCCGCCGCTGCTTCTCCGGCGGCAAGGCATAGGGGTTGTCGAGGAACGTCTGGATATCCCGCCGCTCGTCGTCCATCTCCTTGGCCTGCCGGGTTTCCATTTCCAGTCCGCCTGCGCCGGCCTCGGCTTGCCGCGTCAATCCTCGGCGATAGGCTTGCTCCGTCTCGAACCCGCGGTTAGCTCGGTCTTCGACACCTCTTGCCGTGTTGATCTGCGCCTCACGCAATCGGTTGATGTAGGGGATCTCACTCGCCTTCAGCCCCAGTTCGCGCTTCTGGATATCGTTGGCGTTCTCGTAATGCTGCCGAGTCGTCTGATTGCTGTAATCCTGCAGCTCGACCAGATCATCGTAGTGCTTCTTGGTGGACTCCAGGCCGAACCGCTGGTTTGCGTTCTGCACCCGCTGCGCGTCCAGTTGCCCCTGCTGATAGATCGCACTGTCCCGCAGTTGTCGGTCCTTCAGGGCCGCGTCGGCGACCATCGCCTTTTCCCTCAGCGCCCGATCCAGCGACGCATCGTCCTGCCCAACCAGGCTCTTGCCGAAATTGAACGCTGCTGGCAACGCATCCATTGCCGCCGCAAAACCTAATCCACCATATGCCATGATCTTAGTCCTTCGAGATGAATGGGTTCAGGAACTGCCGCGAAGCCAGGAAGTCCCGCCAGGGGTCGTTGGAGACAAGCTGAGTGTCCTTGCCGCCGAGAAGATTGCCGGTCTGGCTGACGCGGGGCTCATAGGAAACAGCGTCGGCCATTTCGCGGTGCATCGCCCCGGCGCCCCGAAGCATCCCTTTGTCCTTCATGGTCTGGCGTAGCCCCACGGGTAGTTGGGATCGTTCTGCCACCACGTCGGCCACTTCGTCGCCATACACTTCCCGTACTCGGCCCATTGCCGGCTTGTTGGTGTCCGTCAGCACGCCATACTCTTTCCGCGACTGCTCGCCGCGCGCGGCGTCCGCGTCTTTCTCGCCTTGCTGGTAGTCGTCGTAGAGCCCCTTGCCGGCACCCAGGACCGAGCCCACCAACGAACCGATCGCCTTACCCTCGGCCTTGGCATTCAGCGCGCGCATCTCCTGCTCAAACTTACGGCGCTCTGCTTCCGTGTCCGCCAGCGCGGCCAGATTTCTCAGCCCCATAGCACCGTAATTAAATCCGAGATTGCTCATGGCATCACCCTAAATTGAAACGCATATCCCGTGCCGCAGTGGAAAGTCCCAACCGCGCCTGGTTCATCACACCGACCTGGATCGACGCTTTATTCATGGCCATCTGCTGGTCCATCTGTGCCTGCGCCTCGGGCGACATATTGACGCCAAACCGTGACATGCTGCGGTTGGCAGCACCCTCGGCAATCCCTTGGCCCGCATTGAGCCCTTTCCTAACCTGGCCGAGCCCGGCGTTAAGCATTCCGCCATTCGCCCAGTCACGCTGGCCCTGAACGTATTGACCCATGCGCTGATTAAAGGCATTGGCCTGCTTTTCCATATTCAGCGTTCGCTGAAACATCGCCTCCGCCATCGGTGAATTCTGGTTGATCATGTCCTTGCCGATCAGCCCCTGCCGATAGGCCAATGGGGACATGCCGCCCCCCACTGCTTGCAATTCTTCCATCGACGCGCCCGGGTTGTTCCGGTAATAGTTCTGCGCGACTTCCATCGGATTTGGGCCTGAAGCCCCACCACCCATACCCATGCTTGTCTCCTACTTATTCATCTGGCCGTACATGCCCATGCCAAGACCCATCATGGATCCACCGATCTGGCCCATCGCTTGATTGCGGGCCATGTTGTCTTGAACCTGCATGCTGATGCGATTTTGTTGGGCCTGTTGAGCCGCCTGCCCACCGCCCGTCATCATCCCCAACCCAGCTTGAACGCGCTGGCTGTAATCGCCGAACAGACCTTGGGTTTCACTGGCCACTGAATTCAGTCGCTGCCCGTAATTTTGTAGTGCGCCACCAAACTGACCGCGGCGCTGCGTGTATTCTCCGAGGTGACCGAGTCGTCCGCCGGCATTGCCAGCCCGAATACTCCGGTCAAGTTGAGCGGCGCCTCCCATCATGGCGCTCATGGCGCGTCCTGAGCCAGGTCCGCCGGAGCCTTGAGAGGCTGCCGCCAACTGATCCTGCATGGCAGGAGTATTGGCCCACACCTGATTGACAGCCCGGTCACCGGCAGCTGCGTACTGACTGCCCTTGTTCATTTTGTTCAGGTCTTTTTGCAACACGCCCAGCTGGTTCGCGTGGCCATAAAGCTGCTCAAGATTTTGATCCAGTCGCTTCAGGTACAGCGGATCCAGCTGAGACTGCCATCGCTTACCCTGCTCATAGACCAGTTGCGACTGCCGGGCGGCTTCGATCTCCTGTGGTGTTGGGCCGGATGAGCTGACCTTGCCACTAAATGCGCCGGCCGCTCCTGCAGCTGACATGCCTAGGCCTGCCGCTCCCATAGCAAGAGAGGCTGCTGAACCAACCCCACCTACGGCCGCGACGCCGGCTGAAATCGCACCGCCTATAGCTGCGAATGGCATAACATCCTCCTTTCGGTCTTTATGCAGACCACTAATGAAATTCGGTCCACCGGGGAGTCATTCGTCACCCAGTGGGTCCTGCGGTTGTTGAACCAGACGCACTCGCCCGGCTGGGCCGAGTAGCCGCCTTCTTCAAAATAAAGCGCCTGATCAGGATGGCCCTCCAAGGTCACCATCACCTTGCAGTTGTAGTAGCAGGCGTTGAAGCCGCCATCGATATGCGGGTCGACCTTGCCGCCGGGAGGAATGCGCGTGATGATCACGCCACCCAGGCGCTCGCCTCGGACCCAGTGCATCAGCTCGAAACAGATATCCTTCACCGCCGGCAAACAATCCGCCTCGGGGTACCAGACCGCTTCGTGTGGCTCAATGCAGAAATCAGCCCAGCTGCCGTTGAACTCTGCCCGGTCCCTGTAGCGCACCCAGATATCTGACACCCCCTGGTGCGGACCGTAGGCGTTGGCGCGTTCGGTGTAGCGGTCCCAGAGATCCGGATTCTGCTTCAGCTGCAACAATGCCGGGAGCACATTGATCGATCCGAGAGGGAGAAAACTATTCATCCTGCATCTCCAGCAGGGCCGCCTTCGCCTCCTTGATCGCCTGCGCGTTCTGGATATTCAGATTCTTGAGTAGCGAATAGCGAGCCGCGTCGAAAGGGATTGGCAACAGCCACTCCGCCGCTGGGCGGAAACGCTCGACATTGAACAGGTCATGGAAGGTGATGTGGTAGCCACCGATCTCGTCCAGCTTCCACTTGTGCTCGTCGCGCATGGCGCCCGGCAGGCCGGCCTTGACCAGGGACTTGTTCACCTCACCCAGTTCGCGGTGGACGATCAGCTTCTTCGCCGGGTGCTTATTCAGCTCGTCGGCATCCATCATGACCAGCATGGTGTCGGCAATCCCGAACAGGCCAGCGCCTTTCATGGCGTCCAGCTCGACCAGGGGGCGAGTCCACAGCGGTTCGTGCCAGCAGATGCTGCGCTCGGTGGTGAACCAGTTGGCCAGCCAGGCCGTGCCGGAACGTGGGAGGCCGACGATCATGAAATCAATCACCCCACATCTCCACGAAGTTGATGAACGACACCGTCAGCAGGCCCAATACCGTCGCCACCAACGGATCGGCACCCAACACCAGGTAAATGGCGGCGGCCGCCAGGGTCATAGTGTCCTCTCGTAGACAGCAGCGACCTGCTTCCAGCCGTGGTGTTTCTGCCAGCCGGGTCGGTTGCTCCACATCGTCAGCTTGCTGAATCCATTCTCCCGGGCGAGGGCATCCACCGCAGGCTGGAAGCGTTCAACGCTGTCACGATCAACAGAAAAAGCAACCCAAACCAGTAGCTCCCCTTGTCCGGTGAGCTTGTTCTGGTCCGGCTGGCAGATGACAAACCCCGGCTCCCCGGCATAGAGGAACGCCGCACCCACCACACAGCTTGCATAGACATCCTCCGCCCGCCAGGGCGCTTCGGTTTTTTGTCGTACCTGTTCCAGCCCAGGGCGGATCTCGTCCCAGACCTCACGAATATCTTTGAGTACCAAGGTGTCCATCAGTAACAATGTTGG
>Ga0181556_1002417_pt1 | contig 17130 bp, 16 predicted proteins | sample 011ome_14_FD_148651 | JGI IMG/M metagenome (GOLD analysis project Ga0181556, IMG submission 148651) | Coastal salt marsh microbial communities from the Groves Creek Marsh, Skidaway Island, Georgia - 011505AT metaG (spades assembly) | ecosystem: Environmental > Aquatic > Marine > Intertidal zone... | reverse complement strand
CGGCGGGCTGGGCGACGGCCATGGGGTACCTCCGGAAGGTGTGGAGCGCTTCGGCGTGTCGTGACCCTATCCAATGCGCGCATCGGCGGCGGGGACGGTCTAGGGTGAAGTCACCGTGAAGGGCTCCGCGCCCGGCGGGTCGGCCAAGCCGCCCCTGTCGAGCAGGCCTGGCTCCGGGTGAGGACGCAGGGGAAGGCGAACCTCACGAAGGAGGCCACGGCATGTCCACGATGCCACCATCGCGGTCGGCGACGCATCCGTCGATGCTGCCGCCGACCCTGCCGACCCATGGCCGCACCCGCGGTGTCGTCTTCCTGCACGCGGTGCCGCGTGCCCTGTGCCCCCACATCGAATGGGCGCTGAGCTCCATCGTCGACTCCGAGATCCGCCTGGACTGGCAGCCGCAGCCGGTGTCGCCCCCGCTGATGCGCGCCGAGCTCCCGTGGGCCGGTCGCCCCGGCCTCGGCTCGCGCTTCATGAGTGCGCTCAAGTCCATCCCGGATCTCGTTGCGGAGGTCACCGAAGATCCCTCGCCCGGACGTGAGGGAGAGCGCTATGCCCTGACCCCGACGCTGGGCCTGCATCGCGCGATCATCGGCGTGCACGGCGACATCCTCGTCTCGGAGGATCGACTGCGCGCCGCCGTCGCGGGTGCCGAGTCCACGGGAGCCCAGCTCAAGGACGGCATTGCCTACCTCCTCGGCACCGCCTGGGATGCCGAACTCGAGCCCTATCGCGCCGCCGGTGAGGACACTCCGGTGCGCGTCCTTCATCACGTCGTCTGAGCAGGCTCATCGCCGATCCGGTCACGCGATGCGCGTACGGCGCCGTCGGTCAGCAGCAGGCGATGTGCAGGGCTCGGGCAATGGCATGGAGAGCCTCGGGGACCACCCGGTAGTGGACGCTCATGCCGCGGCGCTCCTTGGTGAGCAGACCGGCGGCCTCGAGCGTCTTGAGGTGGTGGCTCACCGTGGGATCCGTGAGCCCGACGTAGGGCGCCAGGTCGGACGTGCAGGCCTCCTGGTCGGGCTGGTCGAGCATGTATCCGAGGATGCGCAGGCGGACCGGATCGGCGAGGGCCTTGAGCCTGATGGCCAGTCCGACTGCCTCGTCCGCGGTGATCGGCGTAGCGGACCCCAGGGGTGTGCAGCAGATGGGGGACGCGTCCTCGAGGACAGGCAGCGGCTTCGGCACAACGCACATGGTGCCACCTATTTGACATATGGCCAAAAGGTGACACACTCGGGATTCGATACATATCGAATTCTAGGGAGTCCCAGTGAGCCAGACCAGCCACGATGCGATCCGCACTGCTGTCCGTGCGACCTACAGCCAGATCGCGGTCAGCGACGGTGGCGGCTGCTTCGCACCCTCTGACGCGTCGTGCTGCGGGCCGCAGACTCCGGTGCAGGTCGACTCGAGCCAGTGGGGGTATTCCGACGCCGACCTCGTCGCCGTGCCGTCCGGGGCTGACCTGGGACTCGGCTGCGGCAACCCCGGGGCCATCGCCGCGATGCAGCCCGGTGAGACCGTGCTCGATCTCGGCAGCGGCGCAGGCTTCGATGCGTTCCTGTCGGCCCGCGCGGTCGGCGCCGAGGGGCGCGTCATCGGCGTCGACATGACTCCCGAGATGGTGTCGAAGGCCCGCGCCAACGCCGAGAGCGGGGAGTACGCGAATGTCGACTTCCGGCTCGGCGAGATCGAGCACCTGCCCGTCGCCGACGCAACGGTCGACGTCATCATCTCCAACTGCGTGATCAACCTCTCGCCCGACAAGGCCGCGGTATTCCGCGATGCCTACCGGGTGCTCAAGCCAGGCGGCCGCCTGGCCATCTCCGACGTCGTGGCCTCGGCTGAGCTCCCTGACGATGTCGCCGGCGACATGGCCCTCTACAGCGGCTGCATGGCCGGCGCCTCACTGATCGCCGACCTGCACGACATGATGGCCGCGGCCGGCTTCGAAGACATCCGGATTGCCCCCAAGGACGAGAGCAAGGACTTCATCGAGCAGTGGGCGCCCGGCCGCAGCATCACCGACTACGTCGTCTCCGCCACCATCGAGGCCGTCAAGCCTGCGTCATCCACCAGCACCTGCTGCTGAGGCCAGCCGAGATCGATCGCCCATGACGCACCCCGGAGGCATCCGCTTCTCCTAGGGGGTCGTGCCGAGTGCGTCGCGCATGGCCGCGATGTGAGCCGGGGTCGACCCGCAGCACGCGCCGATGACGGTGAAGCCGAGATCGCGCATCTCGACCGCGTAGGTCGCCATCTCCTCCGGGGTGCCATCGAAGACGAAGCTGTCGCCCTGGAGCTTGGGAAGCCCGGCGTTGGACTGCACCATGAGGCGGACCCGGCCGCCCCCGGCCTCGGCCAGCTGGCCGGCGATGATGCGCATCTCGTCGAGACCGCGCCCGCAGTTGGCTCCGATGACGTCGACTCCCATGTCGGCCATCGACTGGACGGCCATGGCGGGGGAGACGCCCATCATGGTGCGCAGGTTGGTGTCGAAGCTCAGGGTGGCGAAGACGGGCAGGCCGGGCGCCTCCTTGTGTGCGGCCGTGACAGCCGCCTCCACCTCGGCCAGATCGCTCATGGTCTCGATGAGGATGCCGTCGACGCCTCCGGCGACGAGTCCGCGGATCTGCTCGCCGAACATCTCCGCCGCAGACTCGGCCGTGAGCTCGCCCATGGGCTCCATGAGCTCGCCGGAGGGTCCGATGTCACCGAGGACGTAGGTGCCGGGATGACGATCGGCCACCCGCCGGGCGAGCTCGGCGGCAGCCTGGTTGAGCTCCTCGACGCGATCCTCGAGCGCGTGCATCTGCAGCCGGGCGCGCGTGCCCCCGAAGGTGTTGGTGGTGAGCAGGCGCGAGCCGGAAGAGGCGTAGCCCTCGAGCACGCCCTCGACCACGTCCGCGTGCTCGACGTTCCAGAGCTCGGGTGCACCGCCCTCGCTGTTGCCGAGGTCCTGCAGCATCGTGCCCATGGCGCCGTCGCCGAGCAGGGGGCCGTCATTCAGGGCTTCGCGGAGTGCGCTCATGGCGGTATCCCATCACAGGGACGCAGGTGAGTCGCACGTCGTTGCCGCCGCGTGACGTGTGGGACGTCAGAGGGGGATGTTGCCGTGGGCGCCGCGGATGCCCGGGGTGTCGAGCAGGGCGCGGGCCACGGTGGTGCGGGTGCGATCGGGCTCGAGCACCTCGTCGACGACACCCATCTCGATGGCGCGGGCGATGCCACCGGAGATGATGTCGTGCTCGGCGGCGAGCTCGAGCTCGAGCTGCGCGCGGGCCTCCTCGTCCGTGGCTTCGGCGAGGCGGCGCCGATGCAGCACGCGCACGGCCGCGACCGAGCCCATGACCGCCACCTCGGCACCCGGCCACGCGTAGACGCGCGTCGCGCCCAGCGAGGCGGAGTTCATCGCGACGAAGGCTCCGCCGTATGCCTTGCGCGTCACGACGGTGACGCGGGGGACGACGCACTCGGCGAAGGCGTGGAGGAGCTTGGCTCCGCGGCGTACGACGCCGTCCCACTCCTGGCCGACACCAGGGAGATAGCCGGGGACGTCGACGAGCACAACGAGCGGCACCGCGAAGGCATCGCACATGCGCACGAAGCGTGCGGCCTTCTCAGCGCTCGTGGAGTCTAGGCAGCCGCCTAGGCGGAGCGGGTTGTTGGCCACGACGCCGACGGTGCGTCCGCCGAGACGGCCCAGTGCGACGACGACATTGGGCGCCCACTTGGCATGCAGCTCGACCATCGAACCCTCGTCGAGGAATCGCTCGACCAGGGGATGGACGTCGTAGGCGCGCTTGGATGACTCGGGCAGGAGCCCGCCCAGGTCGGGATCGTCGATCGTGGACATGTCCAGCGAGCCCTGGCGTCCGAGCAGGTGTGCGAGTCGACGCCCCTCCTCCAGGGCCTCGGCCTCGGTGTCGGAGACCAGGTGGACGACGCCACTGCGCCGCCCGTGCGGATCGGGACCGCCCAGGCGCTCCATGTCTACCTGCTCGCCCGTGACCGAGCGGATGACCTCGGGTCCGGTGACGAAGATGCGTCCCTCGGGACCGAGGATGACGATGTCGGTGAGCGCGGGACCGTACGCCGCGCCTCCTGCCGCGGGGCCGAGCACGATCGAGATCTGCGGGACCTTGCCGGAGATGCGTGTCATCGCGGCGAAGACTCGACCCACGGCGTCCAGGCTCGCGACGCCCTCGCGCAGCCGAGCCCCGCCGGAGTGCCAGATGCCGACGACGGGGCACGAATCAGCGAAGGCCCGGTCATACGCCGTGACGATGGCGCGGCAGCCGTCGCTGCCCATCGCACCGCCTTGCACGGTGGGATCGGTCGCGAAGGCGACGACCTCGGCACCGCGCACCGATCCCACCCCGACGAGGACGCCGCGATCGTCCTCGGGGGTGATGGCCTGGAAGGTGCCCGGATCGAAGAAGGCCTCGAGGCGCACGCGCGGGGAGCGCGGATCCGCGGTGTCGGCCATCACGTCGTCCGGAAGGCGACGGCGACGTCGTGGCCGCCGAAGCCGAAGGAGTTGTTGAGTCCGATGAGGTCACCCGCGGGGAGCGCACGCGGGGCGCCGTGGACGACGTCGAGATCGATCTGCGGATCCTGGTGGTGCAGGTTGATCGTGGGGGGCACGACGCGGTGGTGCAGGGCGAGCACGGTGTAGATGCCCTCGACCGCTCCCGCCGCGCCGAGCATGTGCCCGGTCATCGACTTGGTGCCGGTGACGAGGGGGTGGGCGTCGCCCAGGGCTCCCCGGATGGCCACGGCCTCGGCGACGTCGCCCTGCGGGGTCGACGTCGCATGCGCGTTGATGTGGGCGACGTCCGCGGGCGAAGCGTCCGCCTGGGCGAGCGCGGCGCGGATCGCGCGCGCGGCACCGCGGCCCTCGGGATCGGGCTGCGCGATGTGATGGGCGTCGGCGGTGAGGCCGGCGCCCACGACGTACGCGTAGACGCGCGCCCCGCGTGCGCGGGCGTGCTCCTCGGACTCCAGGACCAGCACGCCAGCTCCCTCGCCCATGACGAAGCCGTCGCGGTCGACGTCGTAGGGGCGCGAGGCGCCCTGCGGATCGTCGTTGCGCGTGGAGAGGGCGCGCATGGCGGCGAATCCCGCCATGGTGAGCTGGTGGATCGGCGACTCGGTGCCGCCGGCGATGACGACGTCGGCACGGCCGTCCTCGATCATCTTGGCTCCGACCGCGATGGCCTCCGCGCCGGAGGCGCACGCGCTCACGGGGGTGTGGACGCCGGCGGCCGCGTGGAACTCCAGGCCCACCACGGCCGCGGGACCGTTGGGCATGAGCATCGGCACGGTGTGCGGGGAGATGCGCGACGGCCCACGCTCCTTGAGCGTGTCGTAGGCATTGAGCAGCGTGATGAAGCCGCCGATGCCCGACCCGATCACCGTGCCCATGCGCAGCGGGTCCACCTCCGGACTGCCGGCATCGGCCCAGGCCTCGCGCGCAGCGACGAGGGCCACCTGCTGGGAGCGGTCGAGCTTGCGAGCCTCGACACGATCCAGAGGTGGCTCCTCGGCGAGCACGCCGGCGAAGTGCACCGTCATGTCGGGCACCCACGCCTCCGTGAGTGTCCTGATGCCGGACCGGCCTTCGAGGAGAGCGGACCAGTTGCTCGCCACGTCACCGCCCAGCGGTGTCGTGGCGCCCAGCCCCGTGACAGCGATACGCATCGACTCAGGCGGTCGACTTCTCGATGTAGGCGACAGCATCGCCGACGGTGCGGAGGTTCTTGACCTCGCTGTCGGGGATCTTGACGCCCCACTTGTCCTCGGCGGCCATGACGACCTCGACCATGGACAGCGAATCGATGTCGAGGTCATCGATGAAGGACTTGTCGGGCTGGATGTCGGCGACGGGGACTCCGGCGACCTCGTTGACGATGACGGCGAGGCCGTCGAGGATCTCCTGGCTCATGGTGCTTCCTTTCGATGCGGGTGTGCGATGGGTGCGCGGGGGTCCACGCTAGGGCAGGGTCACGACCTGGGCCGCATAGGCCAGGCCTGCTCCGAATCCGATGAGGAGTGCGGTGCCCCCGTGGGGGACCTCACCGGTGGAGAGCATGCGGTCCATCGCGATGGGGATGGACGCCGCCGAGGTGTTGCCGGTGGTCTCGATATCGCGGGCGACCGGCACGTGCTCGGGCAGCTTGAGGGAGCGGATCATGGCGTCCGTGATCCGCATGTTCGCCTGATGGGGGATGAAGGCGTCGAGCTCATCGGCGGTGACCCCGGCGCGGTCCAGTGCCTCCTGGGCCTTGGCCGCGCCGTTGGAGACGGCCCATCGGAAAACCTGCTGGCCCTGCATGGACAGCGTGGGGAAGCGCGGGCCGCCGTTGTCGCGGTAGTCGATGAGGGACTGGGTCATGCAGATGGCGTCGTGCTGCGAGCCGTCCGAGCCCCACACGACCGGACCGATGGCGGGCTCGGCCGACGGTCCCACGACGACCGCACCGGCACCGTCCGCGAAGATGAACGCCGTCGAGCGATCGTCCAGGTCGATCCAGTCGGTGAGCTTCTCGACGCCCACGACGATCACGTAGTCGGCACTGCCACCGCGCACCATGTCCTGGGCCATCGCGAGTCCGTAGCAGAAGCCGGCGCAGGCGGAGCTGATGTCCGTGGCGGCGGCATTCACCGCTCCCAGGCGGAACGCGACCTCGGATGCCGCCGACGGAGTCTGGTAGGGATGCGTCACCGTCGCGACCAGGACGAAGCCGACCTGCTCGGCCGTGATCCCCGCGGAGGCCAGGGCCTTCTCGGCGGCGAAGACCGCGAGGTCGACCACGGACTCCTCGGGTGCGGCGTAGCGGCGCTCGGCGATGCCGGAGCGCTCTCGGATCCACTCGTCGGTGGAATCGATGCGCTCGCACACCTCGGCGTTGGTGACGACCCGCTCGGGTCGGTAGCTGCCCACGGAGAGGATGCGCGCGTACGGCGCCCCCGTCGGACCCTGGATACGCGCGGTCATGTGGTGACCTCCTCATGGTGGGGGTGAAGGCGCACGAGCGGTTGGCCGGGCGAGACCGGATCGCCGTCCTCGACGACCCACTCCACGACGGTGCCCCCATGCGGTGCGGTCACGTCGACGGAGTCGCGCAGGTTGCTCACGGTGCCGATGGCCGCGGCTCGAGCGAGGTCGTCGCCGATCCCGAGGGTGGGATCCGCGCGGTGGAAGATGCCCTTCATCGGCGCGACGATGAGCCGCCACGTGGGCGCATCGTCGAGGGGACTCGCGACACCGTGTCGCTCGACCATCGCCCAGGCGGCCTCGAGGTCGTCGGGAGTGTTGAGGGCGAGCGTCTCGACGCCCGGCAAGGCCCGCTTGGCGAGCCCCGTGAGCGTCCCCGCGGGCGGGATCTCGATGAGCCCGGTCACGCCGAGATCGGCCATCGTCGCCATGCACAGGTCCCAGCGGACCGGACGGCTCACCTGGGCGACGAGTCGCGCGAGGACATCGCGTCCGTCGTGGACGACGCGTCCGTCCGCGTTGGAGAGCAGGTGGATGCGGGGGTCATGCGTCGACATCGAGCGGGCGTGACGCGCGAGGACGTCGACCGCGGGTGACATGAAGTCGGTGTGGAAGGCGCCGGCGACCTGGAGCGGACGGATGCGTGCCTTCTCCGGCGGCGCATCGGCAAAGGCGGCGAGTGCCTCGAGTGTGCCGGCGACCACGATCTGGCCCGCACCGTTGATGTTGGCTGCGGTGAGGCCGAGGGCCTGAGCGGCGGCGACGACCTCGTCCGCGTCACCGCCGAGGACGGCGCTCATGCCGGTCGGCGTCATGGCCGCGGCGCCCGCCATGGCGCGCCCGCGCTCGCGGACGAAGACCATGGCCTGCTCGGCGCTGAGCACGCCGGCGGCAGCCGCGGCGGTGATCTCGCCGACGCTGTGGCCGGCGCCCACGGCGACCCGGGTGAAGGCCTCGGTGGGATGGGGGAAGAGCGCGAGCAGGGTGACCAGTCCGGCGCCCACGAGCAGGGGCTGCGCGATGGCGGTGTCGCGGATGGTGTCGGCGTCGGAACGGGTGCCGTGCTCGATCAGGTCGACTCCGCTCACCACGGAGAGCCAGTCCAGCCGGGCCTCGACTCCGGGGACGTCCAGCCAGGGAGTGAGGAAGCCGGGAGCCTGGGCTCCTTGTCCGGGGGCGACAACGACCAGCACGGGCGTCACTCTCTCGCGAGGCGTGGGGCGGACCACCGTCGGGGGGCGCCAATGTCTCCCCTCGAGTTTTGTGGGAATCCTACAAACGGGCGAGGATCAGGCCCAGGCGCAGCGCGAGGGCATCCCGCGGGTCCGCAGGCGAGCGCCCGGTGAGGGCCTCGATCCGCCGCAGCCGGTAGCGCACCGTGTTGGGGTGGACGAAGAGCGCCCGGGCCGTGCCCTCGAGGGAGGTCCGGCGTTCCAGGTGCATCTCGAGGGTCTGGTGCAGATCGGGGTCCGCGAGGACGGCCTGCAGGTCGCAGACCAGTTGGGTGCGCGCCCGCACCTCGCCCGCGAGCGCACGCTCGGGGAGGAGGTCGTCGGCGGCGACGGGGCGGGGAGCATCCGGCCATCCGCGCGCGGCGGCGTAGGCGCTCACGGCGGCCCCGCACGATGCTGGGATCGACGCGGTGTCGGGTGCCGGAGGGCCGATGACGACCGGCCCCGCACCGAAGTGCGGCGAGAGCAGGCGCGGCGTGCGGTCGTCGTCGGGCGACGTCGCCGCGAGGACGACGAGCGCATCGCCATGCAGTGCCGTGAGCAGGGTGATGCCGTGATGCTCCGCGGCGCGGCGCATCACCTGTAGTCCGCCGGCGGTGTCGGCCTCCGGGGGAGGGCCGACCAGGACGATGCCTCCCGCACCGCTCGGCCAGCCGAGTGCTCCGGCTCGGGCGAGGACGTCGGTGTCGGCGTCCTCGCGCAGCAGTCCCTCCATGACCAGGGCCTCGAGGCGCGCGTCCCACGCGCCGCGTGCCTCGGCGGCGCGGGCATAGACCTCGGCGGCGGCGAAGGCGATCTCGCGCGAGTAGCTGAGGACCGCATCGCGGACCCCGGGGGCGGCCTGCGGTCCGGCGACCTCGGGCAGCGCCTCTTCGAGCAGGTCGACCGTGCAGCGGACCATCTCGACCGTCTGCTCCAAGGTGATGGCACCGGCGAGCTCGCGCGGCGCCGTGCTGAAGACGTCGAGTGCGCTCGCGCGCACCGTGTCGGGATCGCGGTACCACGCGATCACTCCGGCGATGCCCGCCTGGGCGATGAGGCTCACCCAGGAGCGCTCCTCGGCGGGGAGCTCGCGGAACCACTCGAGGCGCGCGTCGAGGTGCGCGGTCACGGATGTCGCCAGCGTGCCGGACGCCCGCTCGAGGCGCTGCGCCGTCGCGGCGCGCGACGGGACGGCCACTAGCCCAGGCCGGCGGAGCTCAGGCCCGTGAGTTCACCGATGACGCGACCGATGATGAAGGTCACTCCCGCGGCGAGGGCACCCACGATGAATTGCCGGAGTGCGCCGCGCGTCACGCCGCGCCCGGAGAACTTGCCGACGAGGCCGCCCACGACGAGCATCGCGATGACCGACAGGGTGATGGCGATGATGAGCGGCACGGAGTCGGTGCCGAAGAGCGACGGCCAGATGACGGCGAGCAGGTAGGGCAGCACGACGACGAAGGCGCCGATGGCAAAGGCGGCGAAGCTCGACAGCGCCACCTTGTAGGGGTTGCCGAGCTCGTCGGGATTCAGGCCGAGCTCCTCGCGCGCGAGGGTGTCCAGGGCGGCCTTGGGGTCCTGGAAGATCTTGTCGGCCGCGGCCTTGGCGGTCGCGCGGTCCATACCCTTGGCGCGGTAGATGAGCTCGAGCTCCTTGCGCTCCTCCTCGGGCTTGTCCCGCAGCTCGCGCGCCTCCATCTCGAGCTCGCGTTCGAAGAGGTCGCGCTGGCTCGCCACGCTCACGTATTCGCCCGCTGCCATGGAGAAGGCGCCGGCCAGGAGACCGGCGACGCCCGCGAAGAGCACCACCCCGTTGTCCGTGCCGGTGCCGGCGAAGCCCATGACGAGCGCGGTGTTGGACACGAGTCCGTCGCTGATGCCGAAGATCGCCGCACGCACCGTGCCCGATGTGTCGACGCGATGCCAGGTCTCGCCGAAGTCCACGCTCCCGTCGGCGCTGATCACACCGCGATCGATCGCCATCGTCGCCGGCGCGTGCTCGCGCAGGCGACGGAAGGTCTCGGCGTGCTCGCGCTCGTCGGCCGACATGGAGTCGGGTGCCTCCGGCTCGTCGTCGTACATCCCGGCGTCGGCGCCCTCGGCCTCCTCGAGGTGGGCGAGCACGTCGTCCATGCCAGCAGCGCGTGCGCGCGCGACCATGGCGGCATCGTCGGGATCGAGGGCCGTGGGAGCCGGAGGGATGGGTACGCCGTACTCCTCGAGTTTGGCCACCCAGTGCGCGGCGTGCTCGTCCTCGATGTCCGCGAGCTCGAGCAGTGCCTCGCGACGCTCCCCATCACTCGCCTCGGCGAGGGAGCGGTAGAGCAGCGAGGCTTTGCGCTCGGCCTCGAGGTACTTGAGGAAGCGACGCGGATCGCTCTTGGTCATCCCGTCCCCTCGGTGTTGCCGGCGTCCGCCGCGGACGGATCGGTGAGCCGGTAGCGATCGATGGCCTTGGCGAGATCCTGGCGCTCGACCAGGCCCTGCTCGGCGAGCCCGGTGAGTGTGCGCACGACGATCGACTCAGCGTCGACGAGGAAGTGACGGCGCAGCGCCCCGCGCGTGTCGGACATCCCCCAGCCGTCGGTGCCGAGCGTGCGGTAGTCGCCCGGGACCCAGGTGCGGATCTGATCCTGCACGGACTGCATCCAGTCGGAGACGCCGACGACGAGGTCGCCGCGGCCGGCGAGGCGCTGGGTCACGAAGGGCACGCGGGGCTCGTCGAGCGGGTTGAGGAAGTTGGCGCGCTCGGCCTCGAGGGCCTCGCGGCGCAGCTGATTCCACGAGGTCACCGACCACACGTCTGACTGCACGCCCCAGTCCTCGCGGAGTAGGCGCTGTGCCTCGAGGGCCCAGTTGACCGCGACACCCGACGCGAGGAGTTGCGGGCGAGGACCATCGCCCTCGCCCTCGGAGACCAGGTGCATGCCGGCGAGGATCCCCTCGACGTCGACACCCTCGGGCTCGGCGGGCTGGGGGTAGGGCTCGTTGTAGACGGTGAGGTAGTAAAAGACGTCTTCCTGGTCCTCGCCGTACATCCGGCGCAGGCCGTCGGCCACGATGTGGCCGATCTCGTAGCCGTAGGCCGGGTCGTAGGCCTGCACCGCGGGGTTGGTGGACGCGAGCAGCAGCGAATGGCCGTCCTCGTGCTGCAGGCCCTCGCCATTGAGCGTCGTGCGCCCTGCGGTGGCGCCGAGCACGAAGCCGCGCACCATCTGGTCCATGGCCTGCCAGAAGGCATCGCCGGTCCGCTGGAAGCCGAACATCGAGTAGAAGATGTAGATGGGGATCATCGGCTCGCCATGGGTCGAGTACGACGACCCCGCGGCGATGAAGGAGGCGACCGATCCGGCCTCGTTGATGCCCTCGTGCAGGATCTGCCCGTCCTTGGCCTCCTGGTAGTTGAGGACCAGCTCGCGGTCGACCGAGATGTACTGCTGTCCGCCGGGGTTGTAGATCTTGGCGGTGGGGAAGAGCGAATCCATGCCGAAGGTGCGCGCCTCGTCGGGGATGATCGGCACGAAGCGACCGCCGATGCCCTTGTCGCGCATGAGGTCCTTGAGCAGTCGGACGAAGGCCATGGTCGTGGCGACGGCCTGCTTGCCCGATCCGCGGCGCACGACCTCGTAGTGCTCGGGACCAGGCAGGGGCAGGGCCGCTGCGCGGGTGCGCCGCTCGGGCACTGAGCCCCCGAGTCGACGACGCCGGTCGAGCATGTAGGTGAAGGCCTCCGAGTCGGGGCCGGGGTGGTAGTAGGGCGGGAGGTAGCCGTCGCCGAGCTCGGCGTCCGAGATGGGGATGTGGAGGCGATCGCGGAAGAGCTTGAGATCGTCGAGCGACAGCTTCTTCATCTGGTGCGTGGCGTTGCGGCCCTCGAAGTGCGGTCCGAGCGTGTGGCCCTTGATCGTCTTGGCGAGGATCACCGTCGGCTGGCCGGTCGTCTCGACCGCGGCCTTGTAGGCGGCGAACATCTTGCGGTAGTCGTGGCCTCCGCGCTGCAGGCTCCAGATCTGGTCGTCGGTCCAGCCCTCGACGAGCTTGGCGGTGCGCGGATCGCGACCGAAGAAGTGCTCACGGATGAAGGCGCCGTCCTCGGCCTTATAGGTCTGGAAGTCGCCGTCGGGGGTGGAGTTCATGAGGTTGACCAGCGCGCCGTCGCGGTCCTTGGCCAGGAGCTCATCCCACTTGCGGCCCCAGATGACCTTGATGACATTCCATCCGGCTCCACGGAACAGCGACTCGAGCTCCTGGATGACCTTGCCGTTGCCGCGCACCGGTCCGTCGAGGCGCTGCAGGTTGCAGTTGACGACGAAGACGAGGTTGTCGAGCTCCTCGCGCGCGGCCAGTCCGAGGGCGCCCACGGACTCGACCTCGTCCATCTCCCCGTCGCCGAGGAAGGCCCACACGCGCTGCTGGGAGGTGTCCTTGATGCCACGGTTGCCGAGGTACTTGTTGAAGCGGGCCTGGTAGATCGCCGACAGCGGCCCGAGGCCCATGGACACCGTGGGGAACTGCCAGAACCACGGCATGAGACGCGGGTGCGGGTACGACGGCAGGCCTCCGCTCGGGTGGGACAGCTCCTGACGGAAGCCGTCCATCTGCCCCTCGGTGAGGCGTCCTTCGAGGAAAGCGCGCGCATAGATGCCGGGGGAGGCGTGACCCTGGAAGAAGACCTGGTCGCCGCCGCCCGGGGCGTCGGGTCCGCGGAAGAAGTGGTTGAAGCCCACCTCGTAGAGCGAGGCCGACGAGGCGTAGGTCGAGATGTGGCCACCGACGCTGATGCCCGGGCGCTGCGCGCGGTGCACCATGATCGCGGCGTTCCAGCGGATGAACTCGCGAATGCGACGCTCGAGGGCCTCGTCACCGGGGAACCACGGCTCCATCTCGGGATGGATCGTGTTGATGTAGTCGGTGGAGCGCAGGCTCGGTACGCCGAGATTGCGCTCGGCGGCACGGCGCAGCAGGGCCAGCATGAGGTAGCGCGCGCGGTAGGAGCCGGCGCCGTCGATGACCTGGTCGAGGGAGCCGGTCCACTCGGAGGTCTCCTCCGGGTCCACATCGACGTACTGCGTGGGCAGTCCGCCGGCCAGGAGCGGCTGCTGGCGGAGAGGATCGAAGCCGGTTGACATGTCCTGCCCTTCGCCCGGGTGTCCAGGGTCGCCGGGCACCGATCGGAGACCCCATCCTCGCGCACGAGCGCCCGCGGCGTCGTTGCGCCCCGGCTACGCGCCAGTAGGTCCGGAGCAGGCACCGGACGCCGATGCCCGGGACGCCGCGGGAGGGGCAATACGTCCGAGTTGGTTGCGCGGGAGCCCCGGGTCCGGTGGACTACGCCTGTGGGTCGACGTGTCAGGAGGCGACCGTGAGTGCCGAGGGTGCGCCTCTCCTCGGAGCCCTGGGCATTTCGCCCGGTGCCGTCGTGTGGGAGATCGGTGCCGACGACGATGCCGATGGCGAGCTCCGCGATGCCCTGGCGGCGGCCGAGGGCGTCGAGCTCGTCGACGACGACTTCGATGATGTCGTCGATGTGGTCCTGCTGTGGTGGCGTGAGGACGACGGCGATCTGGTCGACGCGCTCGTCGATGCCATCGGGCCGCTGGCCGATCACGGCGTCGTGTGGCTCCTCACTCCCAAGCCGGGCCGCGATGGTCACGTCGAGGCGGAGGACATCTCCGACGCCGCACCGACCGCGGGCCTGCAGCAGACCTCGACGGTGAGTGCGGGCCGAGACTGGCAGGGCACGCGCCTCGTCGCGCCGCGCGCCGGCCGCCGCTGACGCGTCCTAGCGGCCGCGCAGCTTCTTCCACGCCGATCCCACGGCATCGCCCACCGCCTTCGCGGCGGCGGCAGATGTCTCGTACGCCGCCAGTGCGGTGCGCAGGCCCTCCGTGCCCGGCAGCCCGGGGGAGCGCGCCAGCACCTGGGCCACGACGAGCAGCCCGGGCAGGTCCTGGGCCCGGATCTCCCCGCGCGCGTAGGCCGCCGGTGCGGAGGCGCGTCCGGACGCGATGTCGATCAGGAGCCCGGCATCGCACATGACCGTCGGTCCCTGCGCTGAGTCGACCCGCGCGGTGCGCCAGTCACCGTCGCGCGCACCGGTCCCGATGCTCACCTGCGGCGTGAGCGCGGTGAGGGTGAGGGCCTCGCCCTGCTGGGAGGCGACCGCTCCCACGGTGTCGAGGAGCGCGGTGAGTCCGTGCGCGAGCAGGTCGGGACTTGCGATCACGCCCGCGGGCGCGAGGTCGCGTGCCGCGACGGCGCATTGGTACGCCGAGGCCGCGACCAGGGTCCCCAGCGGGACGATGCCGAGTGGCCCCGCCACCGGCAGGAGCGCCTCCTGGTCGACCTCAGGACCGGAAGCCCACTGCGCGATGTCGTCACGTGCGCGGTGCAGCGCGGCCATGAGCTCGTCGTGAGGATCGTCGACGTGCGCGGCGATCACGCGATCCTCGATGGCGTCCAGGTGCTCGGCGGTCGTGGTGCCCGCGAGAGCGTCGCGGCGCTGGGCAGCGAGGGGACGGCCCTCGGTCCACGAGCCGAGGACGACGAGGGTGCGCGCCGCCGTGCGTCCTTCCTTGCGGGAGGGAGCCGACATGTCGACCGAGGACAACGCGGCGAGGAAGTCGTCCCACGCGGCCACGGTGGCCGCGAGCATGCCCGGGAGATCGTCGGTCACGCGGCCGCGCTCGCCGGGCTCGGGGATCAGGTCCTCGGGCGGTAGCGTCACGCTGACATCCTGCCGCGAAGTGGCTCAGGGAGCGAGGTCCGAGGTGGTCCTGCAGGTAGGCGATGCCGCACCCGATTTCACGCTGCCCGATCAGCACGGTCATCCCACCGCCCTGTCGGCGCAGGAGGGCCCGGTGCTCATCGTGTTCTTCCCCGCGGCGTTCACCCCGGTGTGCCACGACGAGTTGCGTGCGCTCAGGGAGATCTCAAGCCGTGCTCAGGTGTGGGGCGTGTCGTGCGACTCGATGTTCGTGCTGCGTGCCCTCGATGATGCCGAGGGGCTCGGCTTCCCTCTTCTCAGCGACTTCTGGCCGCACGGCGAGGTGGCGCGGGCTTACGACGCGCTCGATGCGGAGCGGGGCCTGGCCCGGAGGGTGAGCGTGCTGGTCGACGAGGGCGGGCGGGTGGCCGCTCAGTGGCGGTCGACGCCCGACCGGGCCCGGGACCCGGAGGCCTACCTCCGGGCGCTGGCCGACCTCACGGTGCGCTAGCGGCAGGAGGCGCCGGGTGCCTCAAGATGCGGACTCGGCCCAAGGGGTGTGGACTTGCAGCGGATGCGGTTGGCAGGGGCCCGAGACCCGGCCAACCGCATCCACCATGTCCGAGTTGATGCGCGTCAGTTGTTGTTCTGCACGAGGTTCTGGCAGTCGTTGACGAGCTTCTCGTCCTTGCCGAGGCACACCTCGAAGTACGTCGGGCCGCTCTTGCGCGCACCGGCGCTCACCGCGATGTACTGACTGCCCTTGTGTCCCTGGGCGCCCGCGCCGGAACCGCCCCACGGACCCCAGCCGCCGCCACCGCTCCCCGAGTGCACCATGAAGCCGGCCTTCTTCCACGCCTGCGCGTAGAAGCTGGCAACCTGCTTCGGCGTCTGCCCGCTGATCTCGTAGCGACGGTAGGTGATCCCCTTGACCTTCTGCGCGTCGAGCTGCTCGGCGCCGTTCGGCGGAGCCAGCAGTTTGGATGCCGAGCTGCGCGCATCGACGGGTGCGGCAGTAGCCGCCGTGGTCACGGCGCCGAGTGCGCCGGATGCGATGAGGCCAGCGGCAGCGATGGCGATGGGTCGGTTCAGGACACTCATGGCGGTACCTCTCTTCGGCCCGTGCGCCTGGGCGCTGCGAGCGTGGTTGGGGGACCGGGATCTACCCTCCCCCGACTGGCGACGGTATGTGCGCCGAACGTCGAGTTCGCGCGGCTGCGGATCCAGGGAGGGGGAACAGGTCCCGGCCCGCACGGGGCAGAAGGTCCCGGTCTGAGGAGTGGGCCCGGCCGGCCTCGAACCGACGACCCCTTCCTTGTAAGGGAAGTGCTCTACCAACTGAGCTACAGGCCCGTGGGCCACGAGGCTAGCGGCGATAGCCTCACGCCATGACCTCGGCCTCGTCCCTCGCGCAAGTGGTCGCGGCCCTCGAGCGGCGCTATCCACCCTCGAGTGCGGAGCCGTGGGATGCCGTCGGCCTCGTGTGCGGCGACCCCGATGCGCCGGTGCGGCGCATCCTGTGGGCTGTGGACCCCGTCGAGAGCGTGGCCGACGAGGCCCTCGCGAGCGACGTCGACCTCATCGTCACGCACCATCCGCTCTTCCTCTCCGGTGTCCACTCGGTCGCGGCGACGACGGCCAAGGGCCGACTCGTCCACCGCCTCATCCGCTCCGGGATCGCGCTCTACTGCGCCCACACCAACGCCGACGTCGCCGACCCCGGCGTCTCCGATGCCCTCGCGGCGACGCTCGGGCTCGGGCACATCAGCCCCCTGCCGGACACCTCCCTGGGCCGCATGGGCGACCTGGATGCGGAGGAATCCCTCGCCGACTTCGCGGCGCGGGTGGCCGCATCCCTGCCGTCGACCGCGCATGGCGTGCGCGTCGCGGGTGATCCGACCCGCCCGGTACGCCGTGTCGCCGTGTGCGGCGGCTCGGGCGACTTCCTGCTCGGACCGGCCACGGTCGCCGGGGCCGATGTCCTGGTCACGGCCGACCTCAAGCACCATCGCGCCCTCGAGCACCTCGAGGACGGGGGCTGCGCGATCGTCGACGTGGCGCACTGGGCAAGCGAGTGGCCCTGGCTCGCCGAGGCGGCCCGTCTCCTCGCCGAGGACCTCGCGGCCGAGGGGACTACGGTGGAGGGCCTCGTGTCCGCACGGCCCACGGATCCGTGGGCGATGACCCTGAGGGGTGCGCTG
>Ga0181556_1002390_pt1 | contig 17258 bp, 18 predicted proteins | sample 011ome_14_FD_148651 | JGI IMG/M metagenome (GOLD analysis project Ga0181556, IMG submission 148651) | Coastal salt marsh microbial communities from the Groves Creek Marsh, Skidaway Island, Georgia - 011505AT metaG (spades assembly) | ecosystem: Environmental > Aquatic > Marine > Intertidal zone... | reverse complement strand
CGCAACTTTGCAACCATGTACTGGCAGACCTCCAAGCAAGTTGTGTTCGCTCGCACGTTTCTTTCGCCTGACGAACTGGGTTTGTTTGGGATTCCAAACAGTGCCGAAACTGCAAGCAGTGAACCACTCAACAGTGAAGTTCGGATGGGTGCAGAGTTTTGGCGCTATGGTGCACTTACATTCATTCGCGCCCTCGAGGCCGCACATTTTGCTTTTCTAAGTAAACATGAAAATAATTGACAACTCGACCGCAATCCTTGGGGACGAGCTACGACTAAACATAGGTCGTAGTTCAAAGCTGCGCATCGCAGCGTCTTGCTTCTCAATTTATGCATGGGCCGCACTCAAGGCTGAATTAAACAAAGTCGATAGTGTGCAATTCATATTCACCACGCCTACATTTGTGCCTAGTGAGGTAACTGAACCTGGCCTTAATAATCGACTGCACGCCATAGGTAATTTCTTTCACCATTTATCTTAATGAAGGCTTTATCCAGGTGCCACTTCTAATTACTGGAGTGCATTCCCCCTGCCCGATGCTTCTTGATCTGGCGTGCAAATTGGGAGGATTATCATCTTTAAGATTTTTTGCTATGCTTGTTTCAATACAAGGACAAGTAACATGATAAAAATACTCCCTAAAGCTATAAACATTTTGACGTTAACTTTATTTTCATTCGTATATTTGACGAGTGCCGAACAAGCTCGAAGTCAAAATTCACTAAAAAGCATCAGCACCCAAGAACTAGTTAACATTTGTATGCCAAGAAACAGCAATTGGACTCATTTCTGTAATGGATTAATCCAAGGCTACTTGGAGAGTATAAAATCAACACGAGAATTATGCATTCCATCCAATATTAATAGAAGAGATATAGTCGAAATATTAATTGCTCCAGAAATTGTAATATTTTCAGGTTGGATAGATGATTGGCCCGCAATAGAGAGCGCGAAAGTTATACTTGGCGAAAAATTCACGTGTAAATGATAAATCAGCAAATAAATTTAGTTCTTTACCAGTTAAAAAAAATCCACTCGTTTATGTGGCTTAATACAAAGAGGGAAGTAAATGTTACAGATGTATTGGTTTATTGTCGCAGTAAGTGTTCTTCCAAATGGCAATGTTTCAATTTCAACAGGACCCATTTCAGATAGCTTTGGAACTAAAGCAGTTTGTGAAAAAATTCTCTGGGATGAGTTAGATAGAGGCTATATGGCTGGATATGTTCCGGTTGAAACTGAGGCTGGACTTCAATTGGTTTTGTCGCGCAAAAGCAGTAGCGAAGTTCTGCAATGTATTTCACCTTGGACGCACTGAATAATTTTTAGCAATTTTTATTGTTCACCTTTTTATTTGGCATTATTGTGCCACAAAAAATTGCTCCCCTTAGCTTTGCATCTGTTAGATTTGCGCCACTTAAGTCCGCGTACAATAAGCTAGCCCACGATAAATTAGCGCCAGAAAGATCCGAGTCTATTAATTTAGCCCCTTCAAGATTAGCGCCATAAAGATTTGAACCAGTCAAATTCGAGAAACTCATCACCGCTCCAACTAAATTGGGGGCGCCATCAATTTCAGCGGCATAAACATTAGCCCATCGGAGATCACTTTTGCTCAAATCGCACCTTTCGCAGATTTTCGTCGTTTTTAATTTTGCAACATCATTAGTGTCCCATGCATACAACATTGCCGGGAAACAATATAAAAGCGGTAAAAATAATCTTATCATAAACCTTCTTCTCAACTCTATTTTTCCTATTTGTTTTTGTTTGATTTGAAAAAAATCAAAGCTATTCTAGAGTAAAAAAACTTAAAAAAAAATCAAGCTATGGAAGACGTAATGCGTTTATTATTGTTTGTATTACTAACTTTTATAGGGACCCCCATATTTAGTGAGGAGACCAGCTGCAAGCCTCAAAAACGTAGATGTTTGTTAGACATGGCGCTCAAAATTGCGTCGAGTACATCGAGGCCATCATCACGAAATGAAATTTATTTTACCGCGGCGAAGACGCTGCTCAAAGCTGGCGATGTTAAAAATGCAAATCTAATTTCAAAACACATAAATGATGAAATTGTTTTATCTGAATTGAAAGCAGAATTCGCATTAGTCGAGGCTTCAATGGGAAATTTTATCTCCGCTTTTGAAATTGCAATTTCAATAAATGACTCCAGAAATCAATCACAACGAATAAATGCTCTTGAGGACATTGCAATAATTCAAGCAATCGAAATGGGGACTGAACCAGCTTTCAAAACAGTTTCCGCTATAGCAAACCCATATAGAAGATCTCAAGCGCAAGCAGCGATTTCGATTGGGTTAGCGCGCGCTGGCAAGCTGTCTATGGCATTAAACGCTGCAACTCAAGTGGGTACAGGATATTGGTTTTCAGAAACAAAAGAAAAATTTAATATTGCAAGTGGTGTTGTTGCAAGACCTAAGGATTTTGATCAATTTTGGTTCTATGAAGCATTGATTGAAATCGCGTCGATACAAGGAAAAAGTGGAGATTTAAACGGCGCACTTAATACTGTTTTATCTATTCCAGATCTTGAAGCACGATCTAAGGGATTTTCCAAAATATCAGAACTTCTTGCCGCAAAAGGCGATTATGAACTTGCCTTAGATTTAACAAAACGCATAGAGACGCCATACGGGGACAAGCTAGCATTTAATTTGATTATAAAACAGCTTGTTATGCAGGGCAATTATTCCCAGTCTTTGACATTAGCAAATAAACTAAAACAACATTATGGAGACGAAAAAGGGTTAGTTTTTTTGGCAAAATCTATTATCGACGCTGGTAAAGTCTCATCTGCACGAAAAATTTTGGATGCCATTTCAAGCGTAGAAAATAGAAATGAAATACTAAAACAACTTTTTATGCACTTTGTTTCAGATGATAATATTCCTGAGGCTTTAACAATAATTAATGATTCAAACGACAGAAAATTTGTATTTGAGTGCATAAAAGAAATGGCCAGTGAGTTAGCCCGTAGCAATAAAAACGAAAAAGCATTAAATTTAGCTATACAATTTCTTAACACACGAGAAATGGATGAAATATACTTTATCACTTCAATTGAAAGAGCTCGTCAAAACGATATAAAAACCTCACTTGAAATCATGATGAAAATTAAAAATGAGGTAGATAGGGCAATCGCAATGGCAACTATTTTAGAATTTATAGACTAAATGAGATGAACGTTGCCATCGTTATCAGTTATCATTGCCTTTGTATTGTCAAAAGATTTAAGTAAAGTTTCACCTTTTTCAACTCCTGCTACAAAAATTGCCGTTGACAGCCCATCTGCAGACATAGCGCTTGGCGCGGTTACAACAACTTGAGCCACTTTATTAGCGCTTGTTCTGCTGTGAGGGTCCAAAATATGATGCAGATCATTGTCAGGAAATCTAAAACCATATCCGCCAGAAACCGCTAGAGCATTATTTTCAAGTGTAACAGTTGTCATCAAAGTGTTTGGTTTATGCGGATTAATTATTCCGACTTCAAAACTATCTCCATCCAACGGAGCGCCTAATGCGCGCGTTTCGCCCAATTCGACCATAGCCGTTTCATATCCTTCATTTTTCAGTAAATCAGAAATTTTATCAGTTATGAAGCCTTGTGCTATTCCATTAAGGCTAATTTTCATTTCACTTGCATCAAACGCAACCTTTCTCTTAGATATATTAACACTAGAAAAGTTTATTTTGTCTTTTCGCTCTATTAATTTATTTAGTTTTTCTAAATCATCATCAAAGTATGCTTTCCAAAGATCCTGTATCGATGGGTCAAACGCTCCATCGCTTAAAATAAATAAATTTTCACTTTCTAAAAGAACATTCACTAATTCTGTTGAGGGGTTATCAATGTAACCACTCTGATTTAATTTACTTATCTCACTACCGGTAAAATAAAGGCTAAAAATTCGCTCTAATCGATTTATTTCAATAAGTAATTTTTTGACCGTCTTCTCAGCTTTTATTTTATCGGGAGACCATATCGTTAGCGCTGCTTTTGCCCCAAGAACTACTCCAGTCCACTGAAAAGGTCGAGGCTGATTAGCAATAGTTTTCATCAAGTGAGCGCCCAAAGGCACACATAATGTTGATGCAACCACCTGCAAAAATCTTCTGCGGTTAAACTTTATTGGAGATATAGAATTCGTCTGTAACAACCTGTCACTTTTCAATTTTTTAGACCAAATTGACTAATAGGAACTTTGAGAGATTTTTTTCTTGCTATTGCCAATGGCGGGCACCTGCGGTCATCGTTGTATTCGACCATACAATCAAGACATAAAAAACATTCGTCCATTATTATTTTCCCATCACTCTGAATTGCTTTGACTGGACAGGATTTTTCGCAAAGATGACAAGGGCTTCCACACTCAGGTCTACGTTTCAAATAGTTAAGTATGTGCAAACGGTCGAATAATGCTAGCGTAGCACCCAAGGGACATAAGAAACGGCAAAATGCGCGTTCAGTAAATAGACCAATCATTAGAATTATAATTGCGTAGAGAAAATACGGCCAAGAACGAGAGAATTTGGCAGTAATCGCAGTCTTAAAAGGCTCAATTTCTTGCATGATTGAAGAATATTCTGAATCTGAAAGTGACAATAGAACGATAATTCCAAGTAAAAAGTATTTAATCAGCCATAACTTTTTTTGTAAATTTTCTTTTGGGTCAAATTTTGGAAAATTAAGCTTTTTGGAAATAGAGCCTAATATTTCTTGCAAAGCGCCGAATGGACATAGCCAACCACAAAAAACCCCGCGCCCAATTATAAAAACCGATAGAAGAGTGTATAAGGAAATCAGCACTATCATTGGTTCCATCAAGTAAAAACCAAAATTTAATCCGGCGAAAGGAGCATTAATATAGTTTAATATATGAACGATAGAAAGTTGTGCACTAGATATCCACCCAATCCAAATAAGTGTAAAGCTCAAGAAACCAAGCCGAAATATTTTATGGAATTTTCTATTTTTAGTGAGCGTACTCTGAGCTGCAAGTAACACTGTCAAAAACGTTAACGAAAATGTCAAAACCATTATATCAAATTTTTCATCGAACCATGGTTCCATCCAAGATGCAGAAAATTTTTGATCCGGTAATAAAATATAATTGGAAGAAATTCGATAATCTAAATTATCAAGAATAAACGGTAATAATTTACCATCTGGTTGAACCACAAATGCATGAAGAATCAACGTCCATTTTTTCATCGGATCAAACATTTCAGAGGTCGGAATTACTAATATGTCAGCCTCAAAGCGATCAGCCGTTAACATGTTATTTTTGTAAAATTCAAAAACTTTTTCTCCTTGTTTTAAGGTAATTCGATCTAATTTAAAGTCATTAGACAAGTTGTTAAATCTGGCACCCCTATGATTATAAACTCCATCAATAGTTGCCAAAACGATGCCACTTGTTCCTTCAGGAAATTGATTTATTAACCTATCATAGGCTTCAAGACCTGCAACATTTCGACCTATTATGGGTGGATTGGCAAACCCAACGACAAGATCAATATAAACATCATCTAAGTTTCTGGTTTTTGGAATTTCTGGCAAAAAATCTTCATATCCTGCTTTCGAAATTGCCTCGATTAATTTAGCATTTGAAATTTTCGAGCGAACAAGGCCACCTTTACCAACAAGCTCACTTATTGACTGTGGCTTGAAATTAAAAATATCTATTGTGGGCTCTGAAACCACGATTTGATCATTACGATATGCTAATACCATCCTAGCACCCTCTTGAACCGCGTTTCGCATTGCTCGAGCAGAAATTGTAGCGCCGGAGACAAATGTAGGCGGCAGATCGGTAAACGCCCCTAATTTAGCGTCAGCACCCTCTAATGATGATAAAAAAATTGTTAACAGTTGCGTGCGGACACGGTCATTCAAGAGATAAGGCTCTCGATGGAATAGAATAACAGCCCCAGTGATTTTTCCATCTAATGTAACACCTGCAACTACGTCAAATGGAGTGCTTGCATAACCAGGTGCTCGCAAGACATCTAAAGTTGAAAAAATATAGCCCTGTAATGTATTATTCTTGAATGCCCCTGCGCTCACTGGACCATCATCAATTATCATCGCGACTGAATCTATTCCTTGAAAAACCGATGCAATAACATCAGGCGTTAATCTTTCCATAAGAGTTGAGGATGGTAACGAGTTTTCCTCAGCAGAAGCCACTCCAGAAATTGAAAAAATCTTTAAGCTAAGCATTAGAAAGAAAACCAAGATCTTTATGATCTTAACAATTACGATCATTTCTATCACCATTTGGCATTATTGTTTCACAAAATAATGCGTCACTGAAAATAAGTTCATCGAACTCCGCGTTAAGAAGAATAGCTCGATAAAAATTGGCCGAAGAAAAATTACTTTCGTTGATTACAGCGCTAGTCAAATTGGCATTAAAAAAATTTGCACCCCTAAAATCTGATTTTGTTATTTGCATAGCTGTTAAGTTCGCGTTGGACAAATTGCTTCCTTGAAATTTGGATGTGCTCACATTTGAGTTTGAAAGATTTGCAACAAAAAGGTTCGATCCCGACAGATCAGCATTATTTATTGTTGTAGCAACTAAATTGGCTCCAATTAGATTTGTATAATAAAATGAGGCATAAGATAAATCAGAGTTTCTTAAGTTCGCGGCCCTTAAATCCGCTTTGTTGAAATTTGCACCAGTCAAGTTACATTTATTGCAGTTCAATATTTCAAGAAATTTAGTTAAGTCATTCGTTTCCCAGCTGAATATTTCAGTCGGAAAAAAAATAATTAGGGCAATCCACTTAGTTGATAACTTCACATCAACAGATCCCTATATCGAATAACCAATAGGCTGTTCGCTTTTGTTTATCATCGGGTGTAATAAAAAAGGGGGCTCAGTTGAAGAGCCCCCCCATAATTTTTATAGCTCAGCTTTGGCAATAGGTGTACTGCGTACCCGAGTGCCAGTAGCATAAAATAATGCATTTGCCACCGCAGGAGGTGTGGGAGGCCCTGTGGGTTCACCCAGCCCACCCCACCATTGATCTTCAGACATCTCTAAACTGACTTCGATCGCTGGAGGTGTATCAGCCATACGCATCATTTGATAACTATCAAAATTAGTGTTGATAATTTTACCATCACGTATAACTAGTCCCCCAAACATTGCGTGGCTCATTTCCCAAATTGCGGAGCTCTCAGCTTGTTCTGTCGCGCCAAGAGGGTTGATTACGTATCCGCTATTAATAAAATATTGCAAGCGATCAATGTAAATTTGCCCCCGTCTACTAACTTCGACAGTCGCGACGCAGCCCGCGATGGTACCATGTGACTCTACAACGGCAAGCCCCATTCCTGCTCCTTTTCCAAGGTCGGTACTCCATCCTGACTTTTGCTTCATCGCGTTAAGAACGCGTTGCCACGGTTCATTGCCTTCGGTCATTTTTATCCTCCACTCAAGGGGATCCCATCCCCCAGCCTGAGCTAATTCATCGACCATTTGTTCGACAATAAAACCATTTGAATTCGCGCCAGGAGCCCTGTGGTATCCAATCGGAATATGGTTTTTAACAGCACTATATTCATGTCGTCGGTTAGGCACCAAATAAGGCATATTTGCCACACCACGTTGAGAGAACACCGGCATTTTTTCATCACCAACAAAATGTGTAACCAATGCTATTGGAAGTCCATCGTCACCCAATGCCGCTTGATAAGTTCCCCAAACAGGAGGTCTTTGAGAGTCTTGAGCAATGTCCTCTTCTCTCGATCTTATGACCTTTACTGGCATTCCAATTTCTGCAGAAATCGCAGCGGCTTGTCGATGCACATCCATATTATAGCCACCGCCAAAACCGCCTCCGAGATACGTTTGATGTAAAAATACATTTTTGGTATCGCGCCCTAACTGATCAGCTACTTCGTTTAGTGAGCGAGCGATATCTTGTGTAAACGTCCAAATATCTGCACGATCTGGTCTGACATCAGCAACAGCACAAGGCGGCATCATCGTCGCATGGCTTTCAAAAGGTCTGTGATAGACTTCGCCAACCACTTTTCTATTAGATGCTTCTATTATGCCAGGAACTGCATCGTGATTAACACCTTTGTCTAATCCCCTTGCTCCGATGTTACCCTCTGTATCCAGAACTAGCGTTCCAGGTTTTGAGATAAGTTGCATGGCTTCCGCCATTTGACTTTCGGTACTTATGGACGCACCTCTGCCATAGTCCCACTCAATTGGCATAACCGCCAAAGCATTCTTAGCTTGATACCAACTCTCAGCTACGATTGCGACAGCACTACGCAAATCTGTGAACGCTGGCACTTCTTTCACCTGTTTTAGTTCTACTGCAGCTATGACACCTGGCATATCTTTCACTGCGTTAAAATCATAGCTCTTTAGGCGGCCTTCAGGTACTGGGCACGCTTGCACCGCAGCGTGAACCATACCTGGTACAGTCACGTCAATTGGATAAGTCGCAGTACCATTTGTCTTTAAAGGCACATCTAAACGAGGAACATCATTTCCAAGCAGCCACCAATCCTTGTAGGCTTTAATTTCTGGCTCCTGCTCGAGTGTTATTTTAGCAGCCTCAGCAGCAAAATCGCCGTAGCTGGCCCTATTTGATCCCGAACTTAATTCGCCTTGTTTAGCTACAACTGTATCAAGAGAAACGTTCCACGTTTTTGCTGCCGCGTGCCGTAAACGTTCTCTCGCAGAAGCGCCTGCTTGCATCATATATGGATGCCTTGATGCAACGGTTCGAGAACCTCCAGTCGACGTGGTCGTATATGTATTATTGTTGTTAACGTGTCTGTTAGCGTCAGCATAAACGTGACGCACATTTTCCCATGGAATATCCAACTCCTCAGCCACCATCATTGGAACTGCAGTAAACGCACCCTGCCCCATTTCAGTTTGAGGCGTTACGATACTTACGACATTATTAGGATCAATGGTCAACCAAGCATTAATTTCAACAGCGCCACCATGAGAACCAGCTTCTGCGAAAGTAGGCAAATGAAGCCCGATGAAAAGACCACCTGCCGCAGATGTTGTTACTTGTAGGAAGTTACGTCTAGTAATATTGATATCATTCATAACACGTTCCTCCTTTTAACCTTTGTTCATTTCTGCAGCGCGATGTATTGCCGCTCTGATCCGCGGGTATGTACCGCAACGGCAAATATTGCCGGACATGGCTTTATCTATTTCATTGTCGGATGGATTTGGGCTTTTCTCTAGCAAAGCGACTGCAGACATGATTTGACCTGACTGGCAGTATCCACACTGTGGAACAGTTAATTCTTGCCAAGCTTTTTGAACAGGGTGATCATTATTTTCTGAAACGCTTTCAATGGTTCTAATAGGTTTACCAACCGCTGCAGCAACGGGCGTATTGCAGGATCGGACAGCGTTGCCATCGACTATGACGGTGCAGGCACCACATTGCGCGATTCCACAACCAAATTTTGTTCCAGTTAATTGTGCTTTTTCTCTTATTGCCCAGAGAAGTGGCATTTGAGGATCTGCGTCTAATTCATGGTCCTTGCCATTTATGTTGAGCGTAATCGCCATACTGTTCTCCCTTTATTACTCATGGCTACGAGTTTTAGGGTCAATGTAAAGGGACAGAAAATGCCGCTATTCACTTCGTTTTAATTTAAAGCATTTGCTATCTTTACTTGTTAACCCACAATTATAGATAACTGGGTTTGACTGTGATCGTTATGAAAATTAACGCCACAAATTGAATATCATAAATTCAAAAATACAATATTGATGCAAAAATTAAAAATCAACAATACCCACAATTTAAGCGCTCACACATTCAATTTTCATTCGAATATGTACAGTAAATACCGGTATCACTACCATTTCGATACATTGTTCCTAATTTTAAATCGAATTTCACTTCGCCATAAGAACCCGTGAGAATAATAACATTTTCTTGGAACTTTACTTTTGATTTGCCAATAATATTGATATCTTGCTCAAGTAAATCTTCATCAATTTTATATATATCGAAATCCACCATTCCGGTACAATTCGCGATCACAACTCCCGAAATAGCTTGTTTTCCAACTAATATCCCACATATGAATATAAATGGTATTAAACATTTTAAGAGATACGATTGCTTCAATTTTCTAGCCTCATTTGCGCCCCAATGTTAATGACTATTAGTGGATATGTTTTTAGCAGAAGCCTTAACCTCTTTCGCTAAGTTATCCCATGGTTTTTTATTTGCAAAATGAAATCGAACATATTTTGACAAGGCAATTAGTTGTTCATCAGTCAATTCGATCGGTTGCATTTTTCGACTTGTAGAACCATATGGCGGTTCGATGCCATATCTCACTATATTCAGAAAGTTCGTAGGTTTAGTTGCATTGATGGCCGTACTAAGTGCGAGTGAAACTGGTTGTTTGTCAGAAATACGCTCTTTGTGACATTTTGCGCAACTAGAACTGAATATTTCTTGTCCAAACTTTAAATCGTCGTCAATTATAACTTCATCAAAGATAGATCCTGGCACTGCGGGCCAATCCAAAATACTGGCTTCCTTTAACAGGTCGTCTCTTTTGGACTTTTCTTGACTAGGTGTAACTGCAGCTAACCAGGTTGCTATCGCAAATACATCATCTTCGTTAGCATCGTATAAATTATCTACTACCGGTGTCATTGGACCACCCGCTATTCCATGAGCTTCACTCCAACCATCGAAAAGATAATCTGCATAGTCATCTATAGTCCAACTAACTTTAGATGACGAAGCGTTTCCAATTGCTGGTGCAACCCATCCCTCAGCTTCTCCACCATTCAATTCCTTTGATCTGATTACAGCTCCCAAAATATTTCGAGGCGAATGACAGGCACCGCAGTGTCCTAAAGATGAAACCAAATAAGCCCCACGGTTTTCCTCGTCACTCATTGATGGATCAGGCTCGAATTTTTTATCATCTAAAAACAGCATCTTCCAACCAGCAAGTAGTTCTCGAATCGAAAATGGGAATTTCAATTCATTAGGATGTGGTTCCATCTGCACAGGTGGCAACGACATTAGAAACGCATAAAGATATTCTAAGTCTGCATCGCTTGTTTTTGAAAAATAGTCATATGGGAAAGCGGGATACAAATGCTTGCCATCTCGATCTACCCCTTCTCTCATCGACCTCTTAAAAGCTTCAAAGCTCCAAGTACCAATACCTGTTTTATCATCTGGAGTGATATTTGTTGAGTATATTGTTCCAAATGGCGTAGGCAGGGGGACACCACCTGAGTATTTTTCGCCACCGGATTTTGTATGGCATGTAGCACAGTCGCCAATCAACGCAAGCTGAGCACCCTTTTCTATGTCCTGTGTTCTAAACTCTATTTTCTCATTGATCTCATCTATCGGTTTTTCATGAGCAAAATTGTTGAACAAAATCAAGATAAGAACAATTGAGCTAATTATTATTGCTATGAATTTATTCATTTTTCGCCTTCAATTTTAATTATTATCGTCTCACACCCGGAGATTCTGATATCATGCCATTTCCACGATGCATTAGATATAATTCTAATTCAACGTATTCCGTAGAGCCTCTCGAATAAGGCTCAGACCTAACCGCATTCATACACCATTCGAACATCCTATGCGTAGAACCCGGCTCACCCCAAAGAAGCCTATATATCGGAAATGCGTTGATGTGCCCTTGGCTTATCAAATCTCCCCTCAATCTTTGGCCTACCAAATCAACATGACAGTCGCTGCATGATAGGTTTAACTGACCGCGACGAGTTTCATATAACTTTTTTCCGCTTACCCAAAACGGCTCAAGCTCCTCAGATAATACCGTGTTAATCTCCATTCCCCGCGATTGTAGACTGATGAGTGCCGTAAGCGCCAATATCGGCTCGCTGTCGTAATAAAGTCCCGAAACGTTATTGTATTTTGTAAATTCACTTATAATTTTACCCTGTAAATTGATGAGATTTTTTGATTGAGTGTCGTAGCGTGGATATTCAATCGATACACCCTTCATTGACGTTGTTACATTACCATGACATTCTGCGCAGGCTTGCCCATCGTTATTCAACTTCGAATTCCAATACTTCTCACCAACTTCTACTAAAAAAAAGCCAGGGTTTAAAAAGTCGTCATCTTGTAAAAGTCTAGTTTCTAACTCCATAAATTGATAACCTGATTTTACACTATCATCAGAGCACGCTAAACTTGGGTAAACACAAAACATCACAAAAATAAAAATATTTTTCATTTTATTTTTGCTCCTTTAGACCACTCAAAAATTCAGTCACATCTTTGAGCTCTTGCTCAGTATAAATGGTTTTATTGACGAATTCTTGGCCCACAGCATTTAAGTTAGAAAGTGAAAAATATGGAGGCATGATCGTATCAGGATTTAATAGTCGAGCGTCCATTATTCGAAGCATTAAATCATTCTTAGAAAGTCGATCACCAATGTTACTCAGATCTGGTCCAATTTCCCCCATGTCCTTTTCGTTGATAAATGAAGAAATTTTATGACAAATTAAGCAACTCGCTTTCCGCATATCTTTTATAATTCTTTCTCCGCGCGCACTATCTCCAAAATTTACGTTTTCTGCATTTAAAAAGCCTGCAAAAAAAATAAAGAATACGGTTAGTAATCCCACGCCATAAGGGATCTGAATTTGAATATCACCCAAACATTTCATTCGTAAGATTTGCATACCAGCCCCTTGCAAAATCCGCCTCAAAATGTCTTAATGTTGGATTTTTTCCTGCTTCGCTCGTACCTCCGGCTCCAGGTACGCTACTTAAGCGATTTTGATTTTGTTTATCGCTTCTGTAAACGCCTGCAACCGAGATACCATATTCTGGTCCAACTAAACTGTAACAAGTATTCATCAGTAGTGCACTTTCAGGAACTTTATCGTTTAAAATATCGTTGATCGCATGTGCACAAGCCTTTCCTTGCGTTGACGCAGAGAAACCACTTTTTGGCATATCACCAACAATAGCGGCATCACCCAAAATATGAATATTTTTAAAAACTTTTGATTCAAAAGTTAAACAATCTATTTCGCACCAATCTCCTGTCCCGGTCAAACCAGATTTAAGAGCTAAATCAGCAGCTCGCTGAGGGGGGATTAAATTTATTACGTCAGCGTGAAAGTCCTCGAAATAAGTAGAAATCTTTTTATTTTCAACGTCGATCTCCTTTATCCCTGCATGATCAGAAAAAGGTATGAATTCAATCATCCCTGGATATAGTTCGTCCCATGCACTCATAAATAATGATTGTTTTGAAAATTTATTTTTTGCGTCAACGATTAGTATTTTTGCTTTTGGATTATTGTACTTTAAATAATGAGCGATTAAGCTCGCTCGTTCATACGGTCCAGGCGGACATCGAAATGGATTATCTGGCGGCGCAATAATAATAGTCCCCCCTTGTCTCATCGAAAATATCTGGTTTCTAAGCAGTAGTGTCTGATTGCCAGCTTTCCAAGCATGCGGAAAATTATCAGCTATTTCTGAGTTAACATTTACAAATGCCTCCCATTTAAAAGAGATCCCCGGAGAAATTATTAGACGGTCATAATAAATATTTTCACCCGACTTTAGTTTTACGAATTTTGATTGAGGTTCAATTTCTTTAACAGGATCAACAATAATGTTTAATCCCAGGTTTTTTAATCCATCATATTTGAAAGTTATTTCCTTCAGCTCTTTGAGTCCGGCGATTACGGCATTTGAAAACGGACATGTTATAAATTCATGACTATCTAAGATTAATGTTATGTTTGTTTGAGGTGCAATCCGATTGAGGGCCCTTGCCGCAGAAACACCGCCAAAGCCACCTCCGACAATTACGACCTCCGACTTATTACTTGAGATATTTGCATACGCTATATTCTTCGCTGCTATCAAGCTAGCTGAAAAGCCAAAGAGTTTACGGCGATTAATTTTTACATTTGTCAAATTAGTCACCTTTCAAGTTCCAAAATATTTAGCCAATATAAATATGTCTTCGTCCGATAGCCCTGCTGCCAGGCGGTTCATTATTGTTCCTACAAGTTCACCATTTTTATATTTGTTTAAAATTTCAACAAGCTCAGTTTGAGACAAGCTATCAATTGATGGAATCGCATTCTCGATGCTGCCCTGCTTGCCATGACAAGTTGAACAAGACTCCGCTGCTATCGGAAAAGGTTTTTCTGCCATAACCAATTGAGGAAAAAAAAAGATCAAAATCAAATTAAAACATAAAATTGGCTTTGATAAATTTTTACCCACCATTTCTGTATCCTTTGAAAACCCAGCTTATATACTGCCAATTTTTTCATTCAAAAAATGAATGTTACATATTCTAGATTTATATTTTATGGTCTCAAAAATAAGTATATGTTTTTAAAGGCACAAAATTTTCGACATTTAAGGCGACTAACGTGTATTATATACACGTAAACTCAAGAGAATCTTTATGTATTGCTTAAACAGACGCATTTTCTTGCTCTCATCTACTGCGTTCATAAGTTCGCCAATATTGGCCGACGAGATCGATGTGATTAAAGCTATAGAGAGCGATTTCGGTAACTACAAAATAACCGACGGAAAAATTACAATCAACATGCCAGATTTTTCAGACTCTGGAGCATCAGTTCCTATGGAAATTTTCATTCCGACAAATTCAACAACTAATAGCTTTCCTAGAAAGTTGAATGTCTATGCTCCTAAAAATCCGCGGCCTAGGCTCCTAAGTATCGTATTTACTGAACATTGCGGTGAAGCTCGCATCAGTACTCGAGTGCGGCTGGGATCTTTTCAAGACATTATTGCAGTCGTAGAAAATACTGACGGCTATAAGTTTACCGCAAAAAAACATGTAAACGTAACATACGGTGCCTGTGAGGATATTGTAGCTAATGACCAATTCCCGCCTGGGTGGACCCCAAAAATGAGGATTTCTGCACCAAAATCTGTCTTAAAAGATGAAATATTTACAGTCCGAACGATAATTAATCATCCTATGGAAACTGGTTTGCGCCATGACAAAACTGGATTGCACGTGCCAATTAGAATTGTTGAAAATTTTACATGCATCGCCAACGGAACTGAAATCATCAAAATAAAATTAGAGCCCGCAATTGCAGCTAATCCATATTTGGCCTTTTCGATGAAGTTGCAAAAAGATTCAGATTTAGATTTTATTTGGACTGATACAACTGGCGAAGCGTATAAGGCGAGTACTTCAATAGTAGTTAATTAATAATTCTGATCAACTATCAAAAATCTTGGAATATTTAAAGACGCTTTTGAACTTGGAATAAATGTTATCTTCGGAATAATTTTCTTGCACATATGTAGTAATTTGCGCCCTGAACTCAACAAATGCCTTAATTGAAAGTAGATGTTTAGGCATAACGAATGCAGCGCTTCGGGCAGGCTCGCTCATAACAAAAAATTGCACGCGTTCTAATATATGCTCGGGCAAATTTGGTAATAGAGACATTGGACAAAAACAAGTTGCTAAGCCAGCAGCTACAATATCGACTGCGGATGAGTTGGTACTACATGAAAAATATGGTTCAGCGTTTGCCAAATTATACTTGTACCAGCCATCTACACGTTGCATCCACGGAACTCCGGGTCCAACATGAACGTAACGAAGAAGAGGTTCACAGTCATGTGATTCAATTAATCTATTTTTTAATGCCTCTTTTAATTGGTCACGACCGATTTTTTTAGGTACCACCCAAACCAGTTCATCATCAAATAATTCTGTTATGCTAAGTGAATGAGAATAATGTTCAACACTTGATTTACTAACAATTGCACAATTTATTTGGTGCCCATTCATTAATTCAACAATCTGATCAGAACTTATCGCCCAAACAAACTCAAATCGTGAAAAGGCTGGAATTTGACTTGATATGATTGCTGCACGCTCATGGAAACGTCCAATTAATGAGGGCGTTGCACCAAATTTTAATTCAATTTTATTTTCATTGAAAAGAAATTTATGTTGGTTTAATGCCAAGTCAATTTTATTCAATATTTCGGTCGATTGCTTGAACCAAAACTCTCCAGCCGGGGTTAAAATTAAACCATTTTTATATCCCCTTTTAAACAATTGAATACCCAAAGCATCCTCCATTTTGGAAAGCTGCTGAGAGATCGTTGGCTGCGCTAATTTTAAGGTTCTTCGTGCATTATTTATCGAACCTGCATTCGCAACCGCCACCACAATTTTCATTTGTTTTAATGTTAACATCAAGCTTTTATTCCAAAATTATTACACTCTGTCGCTAAAACTATCCAAAACGTACGCTTTTGCAATTCGAATTAGCTAGGATCCCTATTTAATTTGATATGAATTGGAACTGATCGTACTTGTTCAAAGCTGGATCGCAAATTAGTCGTTTTGAAAATATATCAGTAGGGCGCTGTTAGACAAATGTGGTGTCCGATCTGTTAAGCCTAAGACGCAGACAATCACTCAGCAATTAGGCCACCCCACTCAATGATAGCAAAGAATGTGGTTTTGATCATGTTCAAAGTGACTTCTAATGGTGTAGACCAGATACCTACTTGGGGGTGCTGCCAGACCGATGCCACAGATCATCCAAAAACAAATCGGTCCCTTAATTCGGCAACAATTTGAACTTATCGCTTTTTTGCACCTAAATTTTGTGGTATTTTGATATTGGTTCAGGTTTTTTGCCTATCCCCCTCGTAGTTTCGAGCGGAATACATAGCTTCAAGAGTGAAGCCCCATATCAACGAATGGAGGTGACCATGAAAATGGCCCTGAAAACGTTGAGTGTTGGGGAGCTTCGCTCGCCAAACTCAACAGCAAGACAACATAACAGACAGCAGCGGAAGAAAGCGCGTGCGCTCTACTCAGAGCACGGAATTATCGTGCCCATCATTGTAGATGAGCGAATGCGCGTCATTGACGGTGTCTTGCGATTTGAAATCGCCAAAGAGCTCGGATTGCAGGACCTGAACGCAGTTGTTGTTTCTGATGCATCCGAGGCAAAGCTCCTGCAATTGGAACTATCCCTAAACCGACTGGCCGAAGACAGTGCGTGGGATACTGAACGGCTCAAATCAAAGTTTGAACAATTGATTGAATACAATGTTAATCTGACATTCACGGGTTTTGAAACAGCCGAGATTGATAACATCCTCTCATTTGAGGTGATCGAACCTGAGGATCAGGATTGGACTGCTACAGATCCC
>Ga0181556_1002386_pt1 | contig 17277 bp, 9 predicted proteins | sample 011ome_14_FD_148651 | JGI IMG/M metagenome (GOLD analysis project Ga0181556, IMG submission 148651) | Coastal salt marsh microbial communities from the Groves Creek Marsh, Skidaway Island, Georgia - 011505AT metaG (spades assembly) | ecosystem: Environmental > Aquatic > Marine > Intertidal zone >... | reverse complement strand
GCGTCGTATGTAAACGTCCCTGATTCTGGATTCGCTGTGTCAGTGGTACCTACAATGAGGCCCTTCTTGACTCTAAAGTCTGATTGCGTCGCCATCTAGTTCCCTATCCCGTAGATGAAAATATTTTGTATTCAATTCTATTTATCTATTTACATATCGCAAAAACTGTGGTATAATTAATAGTCCGCTTGGCGGTGGGGGATATACTACGCGAATCTACGATGTGGTGTAGACGGTGCCTCGATTACGAATGGTTCCAAGGAGGCCGGAAGTTCCTCTCCGTGCAGGAGTAGATTCGCATGCCAACCATCAACAGCTGTGGTTTCTTCATATTCGTAATCCACACCGTCGGAATTGGTTGCAGATATCATGTTTCCATTAGGAACGTGTATAGTTCCAATAATGTCTAAAGAATGTGAAGACGTGAAGCAACTTACAGAAATAATTGATTCTTCATCTATAATTTCCGTATGAGTCCAACCCGCTTCGTCCAATGCTTGACGAAACGTTTCTTCATCAGTGGCTTTCAAATAAATCATTTAGTTTCTCCTATAGCTCAGCGTATGCGGCATAATGTAGATACACCGTCGCTCCGTCTGAAATATTACCGTTAGTATTTATATATGGGTTATAGTTTGGCGTTACACCCGGTGTGCTGTTAACTGGAACATTAGTCCCCGACCCACTTGTGATAACGTATAGGGTTCCTGCAGCACCAGAGCTTGCGTTATACCATGTAACGTTAGGGTTATTGCGTTTGGTTTCCATCCAATTAATTAACGTTTTTACGTCATTTGTTGTTGCAGTTTGCCTAAATTGAATGGCATCGTAATAATCCATGCTAGAAGCAAAATTTGTAATATTATACGGCCAAAAGCTTGTTTCATAATATCTTCTACACAGTCTTAATTCTTGGCCTATAGGACGATGCTCAAACGGAGTTGCTTCTCGGCCAATTTCTAACTGAACACCAGTTAACTGTAAGTATCCATTAGCAACAAGCGCTGGAAAGACTGACCGTGAAGTTCTATAATACCAACCACTCAACCACATATTTCGTTGGCCGGCAGAGACGGCAAAGTTTGGCCCAGATCCAAGGTCCCATGCTAACCGAATGCCGATTGCTTCGTTGTCATTCCAACTAGCAACATTAGGCCCAGGTATTGTAATTTTAATATGATGCCATTCATCCTTTGTAGGAATTGAATAGTCGGTTACAAAAGAGTGTGTTTCTGACTGATTGATTGCAGAAAAGGCATGGTATCCAGTGACATTTGATTTTGCCCAAAACGATATAGTGACGTCTTTGGCCCTGTCCGTTCCCCAAGCAAGTCCACCCATATCATAACCCTCAACCATATATCTTATTTGGTTGCGAGAATCTGAATTTGTAGTTTGGGTGGACGTGAATAACATTTTTTTAGAGTAAGGAAATCCAGGAGGTCCTCCACTCGATTCTTGTGAATCAGTTCTTTGGCAGGAACCATTATTATGCATGTTATAACCAAATCTATCAACGGTGGTATAGGCCTGAGTCGTAAGGCCGTTCTCAGACGTCGAGCGTTGAGCGATCCTCATGTCGCCATTGATGATAAGGTTTCTTCTGCCAATACCAAGGAGCTCATGTTGATCGTACCTAGTTTCTGCTCGCATAATATCGTAGCCAGCAGGGGTTACCCTTTTGTCAAGCTCGTTTAGCTTTTCTCTGAGTAAAATTCCATCCTTATTTGCATAAGTAGTCATTCGTTATTCCTCTATCACCAATCCGTTTACAGCATCAATAACTTGGCCTATTGCAGTACCTTCAGTATGATGAATCCTGTTTAACCCATTAAACACTGATCTGCCTTGCGGCGTTCCTACGTGTAATAACTTACGTTGCCTGTCATATGATACGGAAGTAGCATCATCTGAAGTTCCGTGTAGCGTACATTTTGCGTTTGCCTCAAACAGTTTTCTTTCATCATGATACATTTGATTAACTTGTTCGGCTGAAGGGGCATGCCTAAAAAATCTATAGAGCGCTAACGCGGTTTCATCTGCAGGATTAGAAGTTCCTGCCTCAATGCCTATGTATAATGTTGCATCGGTGGCAGTATCACTACAGTTTAGAGTATATGGAATATCCTGAAATCCTTCCAGCCTTCCGTCAATATACAACTTCATTTGTTGCGATTCTCTCGTACATACTGCGCAGTGCCATGAACCTGATTCGTATCTATTTGCCGACACCGTAACCGTATAGTTACTATTATCGGCGTTGTCTCTTAAAAACCATTGTAGCTGACTGCTGGTTGTCTGCCTAAACAAATATCCACCAGATACGTTTGATCCAAATCTTCGCATGATTGTTTGTTCAGAGTTTGCACCAGACTCAATCTTAAACCAAGTTACGAAGGCAAAATCGCTTGTACCAAATTCTAGGTCGGCGGTGTATGGCTGATATAACCAATTGCTAGTCGTAAATTTATCATAACAAACCAGGTCAGCCCCAGGAGCTACCTGAGTTTTTCTAACATGGCCTTCTACACCAACCCCGTATTGGTGAGCTTGTGAAGTATTACTTGAACATGTTCTATCATTAATTGCTTTATAGACTTCTATATTACTAATTGATCCAACAGCGTGCTGATTAAACACAAATTCTATATCATCAGTCGTGCCAGTGTTAATCATTGTAAACTCAGCCGTGCCGCTACTTGAACCGTGATACAGCTTAATACCAAACTGACGCCCACCACCACCTAATCGTATATCAAAGTCTCCTACGGACATATTGAATGTTACTTTTACGAGGTACGCCTGACCTTGAATAAGACCACTTTTTGCAGCCTGCTTTACAAAGGTATCTGATGTTCTGCCGTTGTCAGCAATATTCAAATTGCCTCCACTTATCGTAACATCAGTACCAGAGTTAGCACCGCTATAACTCCAATCTGAGTCTGTGCTAAAAGACCCATTTGTAACTAGGTCTTTTTTAACTTCATATCCTGCTTTGGTATCAGCCAAAGTAGCAACTTCTGCCTGAGCCAACCACCCAGTGTTATAATCCGATGTAATATATGCATACAAATTTGGATTAAGAGAACTGCTAAATCGATTCAAAGTACCGATTCCTAATCCGCTTGGATCTCCTACATATACCTTGTTGTCTCCAGCGTCAGAATCGTTCGTGTAATCACCAGCGTTGGGGGTCCCGGCGCTTGTGACAAACATAGGAGTGATTGGTAATACATTTTGATTTACGCCATCTCCGTATGCAACATAAAACGAACCTCCGTCTCCGTTGGTAGTATAATAATGATACGACGTATCTGAGTTATAAAGATCATGCACCGCAACCCATTTTTGCTGGGAACCGCTGTCTCCCCTCGTAACTAGCCTTTCATCCTCAAGAAAATGAACATCATAAAACTCAGTAAGTGATGAACTGCTTTCAAAGATATCATGCACGTGACCGGTGTCCTTGATTACGGATACACCGTTATCAGTTGCGACAGCGATGGTCGGAGTAGGAATACCTGAGCCATTATGCCATCTAGTGTATGTGTTATCTATATTGATTGGCGCGTTTTTTCTAACCATCATATCAACGGCTAGAATGGTATCAGCCCTAAGGTCATGATGTTCAAAGTTTCCAGCAACCAACCACTGGTTTCCATCATTTCTATGTGAACCAATTGGATGCTTATATGGTGTATCGTATCCTGCTTCCTTGAAAAACGCAATGTCTGTAATAAAATTTATCATGTGAAGGCCAAACGTACTTCTCCCAACACACATTAGACCATTTAGCGCACATACGCCTTGGGTTGACTCAGATGACCTGCCTATCATAGCAGATCCGTTAGACGAGTTTGTTATGAATGTCATCCACATTGGAAACGACGGATCATCCCCATCATATATTACAACTTGATCGTCTTCACCAACTATCACTGCTACTGAAGGAAACTCTCTACGATTTCCTCGATATGTTGTATTAAGCTCTTCGCTATACCAAGTAGTGTTTTGTGTTCTCTTACGCCATGCTCCGCCATCAGAATCTAAAGAGGTGTCATAAATGAATACGTCATTTGCGTTATCAACAATAGCATTAATTCTTTTATGATCAATCTTAGAAAGTTCAGATCCCTTCGCGGTTAAGAACTCAGTTACATCAACATATGCAGCTGATCCAAGATCGGCGTTACTTGGTACTTGGTTTGGATCTAATCCAATTAATTTATTAGCCATCTTTAATCGTTCTCCGTAAGTGCAATCAACTCAGGGTTTGTTAGTCTATCTTTATATAACCTAAACTCTTTTATGTGGCCATTGAGCTGATATGCCGCATTTAAGTCGATGGATCCGATTCGTATTCTCGTTAAATTCATGTTCCAAGTGTGGACGGTATTAACGCTTTGAAGCGCCCCGTTGATAACTGATTGTGAATCAAGGGTACTACTTGAATCATACGCAAGAGCGGTTTTTCTAAACACGCCTTGCTCAGGGTTTGCCGCATATGATACTGAATAATTATTAGTAAGATAATAAGCGGTAAATCTTTGATCAATACCGTTTGTTCCGCTATCCCAAATCTCAAACACTCCGCCAAACCCATCATTAGGTTCCAGTGTTTGCCAATGTGTATAAACGGTTCCAACATCGTTACCGATTAGGTGGCCAACATCATACATTTCTACAATATCGTTCATCCTATAAGCTTTTTGAAATCCACCCACGTCGGCTGATCTTATCGTTTGTGAGGTGCTTAAATGGTTTGGCATATGAGACGTTAATTTATCTATCTCAATTTGTTTGCCCCAAAGATATACGTAGTCTCCGCTATTCGCTGTCCTATTTGAATTAGTAGTGCCCAACGAAACCGTTATGGCTGACTGACTAGGTGATCCTGCGACCACACCTATAGTGTAACATCTGTACCACCCGTTACCCACATCAATCATTCCTGCTTCTAGTAACTGAGCTCCAGTCCTAGCAACTACTCCGTCCTGTAGATCAAAGGTTGCACTAGGTTCACTAGTACTTGGCATACTCATCCAGAGGTATCTTACGGTTCCCATCTTTGCGTATATTGAATTTACGTGGACGGTTCCGTTAGAAAACGCTGCGGATAGCGAATAATGCGATGAATAATTAAACGTGCTGCTGTTAGTACTAAATACCTTTGAAGCAGTATATGACCCATCCGGAGAAGTAACTTCAGTCGTAAGATCGTATGCGTCAAGGTTGTAGTTTCCATTGCTATAGGGATTCGCAAACATGTAAGTAGTTTTACCCACTTCATTTACGGCTGAATCTTCAAGCAGTGGACCAGTTGGTATCCATTTACGCCCATCGTAGTGATGGCTGTATCTTAACGTATCTCTAGGAGCCGTTCTTAAATTTCCATCAGCGTCATGATACGTCGCAGCGCTTGATCTATTATCATAGACCATAGACTTAAGTGTTGGAATCAAAGATGACCTGTGTTCGCTTAATTCAACCTGTGCGCCCCAAAGATAAATATATTCTTCACCAGTAGTTGTTACATTGCTGGTGCTAGTCGTACCTATATAGAAAGAAGGATAGTAATTTGACGAGCCATTATCAGTGTATTCTATTGAAAGCCTGTACCACCCATTTCCGACGTGTTCTCCACCTGTTATAGCACCGCCGCCTTGAACTCCGGTAATATTTGACTCTCTCAATAAACACAGCGTGGCCGTACCTGCCTTTGCGTAAACACTAAACGTAACTTGACCCGCTCCTATTGTACCTACATATTTAGCAATACGGTGGACACCTGTGCTAGGTGTGCATCTTACCTTTGTTGCTGAAAAGGTTCCATCCGGCGCAAGGGTTTCATTAGTATTGTGTTCACGTTTAGTATTCAAATCACTCCATGTAAAAAGCCCTGGAGAACAGTTATCATTATTTTGTCTGTCTTCCTCTATTAAAAGACCTAAGGATTCGCCAGTGATTGGATCGTGGTCAAACCTTGGCTCATTAATACCAGCATACCTCATCACGCCATCTTGATCAAAATAAGTACCTATTGAATCTCTTAAAAAATTAATACGAGAGTCAAGTTGCTTGGTGTTAGCAAAATCTAGGTTTAGTGAAGGCTGAACTGAGTGACGAAGATCGTCGCTTCTATATGAACCTTTAATCCAATTATCACCATTGGCATATTTTATAAACTTAGTATCAACTCCGCCGCCGTTATATGTAGAAACGTGCTTAAGAATTTGATCCTCAGATACTGCCATTTCAGTGTTGGTGTTGCCAGATCCACTATACTGATAGTAGACGTCCTGAGACATTGGACTAACAGTTTGAGGAGAGTTTAAGTTTACGAATCTGTTAGTGTGAGTCCCACCTGAGCTACCTGAAACATTCGTTGTAATGTTGCCAGATGTTTGACCTCGGCCATGATACGTTAAAGACGCCTTTTGAACTACATCATAACCTGTAGTATCATTGTATGCGGCTAGGCCATTGATATCAAACTGATTGCCGTTGTTAATAACATTAAACGCAAGCGTGTTTGGTCCGCCAGTAGCGCCTGTCGTTAGGATTGACAAAGGCGCAGTCGGTCCACTATGGTTTGGCCCAACCCCAACGAATCCACCAGTGATCTTAATATAAGAAGTAGCGTTATTTGAAATAGTAACATCACCATCATCATCGTTGTAGATAGTAAGGTTGTCGCCATTCTTTTCAACGAATGCACTTAAGTCGTTAGTTGAGCTGTCAACTACATTGCTATAAAAACCAATGAACCTCGATGCGGTTCCTGAATTTGATAGCGACATGCTACCATTAATATCAAGCTTTTGAATTGGATCTGTTGTTGCAACACCAACCTTACCAGTGCTTGCTACAACAAGCCTATCCCAATTTCCGTTAGTCCTAAAGGTAATGTTATCACTTGTGTCACCTTTAAGACCTATTGAACCTCCGCCGGCAGCGATATCCCAAAAAACACCGTTGTTGTTTGGAAATCTTAGCTCGTTACTTGAGGCCCAAGAATCAAAAAGATCATTGTATGAGAACGATGCAACGGGGCTAGTGTCTGATACTACATAAAGACCTGCTCCATCAGCAGCTGCTGATGATCCGTTAGTATCAACGGCCGCACCTTCTGCGACAACAATCTTAAGATCCGCAACGGTCAGTGTTGTTGAGTTGATCGTTGTGGTATCACCGTCAACGATTAGGTCACCACGAATACGAACAGTACCTGCTGCGGATCCAGCGTCTGAATCTGTATCGTATGTCGCCGGATCGATATAAAGAACCGAAGGTCCTTTGATTCCACCGGTCTCAATGATTACGTCACCGTCATGAACTGTAAAGTCACCAGACGTACTGAAGGTAAAATCAATGTTACCTGCACCTTGGTCGATAACAAGTTCGTTGGTTGGTTCCTTTACGATTCTCCACAGATCAGAGCTTGCTTCTTGGAATCGTAACATAGCATGAGCCGTCGCATCAACGTCAATGGTTATGAGGCCGGTGTTATTGTTTCCAATCTCACTGACCTCAAGATTTCCAGCGATCGTAACCTTCTCGTTGTTATCAATCGTAATGACCGTTTGATCCGCGTTATCATCAATGCCAGTAGATGTCGCAGCGTTTACTGTTATGTCGTTGGCAATCGTGACCGCACCGGTTGAGTCATCAACGGTTAGATCTGTACCGAATTGTCCGAGCTCTAGTGCCTTAGTCGTTGCCATCTATTCTACCTTACTGATTTGCTTCGTATTGATCGATCACTGCCTGAGGTGTTGCATCAATAATTTCTTGTGCTGCAGCTCTTTGTGCATCGTCCATTACAATATCTGGGTTTGGTACTTCAGTATCAACAATCAGCCCATCAGAATCAAGAGAGGACTCAATTGATGTCGCTGGAAGTGGATCAATACCAACAGTGGTTACTACGTTTTCTCTAATAATATCTTGCATTATAGGCTCACCACTTGAATCGTATGTTGGTCGGCCGTCTGAGTCAATGACATGTTCTTGTCCTACGACAACATCCTCAATAACTTCTTCTTGACCATCAGCAAGTCTATACTGAGCAACACGCTCAACTGCTCTAGTGTATTCTTTTAGCTGATGATTAAACAACCATTCGTCGGCTTCTTCCTGAACCCAATCTGGCACAGGACCAACCGCAACGGTTCTCTCCATCGTTTTTGGATACTCGTCCTTGACTGCTTGAATAGCATCGGCCCATGTCGTGGTACCGTTAACCTTATCCCAGTACTGCATGTCTAGTTGTTCAGTCATACTTGGGTAAGCAGCAGCTCTTAGTGTTTCGTACCCTTCAGTCACAACGTCAGGACCCTCAACAGTGTCGTTGCCTAGGGCAATATCCTCAATGAACATTTTATAGTGGCGATTTCCAGTTGATCGTGGAATCGACATATTATCCTTGTTAATTGAGTAACTGCCCTCAAATTCTACAATTTTATAAGGCATTTTTAATTTCTCCTAAAGAGTATTTTGTTACGTAGTTATTTATCATACAACCTCAGCGTCAAACGCAACATATGCGGCTGAACTATTTAATTGCACATCTCCGCCGGATCCTTGAGTTCCTGAAGCAGACCCATTATTTAACAGGGCTCCGTATCTTGTAGTATTGCTACTTAAGGAAAAGGTGTTCACACTATCTAAGGTATCGTGTGAAAGAATCCTAAAATAGTTAGTTCCGTTTGCTATATCTAGTGTTGGGATATCTCGCATCTTAACAGGAAATTGGACCCAGCATCTAAAGTAATCAGATCTTTGATAATTACCATGACCTATGGATCCTGCGTTTTGGTTCATCTTCCAATAGTAAGCTTGGCATAGTTGAAGTTCGTCCTGATACGATCTCCACTCAAACGGTGTTGATACTTCCCCGACTTCAACTTGCATACAGGCAAACTCGATGTAATCAGTTGCAGACATAGATCCTGAACCAAAGGCAGGTTGCCACTGAGTGACTGCCGACGAGTTTAGACCATGATCTGGAAACGTCACTGTTCCCGTCACGTAATGCCACTCACCATCGTCAGGTATCACTGGCCCAATTAAATAGCAAGAGGTCGTATCACATACCCTCATTCTAAAGTTAGGTATACTTGTTTTTACCCAAGTTGACACCGCAAAAGTTTTTCCATACATCCAATTCTCAAATGGTATCTGCTGAACCGGATGCATCCAGTTTGTAGTGCCAGAAACATGTTCGGATTTATATGAATTGCACATAGTGCCATCAGGTAACTGAACGTTATAGTTAATCGTTACTTTCCGAGTAACGCCGCTATTATTATACTCGTTCCAGCGATCAACCGTAAAGTAATTGTTTACTCCAGAGATTGTCACTCCGCTAGCAACGTCTTCACCTCTTTGGTTAATATGAAACTGAGAGTTAAGCAATAGGTTCTTACGCCCTACGCCTAAAACATTCTGAGCATCACGAACCGTGTTGGATTGTAATACTTGTTGTCCACCTATACCTACAGGTTTATCAAGTTCATTTAGCTTTTTCTGTAGATTAATCTCTGGCCTATTTACAATAACCGTCATATCTTATTCCTCTACCACGAAGTTATTTACTGCAGATATCTTTTGGGTAACAGGTTCAGTCGTGTTCTCAATTCTAGTCAATCCTCTAAACACTGATCTTGCGCTGTTAGTACCAACATGCAGTAAGTCGGTAACAGGATCAAGACAAACAGTGTTCACTGACCTTTCTACGCCGTATAATGCAGCCTTTGCACCTTCTCTAAACAACAACTTTTCATCGTTGTATATCTTTTTAATTTTTTCTTCGCTTAAGTTTGTCCACCCGTATCTTATCAGTGCTAGTTCAGATGCAGTTGATGTCTCGTTACCGTTATTGTGGTTATTACCAATTCTAATATGACCTCTTATATCAGTGATGTTGATATTAACTTTCATTTCATTTTCAAACTCGCCATTAAGGTATTGCTTAATTCTATCACCGTCGTATGTAATAACATGGCAGTGCCAGTTATTATTGTCAACATTATTGGCTGAACCTAAGCCCTGACCGTTTCCATTTCCGTCATTAAAAGAAAAAGCTGCCTTTGAGCCGTTAGTACCTAACTCAACGTAATAGCGCCAAGCTCCGTCATAAAACCCATTGATAACGTGTGCCTGCCAACTATAAGGTGTTGAATCGCCATTATCCTTAAACCAATAGACATAAGAGAATGCTTGATTTGATGAAGTGGTGTGAGCCCCGCCATGCCCTGAAGAATTTTTCCAATAAGGAATTCTTAAGTAATTGTTTGCGTCAAATCCGCTATAGGAAACTAGGTCAGCGTTACCTGCAACAGGTGTCTTTTTAATTGTACCGATAATTTGCGCTTGGCCATGTCTGTGAATGGTAGTTTCTCTTGCACGATGGCAGGCTTCAGAAACTCTTAATGAAACGTTATCAAGCCAAAAGTTTGGGTTTGTAGATCCAGCTTCTCTGAATAAAAAGTACAGTGTGTCATCAGAAGTTGCCGTAAACGAATGACTGTTACTTTGCCAATCGTTAATCACAGGAAAGGCAAAATCACTAAACTGATTACCGTCAACAGAAGTTCCTATCTCAAGTTGAGTAACGTTACCGCTAGAAGCATTGGTGTGATAAATGTCAAACGAAATGGTATACGTCACACCTGCTTTTACGTTAGCAGTAAAATATGCTCCTCTGGTTCCACCACCGTTTAGATTAACGTACAACGAGTATGTACTGTTAAGGCCATTTGCATAAGTATTCACTGAGGAAATCGTAGCACCGTTATAAGCAGTCCAACCAGTGGTCGCATTTGCTTCACCGCTGTCATCATCGCTAGTGGCAGCATTTTGCGGAGCCAACTCAACACCTACTATATCAACATTGTCGGTCGAAGAAAGAGTTGCGTATTTACATTCTCCTGGCATCCAACCAGTGTTATAGTCACTCGCAATAAATGCAGACAGCCCTTGGTTTGGATAACCTACATCTTGATGAACTCTTGTTAAACCGTATGGAGTTCCAAAGTTTAATCTATTCGCACACTTAATTTCTCTATCGCCGTCGTATGAATTAAGAAACATATCTACGTTATTTGGGTTGGTATACTGTCCTGCGTAAAAAGCGTCTACATCTCGATATGATGCAACTTTTGAATCAACCGTAATACTAGCATCTGCATCAGGAACCTTGTGAAACACGTAATATGAATCCTCTGCACCAGGATTACCAGCCTCAAGCGATAGACCTATTCCACCACCAGGAAGAAACTCTACTTTATTTGATTCGGTATATGATGCATTTGATACCGTGATATTAATCGGTTCACCCTTGTCCTTAAATACTGTAACACCTGCATCAGTTGCTGCCGCAATAGAAACCGTAGGTAAACTTCTGTCGTAATCAAAAGATGCGTTTGGTAGAACTGCTACATCAACATCATGAACGACTCTGTTTACGATATGACGATTATATCTACTCTTAGTAACCTCCACTTTATAGTGATGATTTCTTCTGTCTATCCCACAAGTAAATCTTCTTTCATCTAGAGATGAGTTGTATATAATTCTTGCTTCGTCCAAAACAAAGTCAATTAACATTAGTCCGCCAATGCTTCCCTCGACAGCAATTGCAAGAAGGCCATTGATCATAGCAACCCTTCTTACGAATGTGCTACTATAAGTTACGTTAAGATATGGTAGAAATCCTGCGTTGGTGGCAGTGCTAATAAACTTCATCCACATTGGAAGATCTGGGTCATCACCATCGTATATCGTTATTGTGCTATCCTCAGCAACAATAACTGCTTTTGATGGAAACTCTTTGGTTTTACCTCTAGCATGAGTATTCAGTTCTTCGTTGTACCACGAAGCGTCCTGCATTCTTTTACGCCAAGCGCCACCATCGCTATCCATTGCCGTGTCATAGACTAAAACATCAACGGCCGTATTAGGAATTTTTGATTTGATCTGAGAGGTAAAACCACCACGTGAAAGAACGAACTCGTTCTTATCCATATAAGCCGAAGAACCAAGGTCAGCATTGCTTGGTACTTGATTTCCCTCTGTTCCTATTAATTTATTAGGCATCTTTAATCATTCTCCGTCAATGCTCTTAGTTGATCATCAGTAAGTTTCTCGGCATAATAAGAAAACTTCTTAAGATGTGATGAACCTTCAGGTACTCCATTATAATAACCACCAAGATATAGTTTAGTCATATTTTGCGGAATAGTTATTGATGCAGATGTACTAGTGATTGGCGCAGCACCGTTATCCGAAACTGCCACGTCAGCGTTAGCAAACCCTGCTGCAACTCTAACTTCATCGCCGACTGACCCGTACTCAGCAACAGAAGTTGTATCAACGCTTGTGCCATTATCGCTAATTAAGAATCTTACATTGCTTGCGCTAGATACGTATATACCCATTCTTTGATTCGATGTATCATTTGAAGCATACATTAGTCTAGGATTACCACCATCATTTATAAGATGAGTGTAAAAAGTCCCTTCTTCGTAATTCCACCAGTCATCCTCTAGTTCTATATATGCTACATCCTCTGCACGAGTTAATGCTAGGTTAGACACAGCTACATCAGCGGCACGGGTTACGTCAGCTGATGTAGTATAAATGTAAGAACTCATTTCTGTGCCAGTTTCTGCCTGAGCACCCCAGAACTGATATCCTCCAGAGCCGTCCCCGACGTTGCCGTTATATACTTGAAAATACGGCGAAGTATTTACGGATGGCACATACGTGATTCCGCATCTATACCAATCATCACCTACGTACTCAATATGAGCGGCATCACAGTTAACTGTATCAAACGATCCAGCATCTGTTAAATTAAAATAAGCATTTTTGTTATTGGTGTTATCATATAGCCTTATTCTATCGAATCCATTGATACCCTTTGCGTAAATAGATATAGTATGTTGATCAGTTGTGTTAGAAAAGGCAGTAGCACTCCATATCACACAAGCTGCTCCACCAATAGGTCTTCCAGAAGTTGGTATATTCTGAAACGCGTCATTAGTACCATCTGGTGCAGTTTTACTATACGAATTAGTTGACTGATATGCTCCAGATGGAATTGAGTTTTGATGTATTGTGTTCGTGGCAGAACCTTCTAGAAGCAACCCAGTCTCAATCCATCTTCGTCCATTGTACTTATAGCCGTATCTAGGAGAATCGACAGGAGCAGACAAAAACTCTCCGTTCTCGCCATGATACGTTGCTCTACTTGCACGTGTTCTAAAATATCTATTAGTCTGTTCGTTTGGAATGTAAGAACTTGTCGCTAATGAATTTGTGTTTACTTCGATCTGAGCCCCGTACACAAGAACACTTTCATGAGCGGATCCAGTGATAGTTATATGTGGTACCGTAGTTGTACTTGCTCCAGCGGGTAAATAGAAAGCTAACTTTATTCTATACCAGCCGTTTGCTAATACATCAAGTGTGCCTTCAGGTAACCAAGAAGAGGCTCCTGTCACTGCAAGTTCACCGGTTGAAAATGTTAACGATGCCTGAACTGAGCCAGTCTGTCCATTGTCTCCCCAGTTAACCCTTGCTGTAGTTGCATCAATGTTTTTAACAAACACTGATATTGAATGGAAAGATGACGTGTTTAATCCAAACCTATAAAGCTTTCTAATACCAGCAGCAGTGGTACTATCATCTATGGTAAACTTATATGCATTGTATTTGCCGTCTGGCGATACACCTGCATTTTTTGTTATAATTGAACTGTACTCAACATCATTAAAGTAACTTAAAAGATCAGTCACTTCGTTGCTTCTCGATTCCTCAATCAAAAGACCTTTACATTCATGTGCGGCGTTACCAAGACCCGTATTACCAAAGTGGTCAAACCTAGGTTCATTCTCACTTGCGAATCTAAGCATTCCATTCTTATCATAATAAGTAGCGATTGAATCTCTGTAAAAAATCACTCTTGGGTCGAGTGTCTTCGTGTTTGCAAAATCAAAGTTAAGTGTTGGTTTAACTACAGGTTGATCATTATCATTATATAGTGAATGAGTTACACCGGAAATCTTTAATGCAGTAGTGCCATCAACAACGCCACCTGCTTTATAGTCGTGGTCGATATGAAACTCATCAGCAGGGCCAGAAACTTTGACTTTCCATTCACTGTCACGTGTGCCAGAAGTTGATGACGCAATTCTCAAGTGCGCAGAACCGCCAGTGTCATCCTCAATCTTAATATCACCATCGCCCTTGACATGCAGTTGATAGCTTGGGTCAATATAATAAGGAGCGGTGTTACCGTCACCAAAGTTACCGATACCCAACTTACCGTCATGTGATAACACCATCAGCAGGCTACTAGTAACAGGATTTGATTGGTTTGGATCCGTAGCATCTAAATTGCCATCACGGAATTGCAGTGCGCCACCATCAAGCAGAATTCTTGCGGATGCGTCAGCGCCGGTTTTATCAAATGCAAGCGTTGGCGATAGACCGCGAATTGTTACGGAACCACCATTATTGCCATCCACAAAAACTGCTGTAGGTTTAAGCGTTGTTATGGCGTTGGTGCCAACTGTTAGTCGAGATTCTGGAGTCTCTACACCGATGCCCACATTAGTGTCACCAATCACCATCTTAACGTCACCGCTATCCTGCGGTGAGTCTGTTGAACCTATATTGTTCTTAAAGATGATTTCGCCGGTGCTTGACGTAGAGCCGATAATAACATCTAAGTCATGATAACCAATCTTACCTCTATTACCACCTTTTGGACCAATATCAATATGTGGACTAGTTGCACTGATATGTAGAAGTGTGTCTGGTGTATTGGCGCCTGTACCTATACCAACTTTATCTCCTACTATAGTAAGTGGATTTTTTTGAGAGCCACCTCCACTCGTAAAAATTCTTGTTAGACTTTCTCTATCAGCGTCAGTATTGTCTGACCAACTACTTTGTACATAAAAAAGCTGACGCTCTTGCGTAGTAGTCAAAGCCCTAAATTCTATACCGACTCCGTTTCCTACGTCAGAAGTAGAAGCGTTTACGAACTCCGAATATGAAATTGCGCCATCGCTTTCGCCCTCAATCCTAAGTGGAATCGCGTCAGCGGTCTCTACATGTAAATTTCTAGTAGGATTTGTAACACCTCCAATACCAACATAACCGCCAGTGTCAATCGCAATACCAGCCGAGCCGTCAGGCCCGTTGATTTTTACGTCTCCCGCTTGCGCGTCTAGTATTCTGTTACCACCTACATCTGAATAAATTCTATCTGATAAAAATTTTATATACGTATCAGTATCACCAGCGTGAACAATACCAGTGTCAGTAAGTATTGTGTCTACGTGGATATCTTTATTAAAATCCCACTCATCGTTTGTGCCGTCATATAGAATCGTTGCGCTTGCACCATCAACCGTTAGTCCTGCACCGTCCGCTGCAGCTGCATTGGCTGCCCCTGATGCAAGAGTGATATTAAGATCAGCGACGTCCATTGTGGTTGAGTTGACTGTAGTGGTTGTACCGTCAATCTGAAGGTCACCGCGGATAACAACAAGACCGTTTGTTGAACCGTCTGTATCTGGGTCATGAGGAGAAGGATCAATATAGAACGTAGCGGGACCGTTAAGTTCTCCGGTCATTGTAATATTTGCGGCGCTAACATCACCACTAGTCGTAATATTTCCACTAGTGTTTAGCGCGATGTCTGACGCAAGATCGTCGTTGGTTATTGTTCCGTCAAGAACTTGATCCGTTTTGATTCTTGTCAATGCCATGTTATGCGCTCACCGTAATTCTTTTAGTCTTAATCGTGGTGTTCGTATTGGTCGGTGTTACCGTTAACCTTACGTTGCCCGTTAAGATTGATGCATCCAATGTTCCTAGGGAACTACTAGTATATATCGTACCATACTCGGTCATGTACACTGTTGTACCATCATGAACCAATAAAACTTCAGTCGCATGATAACCTGCACTTGCGTGCGACATAGACACAATGTATTTTGCTGTTCTGTAAGTATTTGATTTGAAGGTATCAACGATCTGACCTGAGGATGTTGTTGTAGCTACAAGCTCGCTATTGATTAACCCTTCTGAGTCAATAAAGCTGGCCTTGGCCAACGATACAATTTCAAGAGTATCACCTGATGATATTGCCGTTTGAAGAACGACTGATGTACCGTTCGTTGCCGTATAGTCAAGACTATGAACAAGACGAGCACCGTTAAGATACACCTCGATCATTTCAAGATCGTATGTAAGGGTGTTACCGTCTACATCCGCACCAGTGAACGTTGTCGTGCTAGTGCTGGGTTGATATACGTAGGACTGATAATCTCTCAAACGGAACTCAGCATTATGAATCGCTAAAGTCCGACACTCGATTGCGTCATTCAGCGCGGGTGCCTGGGAGAAGGTAAGAGTTCCGTTTGAGAGAGTATAAGCATCGGCGTGCTGTGACACACCGTTGATTGTTACAAAGACGTACTGTTCATCCGCTGGTGCTTCGGTTAGATTGAAGTCAACGGTTGAGTTATCGCCGGTGAAAGTGTCAAGAATAACTGATTCATCAGTCGCACAGTTACCACGGAAACGAACAATCTCTTCCCCGTTTAGGCCATCCCTTTTAAGAAAGATGTATCCGTCGTATGTGTTTATCGCGAGTTCGCCTAACTGTAATGCAGAGGTAGTTGGTACCTTCGCATGTACGGCGGACCGCTTTAGCTTGACATTAGTCGCCATTAAGAATATTCCTCAACAATGTACGCCTTATATAAGGCAAGTCAAACGCGGGGGTATGTACCCCCGCTATCATAAAAATTTAGTACTCACCACCATCAATCGTGGTGATGTAAACGTGACCTGCAGAAACGTTAAACTGCTCACTTGCGAACGATGCCACACCAAGTGCGTCTTTGTTCTGAGCCGTTGTTCCAGAAGGAGAAAGATCCAACCCATCACCGTCAGTTGCGGTAAGAGCGGTATCAGTCGTAGCAATTGTGGTTGCTTCATCAATATCAAAGGTAATCGTACCTGCGCCGTTAACGATCTCAATCGCAGTGTTGGCCGCGGTGGCAAGAGTTACTTTATCAAATTGACCAAGAGAAGAGTTACCAATCAGCAACTCACCGTCAGTGATTGCTGAGCTTGCGCCTTCACCATACTCGGTGATGTTACCGTCAAGCTTAAGATCGCCAAAGTGAGCAACACCTCGGTCACCAGAGATAACCGATGCAGTATCAGTTGCATCAGGTACATAGGTTAACT
>Ga0181556_1002385_pt1 | contig 17286 bp, 15 predicted proteins | sample 011ome_14_FD_148651 | JGI IMG/M metagenome (GOLD analysis project Ga0181556, IMG submission 148651) | Coastal salt marsh microbial communities from the Groves Creek Marsh, Skidaway Island, Georgia - 011505AT metaG (spades assembly) | ecosystem: Environmental > Aquatic > Marine > Intertidal zone... | reverse complement strand
CGTGCACCAACGCCGTCACCGGTCCGGCGAATTCGTGCGTGCTCAAGTAGATACGGATCGCCGACGACTTCACGCGGTCCCCGTATCCCATAAATACTAAAGTTGTGTTATTATGAATGCCCTCCTAAAACAAAACAGTAGTATTTTATTACGTCGTCGTGTGCAAATGTTTGCACTTTCCTTTTTTCAAACAACCCTAAATTTCAGAGAGAAAGCTTCTTCTGTTTCTTCTTCTTCTTCTCTAAAACGCGTGAAAACAACACACTCTCGTCCGCAGCAGTCGCACTCGCACTTCGCGCAAAAATCCAAATTACCTTTGCGCTTTTCTTTAAAATGTTTGAAGGGGCCGCGACGAAGTCGTCGCCGGTTGTGTTCTCCTCGAAATCATCATCATCGTCGTCAAAATCGTCCCTCTCGTCGAAATCATCGTCGTCGTCGACGTCGAGAAGGATCATCGTCCGAAGAGTTTCAGCGACAAATTCATCTTCCTCCTCCTCGGAAGAAGAGAGATGGCAATCCATGAACGTTTCGTTACCAAACTTGCGAGACAATTTAGACCGCTCGACGACGCGGAACATCGACGGGAAAGTGTACGCGTTGACGTTATCCGCGGAAGATTTACCGCTCGTTTCGGATAAGTTTTCTCAAAAGTACGACGCTCGAGTTTCGAAAGCTGGGATTATTGAAGCGAACTTAGCCGGGTCGGTGAAAGCGGCGGAGATGATATCCATCGGCGACGTGAACTTGGCGCTGGATATCACGAAGATTACAGGGATGAAAAAGTTTGTGGAAGTGATCAACGGACGCGCGGCGATGATTGGCATCACGGCGGCGTTGTTCGCGAAAATCGGCACGGGGCAAGGCGTCGCGGAGCAGTTGTTTTCGCCGGCGGGGATTTTCTCCGCGTTGTTCATCTCTTTATTCGCGATTGCCAGTTCGGTAGCGCCGGCGGCTTTGAATAAAGTGACCATGGACGAGTGCTTTCCGGACGAGAACAAAGTGTACGAGAACGAGAGATTACCGGTGACTTGGACGGCGGCGGCCGAAGCCGTGAACGGCAAGGTCGCCATGGGGGTGTTTTTAGTCGCGTTGTTGACTGGTCAATAACAGGTCAATCGATCAAAGGAGAAAAATCATCTCGACGACGATGAGCGTGACGAGTTTGACGACGACGACGATTCATCATCATCCTTTAACACCATCTCTCGTCATCGGAGAGAAAAAAAATATGCCCGCCGCCGCTTGAATATTACGATACCAATAATATACAACTCCAAAAGCTTTTACTACTATTTTAAAACTGCTACTCTACGCGCCGCTTTCGTGCGTTTTTTTCTAAAGCATCTCTCCGCACCGAACAATTCGCACGTTGCACTTCGGTCTCCCACTTTCCGAACCGCACTTTTGATTGACAAATTCCACCGCGCTTTCGCCTCTTATGACGCGTCCAAATACGACGTGTTTGCCGTCCAAATGCGGCTGCGGATTCACCGTGACGTAAAACTGATCCCCGTTCGTGTTCGGACCACCGTTAGCCATGGCGAGTACATACGGTTGCTCGTGGTATCGACTGTTTATGTTCTCGTCGTCGAATTTCGGACCGTATATGCTCCCGCTTTTCGTCGCGCCGGCTTGATTCATAAATCCGGTGATAATTCGGTGAAATTTCGCGCCTTCGTACGACGACGACGCGCCCATATCGTTATTCTTAAAATTACTATTCGTTATCAGTCTCCTAAAGTTCTCGCTCGTTTTTGGGTGCGTGTCGTTGAACAGTTCGAACACGACTCGATTCGTATATAATCGACCACGTCGTCGTCCTTCTTCGTCGTTTCCGTCCGTACGAAAATGGTCCTCCCAAAGGTCCGCTTCAACGTCAAGAAACACATTCACGTAATCGTCTCTCTCGGACGATTCTCTCACGTAGATTTCGTCGCATTTCTGGCACGCTTTTCGACACTTCGCGAGCATAAAGTTTTTATTCTTCGCGCACTCTCCAGATTTCATCCACTCGAGGCATTTGCGCTCGTCGTCGTGCGTGTTTTCGCACGGTTTTAAGTTTCCGATTTCATATCTGGAAACTTTTCCAATCCTTCTTTCTGTGAACGACGTTTCCGAGTACCCGATGAAAGCATCGTTCCGGTCGAACCGAGAAGAAGAACTCGAGAAAGAAACGAACGTGTGCGACAGGAGCGAGAGAGCGATGCAAAGAACAACCGCAGTAAAACGAGTCGTCGCTTTTCGAGAAGATGAAAAGAAAAAATGCATTCGCTTTTCTTTTTCTGAAGAAGAAAAGAACAGACGAAAGTGATGAAAGCGCAACGAAGAGTAGTAGTAGTAGTATATCAATCCATGCGTTGTTATATAGTAATTAATTAGGGCTAGTATAGTAGGTTATATTATTCTTTTGGTGTAGTAGGGAGGTTCATCATGAGTTGTTGTTGTTGTTGTTGTTGTTTCTGCTGTTGTTTTTTATGGCGTTGTTTTTCTTCGCGAGCGAAAGTCCGCTCAATCAAGTCGTCGGCAAACGACGACGCTCGGAAATGCTTTCTTCTCCTCGCTCGCTCGCTCGCTCACCGCTCACCTCGTCCAATCGTAAGCAGCGCCGTTGGCGTTGTTGTATTGCTGCTGCGACGGATCGACGTTGTGTTGTTGTTGCTGCTTGTTACTGCCACCAGAATTAGAACCAGAACCGGCGTACCCTGGAGGAGGCGCTTTGCCGCTCCCTCTTTGCTGCTGCTGCTGTTGCTGCGGCGGCTGTTGGTACGGGTACATGCCGTTGTTGTACGTGTTGTACGGCATGTAGTTCGGCATGTGGTTGTACGTGTGCGGCATCATTCCCGGATAGGTGTACTGCTGCGCGTACGCGCTGTACGGCGCCATGTTGTTCATGTTTGCCATACCGCCGTAGTTCATTTGGTTCGATTGTTGTTGCTGCTGCATTTGCTGTTGTTGGAGGGTGTTGGAAGAGGAAGACGTTTGCTTGTTGTTGGTGGAATCGGAAATGCCGTAGTTAGAACCGTCGCCGCCTAACGCATCCGATCGGTTCGTGTCCGGGATACCTCCAACTTGTTGCTGCTGCGCCTGCTGAGCGTAATATTCGCCGTACATGTTCGAGTTACCTTGGTTGTACGCGCCTTGACCGTAGGATTGCGCCATGCCGTAGTTGAAGTTGTTGTACTGAGCGGCGCTCGCGCCGTTTTGTTGGAATCCGCCCATGGCGCCAACTTGCGCGTTGCCGGTAGACGTGCCAACGTTTCCGCCGCCCGGAGCGTTGGAAAACGAACCTTGGTTCATGTTCATACCGCCGATGGCGTTCATCGGGTCGACTCCGTACTGGTGCATTTTGTTTTGATCGAATTGGTTTTGCTGATATTGGTTTTGTTGATTGTAGTTGTTGTATTGTTGGTTTCCGCCGTAGTTCATCTGTTGCTGGTATTGTTGCTGCTGCTGATTTCTCGGCTGCGGCTTGTGACCACCACTGGCGGAACCACCTTGCTGCTGTTGCTGCGGTTTTGGCACCGTTTTTTGTCCGCCTTGTTGCGAAGAAGACGCCCCCGCGCCCGTTTGCGACGACGGCTGAGCGGCGCCGCCGGCGGCTTGTTGCTGCTGGTTCGGCGCGCCCCAAGCGCTGGTGGCGCCTTCCGCCGCCGGAGGCGCTTGCGCCGCGCCGCCCGAGGGAGCTCCTTGAGATCCATCTTGCGCTAAACCAAAACCAAACGACGACGAGGCCGCTCCAAAATCGCTAAACTGCGGGTAATTCGCCGCTTGCGGTTGACCGCCGGTACCTTTCGGCTGAGGAACGTTACCTTCCGCACCACCCCCTCTCGGTTGCGGAATTTGGCCAGCCGCCGGCGCCGCGCCAGCAGCTCCAGCCGGCGCTTCCGCCGCCGGTCCCCAACCTTCTGGAGTTGGTGCGGTGTTCCCACCGTTACCCGTTTTCGGTCCCGGAATCGCTTTACCGCCACCTTTACCGGGTGCCGCCGGCTTTTGACTCGCGCCGCCGCCGGCGGAAGAAGGGGCCGCTGGTTTCGCCGGCTCCGATTTCGGATCTCCTCTCAATATGTCCGCCATCGTTCGCTTCGGGTGTCGGGAGGACCCAGCGGCTGGAGCGGCGGCATTTGGTGCGGCGGCAGCAGGCGCGCTGCCTTGTTGCTGCTGTCGACCGCCGCCGTCTCTTCTTTGTTGTTGCTGCTGCGGCGCGGGCGCTTGTTGTTTCGGCGCTCCCCACGCGCTCGTCGTCGGTACCGCCGACGGCGCCGTCGTCGTCGTCGTTGTCGCTTGTTGTCCCGCGGGTGCCGGCGCCTCCTCGAATCGCACGTGTCTGCCTTTCCCTTGGTTGCTGCTATTATGCGTCGCCGATCCCGAAAGAGCGCCTCTGTCTCCTCCTCTCTCCCGTCGAGACGACGACGACGACGGTTCGCCGCCGCCTCCTCTTCTGTCCGTGCCTCGATCTCGCCTCGATGATTTCTCGCCGTCTCTCGGGCCGCCGCCGGAAGAGAAAGACTTACTTTTCGACGCGTTCCCGCCAGTCGTCGTCTGTTTTAATAATACGATGTTGTTTTAATAACGTGGTTCGTGTGAGAAGTGATGATGATACGATGAACAAAGGCAATCATCAGCGCGATGATGATAAAATAGTGTGCACACAGAATACTGTGCGCGCGTTACACTCGAGAGAAAGAAGCGCGCGGAAAAAAGAGGGATCCCTCTTTTACACGCGAACGAATGACGGCGGCTTGACGCCCCGAGTGAAAAGGAAAACAACGAGAAAAAAATCTCGGAATCGATCGCCGCTCGCGCACTCTCGCGCGAAAAAAGCGTCGACGCGTACCTCTTTACTCTTCTTCGTTTTCACGTCCACGAACTTATGCACTGTAATTTAGGAAAGAAAAGTCGTAAAGGGTCAGTCTTTGCTCTCGTAATGCTACCACACAACGCTTCGCGACCGATGATTTTCCCGCCAGTGGTGCGTGAAAAATTAAAATACGAGAGAGATGATGATTACACGCACTGCACATTAACTCCGACACGGCTAACGCTTCGTCGCCGCCGAATTTCTGCAAAACAGACTGCACGTCCTCTTTGTTCTGACCGGTGATTTCCATCAGCGTTTTGATCGTCGTGAGTTCTGTTTTTCCGCCCATGATTTGATGATGAGTTTTACGCCTATTTTTTTATGAGGAAACGAAAAGGCTTGTGACAGTTCTTCATTTTTTCTTACACAAGTGGTTTCTGATGTAAGAGAACAACAACAACAACAACAAAAGGAGACGCACAAAACACACAAAATGTGGTCGTAAAGAGAGAGAAAATACGTACACGCACGTACGCGAGACTGCTCCTTTTTAAATAATGTCGGAGGAGAGAAGAGACGCGCTGAAACACCGGAACGGGTTCCTTTTTCCAAATCAACATCATCGTCCGAAGATGGAGGAGGATGAATCCAACGCGGGGAATACTACCACTCCTTCCAAATCAACATCATCATCCGAAGATGGAGGAGGATGAATCCAACGCGGGGAATACTACCACTCCTTTTCTAACGACGAAGAACGAGAACAAGAACACATCGAAGAAGAACAACAAGAATACTAATAATACTAAAGGAAGAAGAACATTAAAAGTATGGTTTTACCGGTACTTACAAATCGCGTTCATCGTGTTTACGCTCACGTGTTCGATCGCGTTCGCGGAATTTATATACGAGAGATTGGTGTTTGAACACTCGGAGATTAAAGAACATCCGCGAGGGAAACAGTTGTTCGTCGGATGCGTCGTGGCGGTCGCGACGTGTTGGACACTGCTCGTCGTCGTGGTCGTTTTCTCGTATTAGTGTACTGCGTGAATGAAAGAGAGAGAGAGAGTAAAGAGAGTAAACAGAGTAGGTATGATGTGCATTTGCGCGCGCGTAAAGGAGAAGCGAACTCTTATTAAACGAATCAACGGAGTCCAACCGCGTGTAATCGTAAACTCTCAAACACTCTCAAGTGCACTTTCAGTTTCGTCTCGTACGCGATTTCTTTGAAACCAAAACTCGTCTCTTTATTCTTCTCGATCAGGCCTTTGTTCTTCGTCGGTGAAACGATCACCAAATACCGACACCTTTTCGCCAACGCGTTGTAAAACAAATGTTCCAACGACGGCTGCAAGAGGTGAATCGCGTACGATATCGCCACGATATCGTACGCGAAATCTTCGTCTCCGAGTTCCTCTAAACACCCCTCGCACACGCTCTTAAAGCTCCACGGTTTACACTCTACGTTCGCGAATTCTTTTTGTTTCTTAAACGCCTCCCTCGTGTACGGATCCGCAGCGGTTATCGCGAACGCGATTTGTCTCACGTCTTTGCTCCAACGAAGGAGAATGTTCGAGAATTCTCCGCTGCCGCAACAGAAATCTAAAACGTGAAAACACGTCGTCGTTTCTTCCACAAAATGCTCGTCATCCTCATTCGTTCCTTTATTCTTTGTCTTTTTCTTCGCGTTTATGCTCGGGACGAGTATTTTCGGCACCACGATGTCGTCGAAAAGCGTTCCCGGCAAAACTTCGCGCAAGCGAGAAAAGTGCGGATTCGTGTACGCTTCGCCGTTGTTTTCGTAATACGTTTTCGCGTCTCCGTTGCGTTGATACTGATTTCGAATGCCACCGACGACGGACCAACTTTCACAGGACGCTTTGGAAATGTTCGATTTGTTCTTTTTGGTGTGACTGTTCGGTATCGGCATCGGAAAGAAGTGAAGAAAAAACATTCGAGACTATTGGATACTGTTGGTGTCTCATACAAATTCTAAATCTACGTAAACGCTCGCTTTACATTAATCATCCTCCGATGACGATGATTTTTGCTCGATGGGGACGTCCTCTTTCGTATTTACTTTAGTGCTGTTTAACACGTTCGTTTCCCCGCCTAGGGTCAAGGCGTTGATGCTCCCGGAAGACGGTTGGTGTTGAGATCCTTCTCTCTCGGTAGCGTCCCCGGCGTTGTTTGGAGCGCTTGTTGTGTTGTTGCTCAAACCGCCGTTACCGAACCTACCCGGCGGTCCTTGTTGCACTCTTTTCGAATCAGACGACTCGTTGTTGTTGTTGCTGTTAGAATTTTCTTTCGCCGCTCTCGAACCAAATCTTCGGTCTCTTTTCGCGTACGCGAAAATAGCTCTTCTCAACTCGGCTTCGCCGAATTCCGGCCACATGGCGTCGGTGAAATACAGTTCCGTGTACGCCATTTCGAACAACATGAAATTCGACAGGCGTTGTTCGCCGGAGGTCCGAATGAGTAAATCTGGGTTCTGTAACGACCGAGCCGCTCGAAGACTCGACAACGTGTTGCCTTTCTCTTGTTGTTGTTGTTGTTGTTGTTGCGAGGATGATGAGGATGATGATGCGGAAGAGGACGAGGAGGTATGATGTCCGCCGTTGACGACGAATCGCTCGCCGACGCCGGCGTAATCACCCAACGGATCAGATTCGAGGGGACCGCTTTTCCGATCGATGCGATCATCGTCAAAAAAATCCTCCTCGCCTTCTTTCAGAACGTTCGCGGTGCCTAAATACCTCATAAACGTCTCTTGCGATATATCTTCGATCCGTAAACTTCCAAACTTGACCGCTTCGGCCATATCCTTCGCCGCGTTTACGATATCTTGCCTCCCGCCGTAACTCAACGCCACGTTCAACACCACGCCTTGATTCTCTTTCGTCATCTCCACCGTCTCTTCCACCGCGCGTCGTAAACTCGGTTTCACGCGACTCAAATCCCCCATAACCGCAACTTTCACGTCGTTCCGCATCAAATTCTCCGCGTCTTCTCTCAACGTCGTCTCTAACAACTCCAACAATCCGTCCACTTCCGGCGGTCCCCTCGACCAATTCTCGATCGAAAACGTGTACACCGAAACGACTTTAATCCCCCACGCGCTCGCACACCTCACCACCGCTCTCAAACTCTCCACCCCGTTCTCGTGTCCCACTCTCGGCGGTAACCTTCGTTTCTCCGCCCAGCGCGCGTTCCCGTCCATGATGACCGCGATGTGTCTCGGCACGTCTGACGCGTCCAAGCCTTTTAAACTCGCGGGTTTCGAGTCCCATTTCTTACGGAACGTGTTCGTTAAGAGTCGTCCGAACCTTTCCCGTATGCCTAAAGATTCTTCCTCTTCTGTTGTCTTTTCTTCTGGTTGGTCTTCTTCTTTGTCTTCTTCTTCGTCTTCTTCGTCTCGCGTTGTTGGCGCCGTCGAAGCCGCCAACGTTGATGAGATGTGTTTGTTCTCTTCTTTCGTGTTGTTGTATCTCTCTCCGTCTCGACTGGATAAAAACGCGATTTCGTCTGGATCATCTTTATTGTCTTTATCATCTTTGTCGTCGTTCTTGTCGCTCTCGTCTTCGTCGAAGTCGCCGTCGTTGTTCAAAGAACTAATGTTTCGTCGCTGATCCATCATCGAGCGAAGGATGGATTTCTTCTTCTTCCTCTCGTGCATCGTTTGCTTTCGTGCATCTTTTGCTTTCGAAGAGAAGAACAACGACCATCAATCTCGCGACGACGAGGAGCAGTAGTAAACGCGCAAAAAGCAGATCTTCTTCCAGAGGATGCGAGTGAAAAGCGAGACATGATGCTCTCTCTCTCTCTCTCTCTTGTTGTTCAATGAAGGATTCGAATTGGAAAGTTCCTCAAAGAAAGAAACACATTCGAGCGCGTGTTTTCTTTTCTCTCTTCTCTCGTCGATAAAAACGAGCGCGTTGTTACGTAACGCACGCATTCACCACGACTCTTACCACGACTCGCACACACATATATGATTGAGGAGACTCATTTCGCCTCCGGCGTGTTCTACGCAGTTCTCGCGTCCATTTTTTTCGGCTCCTTCGCGGTGCCGATTAAAACGAAAGCGATCGTCAGAGCGAACGTCGACCCGGTCGCGGTACTGCTTTTTGTCGCGCATCTCTCTCTCTCTCTGACAAAAACGCGCTCTCTCTCTTTTTTAACTTGATTATTACGATGTGAACAGTTCCAGTGCTATAAATCCTTCGCGTGCTTCCTCACGTCCTTCCTGCCACTCGTGTTCGGCACGGAGTTGAAATTCACCTATTGGGGCATCCTCGGAGCCTCCGTCTGGGTGATTAACGGAACAGTCGCAATCGTCGCGGTACAAAAGTGCGGCTTATCCACCGCGCAAACGTTATGGTCCGGGTTGAGTGTTTTTGTTGGGTTTTTGTGGGGGACGATCGTGTTCGAGGAAGAGGTGAGAGATATCGCGGGTTCGATGTGGGCGCTCGCGGCGATGAGCGCCGGGATGGGGAGCATGGGGATGGTGGTGTCGCAATCATCGAGTTCTTCGTCCTCGAGCGGGAGGAGAACGGAGAGCAAAAGTAGTCAGTACAACAGAGGTAGTAGTTTTGTTTTTGGTGAGAGTGAAACGACGAGTGGGAGTTCGAGATCGAGTTCGGTGTCTCCAATAATCAACGGCGGCGAAGGAGGCGACGATATGTATAGGAATACGAACGACGACGACGTAGAGATGAATACTGCGAATAATGTCAACAACAACAGTAGCAACAGGGAATTCGCGGCGGCGCGGGAACGATTGATGATGGGTACAACGTCGTCGTCGTCGAGTGGTGGTGGTAATGGTGGTAATGGTGGTAATGGAATGAGAGAATTCGACGACTTGTCGAAAGCTTCCACCAACCCGTTTGGATTTCGCACCACCGCGAAAAACCACCGAAGCGGCGGCGGTTTGAATCTCTCCTCCTCTTCAACAGAGAAGAAGCAAAGAGACGTGAAAATCGGCATCCTGTGCGCCACGTACGTCGGCATCGCCAACGGGTCTTTCATGACGCCGTTAAAATACGCCAACAAAGAAGTCACCGGGTTAGAGTACCTGTTCTCCTTCGGCGTCGGCTCGGCCTTAGCAACCGTCGTTCTCGTCTTTCTGTACAACCTCTACCGCCGCCAAATCAATAGAGACTTTTCGCCGTTAAACTTCCACTTCGAGACGTGCGCGAAACCGGCTCTGTTAACCGGCGTGCTCTGGTCCGCTGGAAACGCGTGCTCTATAGTCGCCATTTCTAGATTAGGCGTCGCCGTCGGGTGGCCGTTGGTTCAGTGTCAACTCGTCGTGAGTACGAGTTGGGGCGTCTGGTACTACCGCGAAGTTCGCGGGAGAAAAGCCATCGCCGGGTTCTTCGCCAGCGCCGCGTTCGTCTTGTTCGGCGTCATCATGTTAGGTAATTGCTCCAGATGATATACGATAGAGATTTCTTCATACTATATATACGCGTGACGATACGTAAAGAAGACGCATCACACTCACGCGTTCACATTTTTTCTTCACTTTCGAGATTTCTTCGTATTATATATACACGTGATGATACGTAAAGAAGACGCGTCATACCAGTACGCGTTCACATTTTTTCTTCACTTTTGTGCTGCGTCGTCGTGTGGGCACCACCGTCAAAAGCAGTCAATTAATACTACGCAAAAATGGCATCCTCTTCCGCGCGACCAACTGTCGAGCGAAACGTGCGCTTACCTGCGTGCGAAAACGGGGAGAGCGACACTTTCGCGTTGCGTCTCGAGTGCGACGTGTATCGTCCTCCTGAAGCAATACAGCGCGTCGTGAAAAACAAAGATGTGTTTCTTTTGCTCCACGCGCACGGGAAGTTAGGGGGCAGTCGATGTATGCTCAACGCGTACGCGATTCTACTCGCGATGAGAGGGTTCGTCGCGTATAACGTCAGTTTTCGCGGGTGCGACGGGAACGAGAAAACGAGTCGCGCGAGCGTGTTCGGGGAGGTGGACGCGAGAGACGTGCTGGAGATGGTGAAAGAGATTCGAACGCGCGAATCTGTTGATGCAGAGGATGATGTCGAAGTGAAGATGCACGTGTTCGGGTACTCGTTCGGCGCCGCGGTTGGCGCGAACGCGGTTGGGTTGTTGCACGAAAAGTTACTTTCTCAGAATACTGTTGACTTTTGTAAAGGCGAATCAGAGGAGGAGCGAAGAGTGTGGTCGCGATGCGGCATCGACGGGTTGATTTTGGTCGCGTTCCCTCTCGGGTCCTTGAACCCGTTCGCCGCGACTTCTTCTCTATTGGGCGTCGTATCTCGATTTTTATTCGGGAAGCACGCGGGAAGGTTGCGAAAGTGCTTCGTGAAAGACAAGAGGAATCGCGGCAGTTTGGTAGCGAGGAAAACGAGGCTCTTATTCGTCCACGGCCAACGAGACGAGTTTACGCGAGTGAAAGAAGTGCGAAAGTTTTGCGAAAAATTGGCGAAAGGACAACCGGAAGAGGAAGACGTCAACGACGACGAGGACGACGAAGAGAACAACGACGAGGAAGAGCGTAACGAGAACGAGTTTAACGAGAAACAAAACAACAATATCCTCTCCGACTTCTTCTTCGGCGTCGAGGATGACGACGATTCAGACGACGACGACGGTTCGGAGAAACCGGTGGAATCCTCCTACGAAACCTTCGGAAACACGAACGGAACCTCGAACGCACCACCACACCTCGCGTTACTCGAAATCAAAGGAAAGAAAAGCGACCACTTTGGTTTCATCAAAGTGAAGAAGCAAAGAGACCTTCTGGTAAAGCGCATTACCAAGTTTGTTCTCGCGTAAGTTAAAAGAGAGAGAGAGAGAGAAACAAACGCGCTCTCTCGAGTAGAGAGGACGAAGAGCGAAGAATAGAGATTTCAGTATTCAATCAGAGAGAGAGAGAGAGAGAGAGAGAGAGAGAGAGAGTAATAGTAGTAATAGTAGCAGTAGTATTAGTAGCAGTAGTACGAATAGCAGTCATAGCAGCAGTGGCAGCGCTCCGTGAGCGTGTGTCCTATACCATAGAGGTATCGTCTCCCGTCGTCGAAAAATCTCAACACTAATCTCATCCCTCGCGCTTCATTAGTCACACACGAACGAGCGCGAAAGATACGCATAAAAAAACGAGCAGTTCGTATGAAACGAGTAAAAAGACGACGATGACTTGTATTACTTCTTCTTCGTCGTCACCGAATACTACCGTGAACGTAAAGACGACGATGTCGACGAGAAAACATCGAGGACGACGACGATATCGAGGACAGCAGCGGGGAAGAAATTCGATCGGATGTCTGCTTCTTTTGTGTTGTTTAATAGGAGCAATGTTCGCATCAACATCAACTGCGTTCGCGTCAGACAACACTGATAATGGTACGGAGGATAACAAAAACGATGATTTTTTAGATTTACTGGGCGAAATAGACGCCGAAATCGAAGGAGAATTCTCGGACGAGTTTACTCTCAAATCGGATATTCAAGTGCAAATTGCACACGAGATTACCGTTCGAGGCGCGTCTTCGGGGAACGAGAAACTGGTCCAACGTTCAATCGATTTCATCGTCGGGGACGATTACGCATCCGCCGCGTTTCGGTTTTGCGTGAAACACGAGTTGTATCATCATCAGCACGTGAGGGCGACTGCTTTGAAGATTAAGGAGGAGATTGAGAAGATGCCGGAGGATGCGAGGCCGGCGGTGGGCGGCGCCGCTGCCAAGAGAAGGAGGAGAGAAGGCGTGCCGGAGAAGAGGAAGAAAACGGCGCAGGAGAGGTACGAGGTAGTGAGGGAATATTTGAACGAAACGAAGTTCGTGAAAGCCGGGGAGGAGTTGTCCAGATTGGTGGAAGAGTTTCAAGACCATCAACTGAATTCGGACGAGCACATCGAGCAAGACAAAGAGGACGTGGCCGTCGGCGGGCCTTTGAACAGATTAGTGGAGGTGATGAAAAGAGCGAAACGGCTCATCAATGACGAGCAGAAACAGCGAGACGAGAACGAAAAGTTGGTGAGTTTAGGAGAGCAGTTGAAGAAAAAGATGGAAAAGAAACGAGAGACGATCGCGCAATCGGAGGAAGGATTTAGAGAGTTGTTGAGACAAACGTACGAGACGCCGAAATCGGAACGATTGGAACGAGTCGGGAGATTACCCCCGCTGGCAAAAATGGACGTTAAAGTCGACGGGAAGATGAAAGAGATGCTCGTGTTTCAAGACCAAGACGCGCAAACGGCGGTGTTTGAGTGGTGCGTGTATAACGGCATCAGAGAACCGGAAAAAATGGTGGACGTGCTCAGGAATTTGTTGAAACTTACCGGCGAGGAACGATGGCGATCTGTGAACGAGAGAAACGCGCAGGGATACGTGGATGCGTATTACGGGAAGAAAACTTCGAATGTAGAGGAAGCTTTGAAAATGTGGGCAGATGGCACGGATAAGTTTGGCATCATTTCCGGATCGAAACTTCTCGAGCTCGCGGCGCAATACAAGGAAAAAATCGCCGATTCCGGAGAAGTCGCCTTGGAACTCGAATACGAAAAAACGGTGAAATTATTGAGACGAAACGTGGAGTATTTTACCGCCAGCGTTGACTTTGAAACCGCGATGAAGAAAGACGAGTGCAAAAACGCGATACTTTTTTCGCAAACGATGATAAAAATCGATCGGAAGCGACCGGTGACGGCGTTGCAAAAGCTCTTCGCCGCCAAGTGTAAATTGAGGCTAAAAAAGTTTGACGAATCCGCGACGGACGCGTTTTCCATTTTATCTCGAATCAAAACGACCGGCGATTGGAAAGCGACGGATATCAAATATTTAACCGTGTATATCGGTGGCATGTCCGCGATGAAACTCGGCGACTCTGAACGCGCGTTGAAATTCTACGCCGTGTGCGTTCGCAACGATCCAGATTTCAGTTTATGCAAAGACATTTACAAGAACTTGAACTCTATCAAGAAATCCATGAAAATCGTGGACGATAAGTTGAACGATAAACACCCTCGTCCAGCTTTGGAGGCTATGGATGCGGTTGAAATTGCGGCGAAAAGTTTAGGTTTCCACGGAGTGAAGTCGTTCGAGAACGATATGAACGTGCGCAAATGTCGCGCGGCGGTCTTCAAGAGACAATTGAACGACGCGTACGATTATTGTCAAAATGCCTCGGATTATTTTGGAGTGAAAGCGAAAATGATTGAAAGTGATCCACTGACGGGAAGCGAGGACGGTGCGGAGGCTTTATTGGAAGAGAAAGTGACCGCGGAGGATATGCTGAAATACGCGGAGGCGCTGCGCGCGACGGCGGAATTGTACGTCGCGGATGAGAATCCGAAAGAGGCGAAATCGTTAGCCGAACAAGCGTTGGAGATTTGTCGCGCGAACGCGGGACAGTCCAGTTCGTCTCGATCTCTCAAGGAGAACTTAGAATCGTTCGTTCGAGAAACGCACAACCTCGTTCGGCAGTACGAAAACAATCGAGATTACGCGAAAATCTTAGGCGTCCCGCCGAATCTCAACGAGTTGACGAAGGAAAGGCAGTGCGATTTTATTAAAAAGAGTTTCAAGAAATTGGCGTTGAAGTGGCATCCGGATAAGCACGAGACAAACGCGAGAAAAAAGAGAGCGGCGAGAAAGCTGAACGACGCGGCAGAAGCGAGAGACGAGTTGAACGATCGCGCCAACTGCGAAGCCGGAAGCGTAAATAGAGAACGCGCGAGGGCGGAAAAAGCGAAAGAGGAGGAAAGGAATAGACAAAATTGGGCCAGAGGAGGAGGAGGAGGAGGACATCATTGGGGTGGACATCAGCATCAGTATCAGCGTCAAAGGCGCGGCGGTGGTCCCGGCGGCGGTCACTGGGAGTTCTAATATTAGTTTTAAATAGTTTTTTAACAACACGTGTTTGACGCAGCCGCTGCTTTACAACTCTATTTATAATAATCATACTACTGTACAACAATTCGTTCCTCGTCTTTGACCACTTCAAAAGAACTATCGTTTCTTTTGTAAAATGACCGCCCCCCACTCGCTTATGTTATAAATACCTTCGCTCCCGATTCTTTGCGATCCTTTGAAATCGAAATCATCCGGGCTAGTTAAATTCGTATCGACGATGCGATGCCAACTCATGCCGTCTTCAATTTTCGGCAACGAAGCTTGGACCATGTACTCGTGCGCGTTGAACGCTATGTATAAATCTTCGTTGTTGCCGGAAATGTCGTCGACTAAGGTGAACGCGATGAATTTACTTTCCTCGTTGTCCCAATTGTCTTCGTGCCAAATGCACTTTCGATCGTCCAACCATTCTTTTCTTCCGAGCAACGGGTTCGCTTTCCGGAATTTAATCATGTTCGAACAAAAACGGAACCGAGTTTCTTTATATTTCTCCATTTCCATCCACTGAAAGTTGTTCCGTCGATCATCGTGGCCGTAAGTGTTGTTGTTCCCGAACCGAGTGTGCCCGTACTCGTCGCCCATTAACAACATTGGCGTGCCTTGACTGACGAACAACGCCATCAAGAAATTTTTCATTTGTCGTGCGCGTAAATTGTTAATGTTCGCATCCCCGGTTTCGCCTTCTTGCCCACAGTTCCAACTTTCGTTGTCGTTGGCACCATCGTTGCCGTTTTCGCCGTTGTCGTGGTTGTGTTTCGATTGGTAAGAGACGGCATCGTTGAGCGTAAACCCGTCGTGCGCGGTGATGAAATTGATCGAGTGAAACGGTTTCCGGTTGTTCCTCCGGTACAATCTCGAGGAGCCTAACAAAGAGTCCGCGAAATCTTTCTTTTGATCGTCCGTGCCTTTAATAAATCGTCGACACGTGTCTCGATACTTCCCGTTCCATTCGGCCCACTGGTCCCAGTTTGGAAAATCGCCGACTTGGTACAACCCGGCGGCATCCCACGGTTCCGCGATGAGTTTTACTTTCGACAGAATAGGATCTTTCGCAATCTCTCGAATGAGCGGCGGCGATTCCATAGGTCTGCCTCTTTCGTCTCGAGTTAAACACGAGGCTAAATCGAATCGAAACCCGTCGACTTTATACTCTTGAACCCAGTGTCGTAAACTCGCCAAGATGAAATCTTTCGTCATCGGATTGTTCGCGTTGACCGTGTTGCCGCACCCGGTGTAATTCATGTAGTCGTTGTTCTCGTCCATCATGTAATAGTTCGCGTTATCGATGCCTCGAAACGAACAAAAGTTCGGCCGATCGTCCGTGCTTTCCCCGGTGTGATTATACACCACGTCTAAAATTACCTCGATGCCGGCTTGGTGCAACGTCTTGACCATGTGTTTAAACTCGCGAGCGGCGTCGATACCGTTGCCGCCGTTCGAGGCGTACCTCGACATGGGCGCGAAAAAAGACATGGTCGAGTATCCCCACGTGTTGACCATGTGCGCTCGCGCTCGGTATCGTTCGTCTGGATCGTCTGGAAACCGTTTGAATTCCATCTCGTCGAATTCAAACACCGGCAACAACTCAATCGCGTTTACGCCTAAATCTTTAAAGTATTTCACTTTCTCCGCGATGGCTAAGAAGGACCCTCGAATATTTTCGTTCATCGACTCGTCCTCTCTCGTGAACGCGCGAACGGTCATCTCGTACACCACGGAATCTTCCTCGTTAATTCTTGGATGATCCACGTTTTCCCAATCGAACGGTTTCGATTCGAAATCGTACGTCCCGAGCATATCCGGTGGATTCGGCCGGTCGCGTTCCTTCCTCGCTTTATGCTCCTCCCCGAAATATTTCCTCCCGGACGACACCATCGTAGCGTACGGATCTAACAAAACCACAGAATCATCAAACCGTTGTTTATTCTCTTTCGAATTGTGCCCGAACACTCGATACCCGTACCTCGCGCCTCGAAGAGGTACGCCTTTCGTAATCTGAACCGTAAAAATCCCTTTTTTATCGTCTTCTGAATCGTCCTCTGAATCATCTTCTTCTTCTTTACGCGTCATGTCAATCTGTATCGTCGGTTCGGTTAACGCGTCGTTCTTACTCTCGTCTCGATCGAAATAGAGCACGAGTTGTACTTTCTCCGCGTTCGGCGCGTACAGAGAAAAGTGTAACGATCTCGTTGACTCCTTCTTCTTTTGCTCTCCTTTCTCATCGTCATCCTCATCATCGAGTACGATGAGAGAAACGCCGAACGGTTGCCCGGAGGGGTCGCCTCGTTCGATTTCAATCGGACCGAGCGGGCCACTTAAACTCGTCGTTTTACTCACGTGACTCTGTTCGTTCGCGAGATTCTTTTTTGTGCCTTCTTCACCCATCGAACGCGACGAGAACGCACTACTCTTGGTCGTCTTTTTCGTCTTCGTTTGTTGGAACCACGTTCGTTTCCCGGGCGTGGACGTCCACATTCGTTCACGAGCGGATGATGATGATGATTGCGACGACGAGAAGCACACCGAGCGGGATTGTGACATTTAAAGATTTGCAAACGCTGCTCTTCTTTTTTTACTCTCCGCGACAAC
>Ga0181556_1002383_pt1 | contig 17295 bp, 23 predicted proteins | sample 011ome_14_FD_148651 | JGI IMG/M metagenome (GOLD analysis project Ga0181556, IMG submission 148651) | Coastal salt marsh microbial communities from the Groves Creek Marsh, Skidaway Island, Georgia - 011505AT metaG (spades assembly) | ecosystem: Environmental > Aquatic > Marine > Intertidal zone... | reverse complement strand
CCAGTCCCCGCGCGTCTCGCATCGGATGTACAAGACGCCGGGCGAGATTGCGAAGCTGGTTCATTCCGGGCTCTATCGCGACGTCGAACTGTCGATCGACGACACGGGCAAGCAGGGGGATTCCTCGGCCGAGGTCCGGGAGATCGTCGACCGCACCCAGGGCCAGGAGCAGAACAGCGCATCTTCCGGCCCTGACGGAGACGGCAGGTTCACGATCTACGAGTGCTACATCGACCTGGACATCACGGGCTTCGAGCATTGCCAGGTCGACGAGGAGGGCAACGAAGAGCCTACGGGCATCGAGCTTCCCTATGTCGTGACGGTCGAGGCCGAGACCCATCAGGTTCTGGCTATCTACCGCAACTGGAAAGCGGACGACGAGACCTTCGAGCGGCGCCTGCCGTTCGTCGAATACCCGTTCTGGCTCTGGCGCGGCGCCTATGCGTTGGGCCTGTTCCACCTGATCGGCGGCCTCTCGACCGCGGCGACCGGATGCCTTCGGGCGCTTCTGGACTCCGCCCAATGGGAGAACATGCCGGGCGGCCTGAAGCAGAAGGGCGTCAACTCGGCTTCGGGCCAGGAGGTCCGGCCGATGCCGGGCCAGTATGTCGAGATCGACACGAACGGCGATGACATCCGGACGGCGATCATGCCGCTCCCGACGAATGGACCGTCCGCCACGCTGTTCCAGCTTCTGGGCTTCCTCGTCGAGGCGGCCGGGAAGTTCGCCTCCGCGACCAACGTAACGGCCGAGGCCAACGCAGACGCGCCGGTCGGGACCACGATGGCCTTGATCGAGCAGGGCGCCGTGCAGTTCTCGGCCATCCATGCGGGGCTGCACGCGGCGCAGCGGCGCGAGTTCAAGCTTCTCGCCGAACTGAACTACGAGCACCTCGACGACGAGACGATTGCCGAGACGCACGGGGGAGAGCTGATCGTCCGGAGGGACGACTTCGGGGCGCCGGTCGACGTTCTGCCGGTTTCGGACCCCAACATCTTCTCCAACCTTCAGCGGGTGACGCTGGCGCAGACCGTCTACCAGATGGTCATGCAGGACCCGCAGGCCACGCCGCAGATGAAGGCGGAAGCGACCAAGCGGCTGTACGAAGCCCTCGGGGTCGCGGACGTCGACAAGCTCCTGCCCGACGTGAAGGAGCCGCACCGGCTCGATCCGGTACTTGAGAACGTCAGGCTGATGAAGGGCGAGCCGGTCGAAGCCTACGAGGGTCAGGACAACCAGGCGCACATCATGGCGCACCTGATGTTCTTCGGCCTGTTCGGGAAGGTCCCGATGGTCGGCCAGGTGATGACGGTCCCGATGGCCGCGCACCTGATGGAGCACGTCGCGGACGAATACAGGGTGCAGGTCGAGCAGGCCATCGGCGCCCCCCTCCCGGAAGGCGACAAGGACGTTCAGGAGGGCGTGGAGCGGTTCTTGTCAGTGTCCGAGGCGCAGGCGCAGCCGCAAGCTCTAGCGGCCATGCAGCCGATCCTGGAGAAGATCCAGCCGGTGATCGCCGCGGCGGCACAGATGGCGCAGCAGATGCAGGCGCAGGGACAGGCTCCGACTGACCCAGCGAACATGCTGCTTGCCCAGGCGGAGATGAAGAAGGCCGAGACCGAGGCGGCGACGAAGCCGCAGGAGATCGCGGTCAAGAAGCAGGTTGCAGACACCCAGGCGCAGAAGATCGCGGACGAGCATCAGCAGAAGGTGGTCGAGGGCCACACGCAGGCGGAGTTGACGGCCTCCAAGACGATTGCCGAGACCAAGACGAAGGTCGCCGGTGTTCAGGTTGAGGCGATCTCCAAAGGGATCGACCCGGCGACGGTGGGGCTGCCGCTTGAAAGTGGCGCTCCGGTGGTGCCCCCGATGCCTGAGCCCATGCCGCTGTGACGCTTGCGGCCAAGCTGTTTGCTGAGATGCAGGTTCCGCAGCCGGACGACTACTGCCGCCCTCTCGTTGCTCTCCCGACCATGTGGGCGGAGCGGGATGCTGGCGGCGCGGTGAAGGTGTTCTGGGGCGTCAATGATGCCGCCCAGATCGGCGAGTTGCTGAAGGTCATCACGGAAAGCGCAATCGGAGAGATGTCATGAAGATGCCCACGGGTGCGGTGAAGCCGAAGCACAAGCTCGCGGCCGGTGAGTCGGCCAAGGTTGTCGCCGGCAAGGGCGCGACCAAGTATGTGCCGAAGGCGGGGAAGAAGTGATCTAGCGCCTATTACACCAAGGAGGCGACCTTGGTTGATGTTCAGTCAGACGACTCCTATAGGCGCTATGTGGCGTCCCGCAATCGGGCGGTTTTTGCGCGCCATAATGCGATCAACGCTGCGGTTCTTGGGGGGAATTTAAGTGCTGAGTCGGATGAGGAGGAAAGATTCTACGCGGCTGAGATACGGCTTCGGCTAGAGGCGGGTCGTGATCCGCTTGAAATCGTCGGCGTTGAGGATTGCGTGCCGTCGTCGTTTGACAATGGATACTGCGGTCATTTCCCCAATGTCGAAACCGAGCATCAGCGTCGACGCCGACTGGATGCCCAGCGCCGCAAACATGTGGCAGCCAAGGCACAAGCCGAACACGAAGCCGAGGTGCACTCGGCGCGGCGAGCAAAAGAAGAGGCTGCCACCCGGGAATGGGAAGCATTTGCGGCACAAAAGCGGGCATATCGAGAGGCGCAAGGGCAGCGCGAGCGCGTAGCCCCGGCAGCGGTAGAGCCGCTTACCCGAACTGCTCTCGTTAAGTATGCCCCAAGAGAATATTTCATCCCGGCCGGGATGCGCATTATCTGCCCGAGCCTTCACGAGTCGGTCGCGCTAAAGTCTGCGATCGTCTCCTCCTTCGAGTGCCCCCGGTGTGGGGATCTGCGAGTGCACCCGATCGATGGCTCCCCATTCCTGCGTGCGCTGCCCCGCCCATGAACGCCCGCTCTCTCGAAACCCTCGTCACCGACGCCCTGACGGCGAAGCAGGCAAAGCTGGTCGATCGCGTGTTCTCCAAGCGCCACGGCCTCGCGCATGACGAGTACGTGCGCCTGAACGGCGAGTGGTGGGGATTGCAGGACGCGAAAGACGAAGTGAAGGCGGTCGTGAAGAAGGCGGACATCTAACTCAAGAGGCGGAAATGGCGAAGTTCAAGGCGTTGAAAGGCGGCGGCGTTGTCGAGATCGATGAGCCGCAGAGCGAAGGCGAAAGTGCGGTGATCCTCGATCGGTTCAGGCCGGTCATGGACGCGATCAAGAGCGATTGGGAGCCGTTCCCGGAGATCGACCCAGGCATGATCCCGACCCCGGCCCCGTGGGTGCTGGTGCAGAAGCGTCTTCCCCGGAAGAAGGTCGGCAGCATCATCACCGCGGGCGAAACCCAGGAGGTCGACGGCTGGCGGGAGCGGATCGGCAAGCTGCTCGCGGTCGGCGAAGGCTGCTTTAAGGACGTAAACGGCTCTCCGGCTTTCGGTGTCGAGACGGGCTGGCCAAAGGTCGGCGATCTCGTGCTCATCCCCAATGCCGGCGGGACGGAGTTCACGCGCAAGTCCAAGTCCGGCGACGACGTGAAGATCACGATGTTCCACTGGCGCGACCTGATGGGCGTCGTGACGGACGCAGCGATATGAGCCGCGGGGTTGTTCGGGTTACGCCGCAGTATCTAGCGAACGCCCTATTTCCCGGCGCTGATGTCAAGGTTCTCCGCGTAGCCGAGACGATCGAGGATCTAGCTGCCGGGACAGTGTCCGTTCTGCTTTGCGGCGACGTGTTCCGCCCGGTGCCCGAGGGTTGCATGGCGCCGTACTACGTGGCGGAAGTGACGCGCCGCGACGACGGCTCGGCAACTACCGAGTTCAAGAGTTAACCCACCCTCCACAGGAGACCCCGATGCCGCCCCACAAGGCGGCTTTTTTGTTGCCAAAACCCAAGGAGACATGACGTGGCAGACACGGAAGACAAAGGGAAGCCGAGCGAGCTTGAGGTAGAGCTTGCGGTGGCTGACTCTGGAACCGTCGAGCAGAAGCCGGAACAGGCGCAGGAGCGTACCGAGCCGGTCGAGCGGGCTGACGACGACGAGACGGACGGCACGGAAGCCGCTGGTGCGACCGACGAAGAGCGCTCCGAACGAGCGGCCAGGCGCCGCCGGCAGCGCGAGCGCAAGCGCCAGCAGGAAGAGCAGCTGTTCGAGTCCCTTGCCCGTCAGGGCGAGATCATCGAGCATCTTGTCGGGCAGGTGCAGCACCTCTCGCAGCACGCGCAAGGGAACGCGCTGAACACGGTCGAGCAGACCTATCAGCGTGCCCGTGCCGACATGAAGACGGCCTACGAATCCGGTGACCCGGAGAGGGTAGCGGACGCTACCGAGGCGCTGAACATCGCGCGTCTCAACCTCGATGCCGCCAAGCATCGTCGCCAGCAGCCGCAGCGGCGCCAGCCGCAGGAAGGCCCGCAGTCTCGTCCGCAGCCCAACCCCTATCAGGCGGAATGGCTGTCCCGGAACGACTGGTATCGCGACCCGGAGAGGGCCGAAGACGCGGCAATCGCCCACGCGATCAGCCAGACGCTCGAAAACGTCGAGGGCTACGCGCCGAACGATCCGGCCCTGTTCCAGGAACTCGACCGCCGGCTGAAAAAGCGCGGCATCGGCGTTCCCGCAGGAGGAACGCAGCACACGCCGGGCAAGGTCATCGTCGCCTCCGGCCAGCGGCAGGCTCTCGGGCCGACCAAGGGCAAGGTCGTGATCAGCCAGCGGGTGCAGGACCACGCGCAGAAGTTCGGCATCGACCTTTCGGACAAGGCGACACGCGAGCGCATCGCCCGTCGTCTTCAGTCCCAGGCAACACGGTAGGAGGCGGCAATGCCCAGACACACCAAGCAGAACCAGGATCGTCCCATCTTCGGCGCCGAGCAGGAAGCCGACCGCCTCGGGGCCATCCCGCAGGTGACCGACGACTTCGACTTCGACCCTTCGTCCTACGCCGGCCCTCTCGGGATGCCGATCAAGGTCCCGGGCTTCGCCATCAAGTGGGTGGCGATGACCAACCCCGAGAACGGCCAGGACGATCCGCGCGAGGTGATGAAGCACCGCAGCCCGGCTCTCGGCATGTGGGATTTCGTCAGGCCCGAGGAAGTCCCGGACTTCGCGCCGCTGAAAATGACGCACGGGGTCTACGGCGGGATCATCGCGACGCAGGGCATGTGCGCGATGAAGATCCCCGAGGCCCGCCGCCAGAAGCTCGTGGACTATTTCGACAGTCTCTCCGACCGGCAGGTCGAGGACATCAAGGAAAGCGGGGAGCGGCCCGCTCAACAGGATTCGCGGTCGCCCTTCACCCTCAAGGTGGGGATCAACGATCCGCGGATGCGGCAACCGACCATCCGCGAATAAGCCCTAGGGCCTCGCCGAGCATCGCTGCCGCCGTCTCAACCCGTGCACCAAGGAGCACGTCCACATGGCATCGACGCTCGCGGCGTTCGGCCTCAACCCGGTAGACCACGCTGGGGGCGGGACCGTTCGCAATGTCGCCATCGAGAATGGCATTTCTTCCGCCTACAACATCACCCTCTACTACGGCACGCCGGTCCAGGTGAACGCCTCGGGCCAGGTCGTGATCGCAGGCGCCGCCGGCCCGTTCGTCGGCGCGTTCATGGGCTATCAGGTCGCGAACCAGGGCCAGAACAACGCCTACGACACGTCGCCGATCTGGGTCTCCGGGACCACCCTGGCTTCCGGCCAGACCGTCACCGCCTACATCACCATGGACCCGCAGATCGAGTACGAGATCCAGTGCTCGGGCTCGGTCACGCAGTCCGGCGTCGGGATGCAGGGCAACATCGCGTTCGTCGGCTCGGGCAATTCCGCGACGAAGCAGTCCCAGGCCGGCATCGGTGCCCTTTCCTCGGTCGCGTCCGGTGCGCTCCGCGTCATCGGCCTCGCCCGCACGGTCGGGCCGTCCAACGCATGGGGCGATGAGTTCACGATCCTGCGCGTGCAGATCGCGAACCACACCTACATCGCCCAGCGTTCCCCGAACGTCTAAGGCCAAGGAAGGAGTAACGATCCATGGCAACCCCGATGACGACTGCGGATTTCCGCAGCGAAGTCCTCCCCTTCATCGTCGACATCTACGACGGGACCTACAAGCAGCAGCCGGAGCAGTATCCGAAGCTGTTCGAGACCGTCCCCAACCCGACCCAGCGCTCCGAGCACCTGGAGCCGGTGATGTACGGCTTCGGCAACTTCCGCCAGAAGCCCGAGGGCACCACGTTCGTCTACGACAAGGGCGGCGAGCAGTTCGTGGCCCGCTACGTCTACGTCGAATACGGCCTCGCCTATGCCGTCACCCGGGCGCTGCGCGACGATGTCGAGGAGCTGTATCCGGTGGTCACCCGAAACTCCAAGCACCTCGCGGTCTCCAAGCGCAACACCAAGGAGACGATCGCGGCCGACATCTTCAACCGCGCGTTCAACACCTCCTATCCTGGCGGTGACGGCGTGCCGTTGCTGTCGGCCTCCCACCCGCTGGTCACTCCCACGGCCAACGGTTCGTCGACCTACTCCAATCTCTCGACGGCCGCCTCCCTCGCGGAAGCCTCGGTCGAGCAGCTGGGGATCAACATCAGCAAGGCGGTCGACGCCCGCGGCAAGTACATGCAGATCAAGGGACAGATGCTGGCGGTTCCGCCGGATCTCCAGTTCCAGGCCGAGCGTCTGACCAAGTCGGTGCTCCGCACCGGCACGGGCAACAACGACGTGTCGGCGATGGTCTCCATGGGACTGTTCCCCAAGGGGTGGATGCAGGTCACGCGCCTGACGTCCACGACCGCATGGTTCATCCCGACCGACGCGCCGGAAGGTCTCAAGTACCTGCCGCGCGCCGACGACGAGCCGGTTTCCGAGGGTGACTTCGAGACCGACAATCTCCGGGTCCGCGGCTACTTCCGCTGCGCCTTCGGCTGGACCAACCCGCAGGGGCTTTACGGGAACCAGGGCCTCTAAGCCCTCCCATCCCCCGCAACTGACGAACAGGGCGCCTTCGGGCGCCCTTCGTCTTTAAAGGAGACAGTCCATGACCGGAACCATTCCCACCACCTACTCGCGGGGCCAGTACGGCACCAAGCTGAGCGGCAACGCATCGGCCAACATGGGCGACGTCGTTCTCACGCAGACCGGCACCGTGGCCTATACGGACGTCACCGCGACGCCCAAGACCCTGTTTCGCGTTCCCGCCTATTCGCAGGCGTGCGTGATCCAGATCAACGTGCTCACCGCCTTCGACGCCTCGACGCTGAACATGCTCTCCGTGGGCGTGTCCGGCAACGTCGGCTACTTCGTTTCCGGGGCGAGCGTCGGAACGGCGGGAATCGTCACCATCGCGACGTCGAGCAACCTCAACAACTGGTCGTCTGTCGGGTCGTCGGACGTGATCGTGATCGCGTCCCACAGCTCGACCGGCACCGGGGCCACCCAGGGCGTCGCCCAGGTGACCATGCTCTACGCGATGAAGTCCTAACCGGCGGGGGCTTCGGCCCCCGTCCTCTTTCGGAGATGCCGGATGAACACGCAGCTTATGGCCTTCTCGGTGACCGGCTCGGGCCAGTTGTTCTCCGGGGGCACTCGGCTCCGGGCCTACCAGGTCGCCACCTCCGGCGCCGCGGCCGGCGTCATCGAGCTTCGCGACTCAAGCGCCACCGGGCCGGTGAAGACCACGATCTACCTGCCGGCCAATGCTGCCGGCGTCATCTATCACTCGCTCCCGGAGATGGGGCTTCTGTTCCACACGTCGCTCAACTGCGTCGTGTCCGGCGGGGCGATTGTCGGGCTCACGGCCTATGTCGGCTAACCCTCAAGTAGGAAACCATGGCGAAGAAGACCAAGCATGACGACGCGGCGGCTGATCGCAAGATGATCAAGGCCGAGTTGGCGAAGCGCGGGCTCAAGAACGGCGGCCGGGTGAAGGCCAAGGCCCGCAAGCGGTAACCCCAACCACAGAGAGGAGACGAAGCGATGGCGGCGCTTCGGTCGTTCAACTACCTGCCCATGGCAGGCATGGGAGAGGTCATCGGCTATGGCCCTCCCAACACCGGGGCGGTTCTCTCCCCGGACTTCATGCACGGCCCCTATGCGCCTCCCAAGGCCAAGGGCGCGTATGACGAGTTCGGATGGAACATTCACAGCGGCGTTTTCGAGGGCGCGCACGCTAAACTGACGCGGCTCGACGATGCCTCGGTCCAGCGCCGATCTCTGGGGAAGGACCGCTGGCACATCGTTCTTGCTGACGGGATCTGCGCCCGCGACAGCTACCACGACGGCGATTGGCTCGGCCCTCACATCGGCGAGGCGGTCGGGATCGAGATCGAGGGTGAGCCCGTCCGGGTCAACCTCATGGATGACGTGCCGATCGACGGTCGGTGCGAAGATACGGCGGTCCTGATCTCGCACTTCTGGGCGCCGAACTACGCGCACAGTCTTCTGGAAACGGCGTCCCGGTTCTGGGCTTTCGACACCTTCGACATGCTCAAGGATCTGCCGGTCGTCTGGGATGCGGTGACGCCTTGGCAGCGGGCCTTGGCGGACATTCTGGCGAAGGACCGGATCGCGCCTCTCCCGGCGAACCGGACGCAGTTCCGAGAACTCTACGTCCCGTCCTTCCATTCGCAGATCGGCGTATCGCCCCAGGCCGTGCGCTGGCTGCGGGGCAAGTTCGATGCACCGGACGGCCCCGGCAAGAAGCGGATCTTCGTCTCGCGGGCTGATGCGACCGAGCGGCGGATCGTCAACGAGAACGAGGTCATCGACCTGCTGAAGCCGATGGGCTTCGAGACGGTGATGCTGACGGGCATGTCGGTCGCCGAGCAGCGGCAGTTGTTCGGTGAGGCCGAGTGCGTGGTCATGCCCCACGGGGCGGGTTGCGCGAACATGATCTTTGCCGGGACCGGAACCAAGATCATCGAGTTCGTGCCGAAGTCCTATCAGCACCACATGTTCTGGCACATCGCCAAGTGGTCGGGTCACTGGTACGCGCGGCTGATCTCAGAAGACGGCGCGAACAAGGATATGCGGGCGGATCTGACTGCGCTCCGCCGCGCATTGGAGGCTGGCGGCCTCTAATCCCCGCGCCGAGGCGGTCGGCGCATTCCTGAAACTCTGTGAGGCGACATGAACGAGGCGGACAACGCCGCGGCGATCGGCCGTGGCCTTTGGATTCTCCCCACCCATCAGCGACCCGAGCGTTGTCAGGCGACACTGGACGCCTGCGCCGCTACCGGCATGACCACTCCCGGGCTCGTCATCATCAACGGCGACGGGAAGGGTTACGAGAATCTGAAACTCCCTCCCGGCTGGATGAAAGAGACGGCCGGCAGGGACGAGCGGCTGAATGAGGTCTACCGCCGGATCTACGCCGGCAACCCGGATCTCGACTGGTACGGCTTCATCGCCGACGACATCCTGCCTCGCACGGAGGGATGGGACGTCAAGCTGATCCGGGCGGCCGGCAAGGATCGCATCGCGTCCGCGAACGATCTCTGGCAGGCCCCGAACCGGATGCACGGCGCCGTGGTCTATGGCGGCAACGTGCTCCGCAAGGTCGGGTACTGGATGCCAGAGGGCATCGTCCACATGTTCGGCGACGATCTCTGGGAGCACCTGGGGCGACAGGCCGGCATCTGGGACTGCCTCCTGGATGTGGTCACCGAGCATGTCCACTGGATGAACGGCAAGGCGCCGAAGGACGAGAGCTATTCCCGATCCCACGCGCTCCTGGAGTCGGACCAGAAGCGCTTCCAGTTCTGGATGCAGAACGAAGCCGATGCAGCCCTGGCGCGGCTCGGCGTCCGCACCGTCCAGGCCGACCTGAAGGGCCGCAGCCTCTACATCGCCACTCCCTGTCACGGCGGGCAGGTGCGGGCCGAATACATGATGTCGGTCGTGGCTACCATGCGGGAGTGCGCTCCCCGTGGCGTGTCGGTCGAGCTGGGCATGGTGCCTGACGAAAGCCTGCTCCCTCGGGCGCGCAACGTCATGGTCAGCCAGTTCCTCAAGTCCAAGTGCGACTCCATGCTGTTCATCGACGCGGACATGGCGTGGAAGCCCGAGGCCGTGCTTCGGCTCCTGGCGTGGTCGCAGTCGTGGGAGAAGGCGGTGGTGGGAGCAGCGGGTGTCCGTCGCTCAGATCCGCCGAGCTTCTGCGTCAACTTCAAGGAAGCCGCGGGCCAGTCGATCAAGATTTGCCCTGATACGGGTTGCGTCTCGCTCCGCCATCTGGGGACCGGCTTCATCCTGATCCGCCGGGAGGCCATCGAGAAGCTGATCCGGCTTCACCCCGAACTGACCTACGAGGAAACCGACCGTCAGGGGCGCTCGACGGGCGCTCACCACGCGCTGTTCATGATGCACATGGAAGGCGGCCATTCCTACTCGGAGGACTACCGCTTCTGCGATCTGTGGCGCCAGGCCGGTGGCGAGGTGTGGGCGGACCCGACGATTGCCTTGGAGCACATCGGGACCAAGAGCTACACGGGCGCGCTTTCGAGCGTGCTCAAGACCGTGCCGAGGGCGGCGTAAACGGTTCACTTGAAGGAGGAAAGCAGCATGGTTGCGCAGCTTGTTGAGCTTCCCATCCAGGAGCGCGCTGAGCCTGACAACGTGGCGCGAGTTCCACAGAAGCAGTGGCGCCGTTGGAGCCCTAACGCCCGAGTGGTTTTCAATGCGGTCTACACCGCAACATCGGACCAGGACATCATCAAGCACCCAAAGGCGCCCACCCTTGCTGATGATCAGTGGCTGACCATCCGCTGGAACGTCGCATGGTTGGCAGCAGATGCTGCGGATGGGAGGCTCTGATGCCCCTCGGCCGTGACGTCGGCAAGAACATCCGCGAGTTGAAGGCGGACAACCGGAAGAAGGGAAAGGCGAGGGGGGCAGGCGGAAAAGCTCGCCCTCAGAAGCAGATCCTCGCCATCGCCCTGAACGCGGCCGGCAAGAGCAAGAAGAAGCGCTAAGTGACCGGCTCCGTCGCGACGACCGCCAGCTTCGCGCTCGACATCGACGAGCTGATCAACAAGGCGTTCCGTCGTCTCGGAGGAGAGCAGGTGACCGGCCTCGAAATGAGGTCGGCCAAGCAGCAGCTCAACCTGATCGGGATGAATTGGGGGAACAAGGGGATCAACCTTTGGACCGTCCAAAGGCTTCTCCTGGGCTCCATCCAGGGCAAGACGTCCTGGACGCTGCCGAGCGACATCATCGACGTGCTGGAGATGAGTCGGCGGCAGGTGACGCGGGTTCTGAGCGGAACGCCCGCGACGTCCGCAGGCGGCACGGCTTCGCTGGCCTTCGATGGCGACTATGCCACCTCGTGCACGCAGACGAGCGCGAACGGCAACATCAGCTACGTCTACTCGTCGGCGACAACCATTCAGCAGTTCGGCATCCGTTTCAACACTGCAGGCACGTTTGCCCTGGTGTGGGAGGCGAGCAGCGACAGCTTCGCCACCATCGACGCGACGACCACGATTGCCTCGCAAGCCTATTCGGCGAACGTGACCTACTGGTTCGATCCCTCGGTGATTGTGTCGGCGACGGACTATCGGGTGAGGGAGACCGGCGGAGGCACGCTGGACGTGGAGGAGGTCTATTTCGGCAACAACCTCTCCGACATTCCGCTCTCCCGCATCGCCCGCGACGAATACAAGAACCTGCCGAACCAGTTCAGCGAAGGGGTGCCGGTCCAGTTCTACATCGACCGACAGAGGGATGCGCCTGTCATGTATCTCTGGCCGATCCCCAACGCCAGCGACACGATGATCCTGCCTTACAACGGGGTCCGTAGGATCAGGGATTTCACCTCGTATTCCGGCCTTGTGGACGCGCCGCCCCGGTTTATCCAGGCGCTGATTTCCCAACTTGCCTTCGATATGTCCTACGAGCGGAAGGACGTGGACGCACAGCTCCGGGCGGAACTTCGGGCGCAAGCCAAAGAGGATTGGGACGTGGCGACGGCGGAGGACCGGGACCGCTCTGCCCTGACCATCGCACCCGATCTATCCTCGTATGTGAGGAAGCGTCGATGAGAGGCCCCGCGCCTTCGGGAGGACAGCAGGCACAGGGCATGTGCGCCCGCTGCGGCCAGAAGCTTCCCTATCGCAGGCTTACCCTCGAATGGACCGGCGCCTACACCTGCGGGCGGAAGGGCTGCACGGACCTTCCGTGGACCGTGCTGACGCTCAAGCCCGACCCGGTTCCGCTCGACCATCCCCGGCCCATGGAAAACATCTCGACGGACTTCTCGGGGAACGTCGAGGTCACGCTGCTGCCGGAGAACTAGATGGACTACAGCAGCCTCTTCACCACCATCCAGGATTGGGCGTGGGATGAGTCGGTGGAGCTGTCGGGAAATATCCCGCTCGTCATCCAGCTTGCCGAACTCAGGCTCCGGCGCGAGCTTCCGCCCATCGCCTATGACGTGGTGACGTCCGGCACGTTCTCGGGCACGAGCGGCGCCCAGGCGGTTCTCTCGTTGCCGGCTCTCCGGACGGCGGATCGGTATTTCACGGTCACGATCTCGGGATCTCCCCAGCCGCCGCTTGAGCACAAGACGCTCACCTACCTTAAGGAATACTGGCCCGTGATCTCGACCACGGGCACGCCTCGCTACTACGCACAGCAGGGGCCGGGGAGCCTCCGGATCGCGCCCACTCCCTCAAGCGGCATTACCTACGAGTGGGGATACCGGGCGCAGCTTGCGCCGCTCTCCGGGACCAACACGACGAACTGGCTGACGTCCAACGCCGCGGATGCGCTGTTGCAGGCGTGTCTTGTCGAGGCGGCCCGATACAAGGCCGACGACGCAATGGTCACGCGCTTCGACGCCGCCTACCAGAACTCGAAGGCCGGCGTCATTGCCGAGCACTTCACCTCGCTCAGCGACGACTACGGCGGCCAGGCCACGCCCAGGGCGCGGGAGTAACCAATGCCATCGACCGCGACCACCTCTCTTCGCCTCGAGCTTCAGGCGACGGGCGAGAACGTCAACACCTGGGGCCAGCACCTCAATTCCTCGGCCCTCATCCTGCTCGACAGCGCGATTGCCGGGCGCACGGTCATCGCCAATCCCACGAGCGGGCAAACCCTGTCGTCGGTCAACTATTCGACCGATCAGGCAAGGCAGCCGGTCCTGCACTTCTCGGGCACGGTCGCAGCGGACATTTCGGTCAACGTCGGCGCGGTCACGAAAATCTACCTGACCAAGGACACGACGACCGGCGGCAACATCACGTTCCAGACCGCGACCGGGACCGGTGTCGTTCTGCCGAAGTCCGGGTATGGCGTGGTGACGGTGACGGCCGATGGCGTCGAGGACGCGCGGACCTACGAACTTTCGCCGTCTCACGCGCCGACCAATCCGGGGGGCATCGTCACGCGGACCTCTCTCGGAAGCACGCTTTCCGGGACCGGAATGCCTTCGGGCTACTCCCCGCTCTACAATTCGAGTGTCACGACGAAGCTTTATGTGGATGCGGCGATCATCGCTGCGGCGCTCTCAGGCACGCTTCCGGGTCAGTCTGGGAATGCCGGCAAGTTTCTGGCGACGAACGGATCGAGCGTCAACTGGTCCGGAACAAACGCGATCGAGCTGGGGCGGCACACGATCACGACGCGGGCGGGTGGGTGGACGGCGCGGGCGACGAGCGGTGCAACGGCGGGAACCAGCGAAACCGCCGCCCCCAACTATGTGACGCTCGACGGCTTCGACTTTGCGTCCACCGGCCTGACATTCATCCAGACCGAGTACACGCCGGCCATCTCCTATAACGGCAGCTCGATCCCCGTCACCTTGGAGTTCTTGGCGTTCTCGACCACGGGCACCGTCTATTGGGGCGTCCAGGCGGTCACTGTCGCTTCGGGTGGCGCCTATGCCCAGACCTACGGCTCGGCCGCTCTCGTCTCGCACGCAATCACGGGCAGCGGCTTGAGGCAGGTGACGTCGGAAGTGTCCGTGCCGATCTCCGGGACGTGGGTCTCCGGCAACTCGATCCTCTGGCAGATCTACAGGTCTGGTGGAGGAACGAGCGGCCTCAACGTCGCGGCGCGTCTTAGGACGGTGAACATGTACCCGACGATCAACCGCGCCACGGACGCTCCGTAAGATGCAGCTCGCGGTATCGTTGAGCGGAGGAAGTTCGTCTTTGTGGACTCCTTACGCCGGCATCTGGAACGCCTCCGATGCCGCCTCCGGGGCGGTTGTCGCGACCGGCGGATTCCAGCTTACTTCGTCGAGCACGGGCGTGGGGGGCGCCCGCGGAACCGTGGCACTTTCCGGCAAGGTCTACTGGAGCGTGATGCTGGTCACCAACCCCAGCAGCAGCGCCTGCATCGGCATTGCCAACACGTCGATGAACATCAGCGCTAACACCCCGAACGATAGCTCGAATGGATGGGGATACTACTCCAACAACGGTCATAAACTGAACATCACCGATGCCGCCTACGGCAACAGCTACACCATCGGCGATCTGATCACGATTGCCGTCGATGTGCCGGCGGCCAAGATATGGTTTGCCAAGAACGGGGTCTGGCAGAACAGCGGAAACCCTCTGACGGCTGCCAACCCAGCCTTCACCAACCTGACCGGTACGCTTTATCCGTGGGCAGGAGACGTCAGCTCGACGGTGATCTCCAAATACACAATCAGCCCGCCGGGTCAGACGGCCGTGGGCCTACTGTGATCGCGCGCCCACATATCGCGGGGATCGGTCCAGTCAGGTCCGAGCAGGGGGGTGCTCTCGCGTGGGGCCGCTACAACATCACCGCATGTCAGGCAATCCCAGGTCACGAGGCCGAGTTTCGGCTTCCCGGTTGGCATATCGGTTTCGGTGACGACGAGTCGTCGAGCGGGGCCGTCGCATTGCGGGCAGGTGTCCATAAGCAAATCCTGCCACACGCTACGGCTGTAGGGAAGGGCCAGTAAATGCCGCAGCAGATCGACCCGAACACGGGGCAGCCCATCGGCTCAGTCCACGGTGGCCCATGCAGTCCTTTTAATGATGCGGCTGGTCATGGCTTGGGTGATCCCGAAGCGGGCGCCGATCCGGTAGTGAAAGACGCCTTCGACGCCTAGCTGGCGGATTTGCCGAACATCGGCCTCCGTTAGCTTGGCTCGGCCATTGCGAACACCTTGAGCCGCGGTGCCGTGTCGAAACCTGTCGGCGTGGTTCTCTTTGCTAGTCGCCCAACGCAGGTTCGATGCAGCGTTGTTCGTGCCGTTCCCGTCCGCATGAGCGACTTGATGCTGTGGAGAAGGAGCGGGGCCATGAAAAGCTTCACAGACCAGCCGGTGAACAAAGGCGCGTCTAATCACAAGATCATTTTGGAGAGCTACGGAGACGTAGCTTCCTTTCTTGCAAAGAGATCCGATGTCTCTGTTTTTCCGTGTTCCTCGGCCCCCCTTGGTTCGCCGGACGCGCCCCAAGCTACTGACCTCGTAGGGCCAACCCTCGACCGGGCGCCATTCTTCAATCGGAATCGTGCTACTGGATTGTTCAGCCATCAGGGCCTCCGCACAGGTCTAGGTGGTCAGGGGCCGGTGAGAGCTTCCAACTCTTCCGGCCCCGCAATCTAGCACATCTCAGTGCTGGAGACGTGTAATGCCTCAGCAAATTGATCCTAATACGGGCCGTCCGCTCGGTTACGGCGGCGGTGATTTGGAAGGGGGCCAGCTGCCCTCGACTATTCCGGGCCTCTCCGGTCTAACTCCGGCCCATCTTGTTGGCGACGATTACCAATTGCGCCCGTTTGAATACCTGCGCACCGGTCCCGGTGGACAGAAGTACGTCCAGAACGCCCTGACCAATCCGGGCGAGACGCCTGGTTACCAGCCGCCCCCGCCTCCTGGAGCCATGCAGCCGAATGGGGGCGCCCCGATGCCTCCGGCGCTTCCTCCGCCTCCCCAGACCGGCGGAGGTGATCCCTATCAGTCGATGATGGGGGCGCCGTTCCCGGTTGGCGGCGGCGGGTTCAACTACGGCAGCTCGCCGGGTGGTGCGTCGTTTGCTGGCGGCTCGCGAAATTTAGGCGAGAGCACGGGCCAGTATCGGCAGCCCGGCAATGGGGGGTTCTCCGGCGCCAATCCCTGGGCCTCGTTCTTCCAGGGCCTCTCGCGTCCGCAGAGAGGGCCTAATGGGGGAAGCCAGTACAACTCGACGACGGGGGCCGAGTCCCGCGACATGAACATCGGCGAGATGCCGCAGCGCTGGCAGCAGACGCAGCGAGGGTTCAACCCGGGCGCGTCAAGCGTGTCGCTGCCTCCGCCAAGTCCCTATCCGAACCCGATGCGCCCGGCGGTGATGCCGCCCATGTGGGGCGGACAATCGAGCAAGAGTCCGTTCGGGCAGATGGCGACCCCGGAAGGCGGCAACCAGGGAGGCCAGATGCCCCCGTGGTTCCGGCAGTTCCAGGCGATGCTGCCGCAGGCCACGGCGCTACCGCAGCCGCAGACGACGCTGCAGCCGCTCGCCAATGCCGGCTACTTCCCCCCGCCGTCCCTGCCGGCGCCCGTGCAGCCGGAGACCTTCAACGGTGGCCCCGGCTAAATGGCGCTTTTCCCTCTGACCTTCGCTCCCGGCGTCGTCCGGGACGATACGGCTTATGCCGCGAAGGGAAGGTGGTACGACGCCGACAAGGTGAGGTTCGTCAAGGTCGGCGAGATGGCGTGGCCCGAGTCGATCTATGGCTGGGATTTCGTCTCGACCGACCAGTATTCCGGCGCCTGCCGGGGGCTGCATTCCTGGCTCGATGCCTCGGCACAGCCAAACATCGCGGTTGGGACCAACCTCAAGCTCTACGACATCTTCTCGGCCACGCTCTACGACGTGACGCCGACGAAGCTCGCGGCCTCCGGGACACTTTCGGGGCCGTTCTCGACGGTCGACGGCCAGCGAGCGGTTCTGGTCACACACTCCAACCATAACCTGATCGTCAACGACATCGTCGTCTACACCTCGGGGATCGCCCTGGGGGGCATCTCGATCTCCGGCGCCTATGCGGTGACGGCGGTCGTCAGTTCGTCTCAGTACACGGTCCTCAATCCGACCTCGGCCACGTCTACAGTCAACACTTCGGGCGGCCAGGTCAACTTCAAGGCGCCAAGATCCACCCTATCGGGACCGTTCAATACGGTGCGCGGATCGACCGTCGTCGTGGTCAACCACTCCGGCCACAACCAGTCGACCGGCGACGTGGTGGTCTACGAGACATCGGGGAATGTCGGCGGCACGCTGATCCTCGGCGCCTATCAGATCACCACCTCCGGCGCGGACCA
>Ga0181556_1002365_pt1 | contig 17388 bp, 15 predicted proteins | sample 011ome_14_FD_148651 | JGI IMG/M metagenome (GOLD analysis project Ga0181556, IMG submission 148651) | Coastal salt marsh microbial communities from the Groves Creek Marsh, Skidaway Island, Georgia - 011505AT metaG (spades assembly) | ecosystem: Environmental > Aquatic > Marine > Intertidal zone... | reverse complement strand
GCGGGCTCCTGATGGCTTCCGGGTTGCTGTGCGTGGTGATGCTGATGCAAACGAGGACGACTACTATCTCCGCTTTGAGACCAACGATGGACAAGCCTTCGGTGACGGTGGATGGGTGGAAGACATTGGCCCAGACATTGATGTTGCTTTGGATGCCGACACCTTACCGATGCAGTTGGTTAACACCGATGTTAACACCTTCACCCTTACCACAACCGGATGGGTAAACCGAAAGGTAGGGGACGACGAGACCAACCCATTCCCATCCTTTGTCGGCAAGAAGCTCAACAACTTTGTATTCTTTAAGAATCGCCTAGGCTTCATCTACGAGGACTCTGTGGTGCTTTCGGAAGCCGGAGAACTCTTTAACTTCTTTAGGACCACCGTAAGAACACTACTGGATACCGCTCCGATTGATGTTACCTCGGCAACCGCTAGCGTAACAAACCTTCGAAGCAGTGTCGCATTCCAAGAGAACCTATTGTTATTTGCGGAACGCGGACAGTTTGTCCTTAAGGGTGATCCCTTGACCAACGAAACCATCACTCTTGAGGCAGTAACAAACTACGATGTTAACACATCCGAAGATCCCCTTGCTGTTGGCTCTTATGTCTATTTTCCATTCAAGCGCGGCAACTTCCTTGGAATGCAGGAGTATTCTCTCAATGCCACCACGGACGTTTACGACTCGGATGACATCACCCAACAAGTTCCAGGATACATCAACAATGGTAACATCCTTGTAACATCAGGGTCCTCGGCGTCTGATCTCATTGCGCTTACCTCCGGTGGCGACACCATCTACATCTACAAGTATTTCTTTAACGGTCGAGAGAAGGTTGTTAGCTCGTGGAGCAAGTTCAAGATGCCCTTCGATGTCGTCAGCCTAGAGTTCCTCAATAGCTCCCTGTTTGTTATTGGCGACAAAGACGGCGACACCCTGTTGACTGAGCTTAAGTGTGAGGAGCTACGTGTTGAGGATGACACCTTTGATGGCTTTACGATTCACCTCGACATGCTCAAGAAGCACACGTTTGCCGGTGATCCGACTGCTCAACCCTCGCTTGCAACGATTGACCTTGGATTCACTCCAGGCCCTGATGATGTGGTTGAGGTGTATGACACCCACGGTAACCGAGTGATTGTTAACCAAGTCAACCGCGACACCGCTACCATCACCTCTTACAACCGACCTTGCTTCAGTGGACTTCGCTACAAGCTAGAATACACCTTCAGTGAGCCCGTGTTCAAGCAGGGGAACCCACCGGTCGCCTCCGGTCTTTCTAGGATGATCCTTCGCAACGGCACCTTGTTCTTTACGGACGCTGTGGATTTCCAAGTGGAAGTAACACCTCTCGGACGTGACGTGCGTATCTTTAACTATAGCCCGAATGTAATTAACATCACGGCTACGGACTCGTTGCTTGCACCCGATGGCAAATTGCGCTTCTCGATCTTTACACAAGCCAAGGATTCCCGTATTAAGATTGTTAACTCAAGTGCATTTGCATCTAACTTCCAAGCCTGTGAATTCGAAGCCAACGTCCATACCCGTTCAACTAGAATATAACAACGTCTACATCCGGTCCGCTCGTGAGTTGGACTGTGAGGAGGTAGGCCGCAACATGCGCCACATCGACAAGCTAGAGTGTTTGTTAACAAGCGGCTCCAATCCAATAGATGCCGTAAAGACCGGTTTAAAGCACGACTACCACACTTGGACCATCTGTGAAAAAGAAACCAACACTCCCTTGGCGTGCTTTGGGATCGGTGAGATTGTCAAAGATGACTCCAACTATATCTGGTTGCTTTCAACAGATCGTCTCCTAGAGGTAGCGGGCTTTGAGTTTGCTAAGGCCAGTAAGGCGTGGGTTCAGTTTATTGTTAACCACTACAAACTTCCGTGCTTCAACCGGGTTCACGTCCATAACACCGTCGCAATCCGATGGCTTAAGTGGTGTGGTGCTGAGTTCTCCGAGGATGCTTCAACCGACTTTCTTTCATTTCAAATCAATCCCAACGAATAATAACATCAACGATTATGTGTTACCCCTTAGCTTTAGGTGCCGCCAGTGCGATCTCCTCCTTTGCTGGGCAGCAAGCTGCGGCCAACGCCCAAGAACAAGCTCAAGCACAAGCTGCTGCTGCTGAACAGATCCGAGCGCAACGCGCCAATACCGCTATCCGCATTAGGGAATCACAGGAAAACATCGCAAGGTCACAGCGCAAAGAAGCCGCTCAAGTCCAAACAATGGAGGCCAAGGCACGCGCAAGGCTGGTCGCATTAACAGAAGCCGGGGTTGCCGGGATGTCTCTTGAACGCCTGACAGATTCACTGTCCGCAAAAGGAGCGCAATACGCCTTCTCGGAGGAACGACAGAAACAACTCCAAAAACAGCAGACTGGCCTAGAGCTCGAAGAGGGTGCTATCCGGTCCCGCATGAACCAGCTTAGAATTAACCAACCAATCAAACAGGCAAGCATCCTAGAGTCGGGACTTGAAGGACTACAGACCGCCATGTCGTTTCAACAAGTGTTTCCCTCTAAACCATAATAATTCTCAATGACAACAGAAGACTTAAAGAAAGCACTTTCTCAGGATACACGAGAAAAAGTTGATGTTAATCTAGGGCAGGTGTCCTTGCGTTCGACCGTAAGTCGAGGTGGTCAATATAACGTAGCGGTTCAAGCAACCCCTAAAGAGAACTCGTTTACTCGCCTTGCTAACGCTTTCAATCAACTACCACAGCTTGCTGGTCAGTTTAAAAACATTCAACAACAAGCGGGCGTTGAGAAGGTGCAAGGGATGTCTCCTGCGGAAATCAAAGAAGAACTTACCAAACGTGCAGAAAACGGAGACGAAGAGGCGGGGACGTTCATGTATGAGCTTTTTCAAAAGGAAGCGGTAGATGAAGAGCTGTATCGTCAAATCTTAAAGACCGAAGTAATTCCAAAGCTACAGGCGGTTGAAGCAAGACTTTCCAATGCGTCACCGGCACTGATGCACGAAATAATGAGTCAAGACGACCCGTTGGAAGCGATCAAAAAACAATACGAGGACGCAATCCCTCAAGAGGTGTATGCCATGGTCCAAAATTACCCGCACCAAACGGCACTACACAATGAGATGTTACGACGCATCCCGGGACTTTCAGGTAAAACACACGCTACGTTGATTGAAAAACAACAGGAGTTCACAGAAACCTCCACGTTAGATAACATCATTTCAACTGATGATAGCGGAGCTTTCACGGACAACGAACAACTACCATTTCCGGTAGATGACAACGGCGAAATCCCACCGCTTCCAGGAGATCCCGTCCCTGATTTTGACTTTATTGAAGGAACTGGAGTCACATTGTTACCGTCTTCACAGCCGTTTCAGGTTGAGCAAGAAGACCCCATTACGAACACGCCTAAGCCAAAGCTCCCTAGAGTTCCTGATAGTAATCCAAAAATTCGTCCCGCAACGCTTCAGACGTTTGAGAAAAAACCGGAAAGTGATCTTAACTCGCTTGAGCAGTTTATGATGGGAGAGGTAGACTATGTCAGTGTCGCCGGTAACCCCGCACAGATGGGGGCAGACAGCATACTGTCAGAAGTAACACTCGTAGACGAAACGGGAAAGGCATTTAATTTAGAGAATGTTCCTATTAAAGTAGAAGAGTCTGCAAGTAAAACCACACCGGAAGGCGTCTTTAAGTTGGTCAGTGAGGGAAGACTTCAGCCTAGCGGTGATGGCTCTTACATCAAAGATGGAACTGATGGACAAGTCGCAAAAGACACCAAACCTGTTAAGCTGACTCCAGAACAACAGACCGATCTTTCACGTAACACGGTTAGAAAAGAAAGATTAGATATAGCCAAATCGCTGAATAGCACCGATAACTCAAAGTATACGAGAGGGCTAGAAGCCATTCAAAAAGGTATCTTTCGTAAGACCGACGAGCAGAAGCTACGACGCTTGATTGAAGGTAAGTCCCTAGGAAACTTAGAAGCGAACATCCAAGAAAACTTACAAGAGGTCGATACATTCTTGGAACAAGTAAAAGCGGGTAAGTTAACATTAAACGGAAAGCGTTACTCGGATGAATACATTACTAAGCTCCAGCGCATTGTTGACACGGAAGACCGACGCCAAGAATACGCCGATGAATCTTTTGGCGAAGAACTAGCCGAAGCTAAGAAAGTATCCCTTGCCAAGAAACTGGTTTCAGCGCAAAAAGAGGGACTCAGTGCCGAGGAATTTAACGACTACTTAGGAAACGAATTAGTTAACGCCTACAACCTCTACGCGAACTCTCAGATTGGAGAAGCTGAACGCGATGACCTGATTTCGGAAATAGAAAAACTCAGAGAGTTAGGCTCGCGGTTTGAACTCGATGATGACAATGTAGACTTCTACGCGCTAACGGATAACAGAAGCGCAATCTTTTCAGGTCTCGGAGCGGCTGCTTTAAGAGAGAAATATACTTCGCCTGATGCGATTGTAGCGCAATGGGAGCAGTTAGGAAAAGACGTATCGGGATTGAAGGTAACCAAGGAGGATGACTGGGGCAACACAGTCAAAGAGGCGTGGAACAAAATGCTTTTTGCTGCTCCACTGGATGCATGGCAGAAAGCCAATGAGCGGGCCGAACGAGTTGTTATTAAGGAATTTGCGTCTCGTGGATATAAGAAAGGACGAGTATTTGACTTGACGAACGCTGAAGGAGAAACCGTAGGGATACGACAATATTACCGTGATCTTGTTGAAAAGTATTACATGGAAGAAGCTGATAAAATCTCCGAAGAAGCTCTGGCTACACTCAGAAAACGAGCAAATGAATTCCGTGGGGAAGAAACCTTAAACGATCTGGAGAAGCAAGCAGGAATAACAATACTTGATAGCGAAGCGCGCCGCACCTCAAAGCTCAATAAAGCCTTGGAAAATAAGTATGGCAGTAACGATCTTGTAAATGAAAAAGGTAAGATTGTTCCAACACTTGAAGATGAGACAAAAGAGCAATCCCTTGACCGCTTTAACGTGACGATTGACAACGCCGTTGCACGGGAGGCGATGTTCAAGACCAATCCTAGCTGGGATCAGAGGCAACCATTGATTGAACAGATGTATCGAAAGACGACAACGGATGGTTACTTTCTTGACCAAGCGTTCCAATCTGCGGTTTACAAACGAGACCAGCAATGGGATAAATTAGATTCTCACGTTTTAAAAGTAGTTGAGCGTTCGAAAAACCTCGGCCTTCCTATGGAAGTGCATCGAAATAACGCCCAAATTAAATATAAGGGAATCGCAAAAGACGGGAAAAGGCGTAAAGGCGTTCCCGCTGTAACTTTGAACTTAAACCCAAGAGCGCTGACACCAGAAGGACGTAAGACAGCTCCGCTTTACAGTCGAAAATCCACACCGAAGACTCACATCTATAGCTACTATGCCGCACGCGAAGGGTCTTACAACGTGTTCACTAAGCTCGACGAATTGTTCGATCTCTACTTTAAAGGTGGAAGCGAAGCAGAACGCCTTCAATTCCGAAAAGACCAAGTTGAACTCGCACGGAAGATTGGCTTTGGAAAGCCCGCAGACGAGACCAACAATAACTAAATTTACTTTATGAACATATTTCCCAAGACTGTTAATTCGTTTACGTCGATGTCGTCGCCCGACCTTACAATGCGGGCATCATTAACCGATCCTGATTATGAACACTTGGACATCCCAGATGATACCCAGCAAGAAGAGCCAGGTCTTATTGAGGACGTATCTGTGGGCATTGCTTCCGGTATCGAAGGATTTGGAAAGTCACTTGTTGGTTTAGCGGATATGGTCCTAGGTGACATGTTCGACATGGACGAAGACTTCTATAATCGACGTGCATTTGGACGACCAACAGGCATTGCCGGGGGGCTTGCTGAAGGAATAACACAATTCGCAGCCGGTTTGATTCCCGGAGGATTCGCGGTGGGTTTGTTAGGTAAAGCCGGTAAAGCGGCCAGTTTGGTAAAGTTCACAGACAAAACCGCTAAGACCATCAAGGGAATCTCAACAGGCGCAATCGCGGACTTTGTTGCCTTTGACGGTCACGAAGCCAGACTAAGCGATCTTCTTTCCGAACACACGGACATGCTTTATCCGGTAACAGAATACCTTAAGTCGGACCAAGACGACTCCGAGTTTGAGGGAAGAATCAAAAATGTTATTGAAGGAGGAGCCATTGGTGGTGTTGTGGGAGGACTGGTGTGGACCGGAGCAAAACTATTGAAGTCGCTAAAGAACTTTGACGGGACTCCAGAAGCAGCACAGAAACTTAAGACCGCCAAAGAAGAACACGATGAAGCACTCGTTACTAGCGGAGTTGAAACTAAGCAGGGCCAAGAGCTTTCACAAAAAGTTGAAAAGGAACTAGAAGACATTGATCTTAACACCTTAGTCCCCGGACCAAAGCCAGGGCAAGCCTCACCTGAGGGGACCCCTGATCCTTTTGAGACCGATCTTCCAGACGACTTTGAACGAGTAAGTGGTGAACAAGCCATTATGGCAAACGCCCGGATTACAGAAGCAATCTTCGGTGCCTCTACAAAAGCGGAAATGGACGACATCTTTAAACGGTTTGTTCCTGAGTTAGTAGCAAAAGACGTGGCTAGCACCGAGAAACGAGCCGCAGAAATGATCGCAACTCTTAAGGCTAGTAACATGGATGCGTCAGGGATTCAAAAGGCAATCAAAAGTGGTCTTTTAGATGACGATACAAAACTAAGCGCCATGAAGGAAGCGCGGGCAGGACAACAGGTTGCTCTGTTTGGAATGCAAGCCGCCGTAGATAGATTAACAACTCTCGGCGCACAGTGGAACAAACTTACAGCCGAAGGCGCATCTGATGTTAAACTCGACCGCTTGAAGATCCTTGCGACTCAAGAACAGCGACGTTTGAAATACTTTACGGCTGTTCAGGCGCTCTATGGAACCGAGTTCTCGAAAGGACTCCTTGATCGTAAGACGGGGTTTGTTCAAGCAATGCGAGAGAATCTCGGGATCAAAAGCCCAGAAACACAAGCGACCGAGAAGTATGACGTAGCGATGGCTGAGACGCTAGCAGATGATGACAGTCTTGCAGACGCCGTATCAGAAATCAATATCCAAGACATGGATGAGACGGTAGGTGATCTTCTAAACGAAGCGGATGAAGTCATTGACCCGAACGTAGCCGAGGGGTCCGCTAAGGTTAAACAGAAAGAGATAAATCGTAAGCGTTTAAGTGAAAAGGAACGGCTTGAAAAGAGAAAAGAAACTCTTGAGAAACAGCTAAAAATTAAACGCAAGAGGTCTGCCGAGCTTTCTGGTAAAGACCCGGATGAAATTAAAGGAGAAGCCACGGCACCCAAGGAACCTGATGCTGATACACATGAGTTAGAACAAGAGGTGTTATCGCTTGAAGAAAAGATTAAGTATCACGACCAAGCATTTAAGGATGAGCAAGACATTATCACACTTCGTGAGGAAGAGTATTACGTCGATAACCTGAGCGATGGAGAATACAAGGCTAGGGTCGCTCAGAAAGAACTTGAAAAGAGTCGAGCAGCCGAAGCAAAAAAGAAGACCACTTCAACAGTTTCAGAGCTAAGAAAGATTGTTAAGTCGAAAGCGGACCGAAAGGTTAAACTTGCAAAGACACGTGAGGTATTGGATGGCCTTCGTAACAAACTACTTGAAGGCAGAAAGCCAGTTAAAGGTAAGCAACTACCGGATGATTTAAAGACTGACCCAGAAATGGACGACCTTTTGAGTCGGATTGAATCGACAAAAAGAATGATCCGTGAGGAGAACGACATCCAACAAGTCATTGAGGAGGTGCAGTCGCTTTCTAAGTTAACAGATCAACAATTTGTGGAGCTCACCAACGCACAGAAAGCTCGGAATAGATTGCTAAAAGCGTCGCCTACAACTCGACTGAGTGAGCTTCGAAAGCAGAAAAGTCAATACGTGCGGCGGAGAACCGAGGCAATCAATAACACAGGCCGAGGATTCACGACAAAGAAAGCTGTTAATACGTGGTTGAAGTCACGTCCAGGCGACATGGAGAAAGGATTCGATACCTTTATGAAGCGCATGATGTTTGCCGCAGCAGACGAAAGCCCGTTGGACGCATTCGTAAAGATTAACGAGATGGCACAGATGGGCCGCTTCGACAAGTTTATGAACTTTGGAGTCCGACTATTGCAACGGAACCTGTTGTCGGGACCAGCAACCACCACACTGAACGTCTCGATGCCACTGGCGGTGCGCTTTTTAACAAAAATGGAGCGTATCGTTGGAGCCGGTGTTGGAGCTCTTAGAGGTGATGAAGCGCAGATGCAGGTCTTTAAAGAAGCCCTAAAATTTCACCAACAGGCCGAGGACTTCCACATGGTCATCAAAGCCGGAGCAAAGGCTACCGCAACCAAGTCTGATGTTGTTACTGGAGCATCGTCGCCGTTCACAGACGCCAGTTCTAGGCCAAACATAGACGCCCTCGATCCAGATCTTTACGGTGTAAATAAAAGCAGCACCTTTGGTAAAGCGATGGGTTGGGTCAATACATGGTTTAACCTACCGTTCGCTTTGAATGCTGGAGGTGACTCGATGAACAAAGCAGCAGCCGGGTTGTCGAACCTACGCGAACGCTTAACTAACCACGTCTACACAGATGAAAAATGGATTAACAAACCGGTAGAGGCAAAGGAGGCATGGATCAAGCAGACTATGGAAAAGTCGTTTTTAGAAGACGGTGCCATGTATAGCGAAAGCGCGATCATGTCCAAGCTAGCCAAACAAGCCCGGGAAAACATTCTTAAAGGAGAGAGAGCAGGGGAAGTAACGGATAACCCAATGTTAATTCCAAACGAACTTCGTAGATTGACGATGGAAAACAAAGACCAGTTTCTAAGGGACCAAGATGCTCTAAGGTTACTGGAGGAGACACGACAATACACCCGAGAAATAACATTTACAGATCCGAAGCAAGGGGAGTTTGTTGGACTTGTAAACCGTGCTAGAGAGAAATTCCCTCCGCTCACACTCATTCTTCCGTTTGTCAACACTCCCGCACAGATCCTTTCGTTTGGACTGAAGCGGACTTGGTTTGGAGCCGCGTATGACCAGATCGCCCCAAGACTTTCGAAGAAAGCGGCGGCTCGTAGAGCAGAAATGGCAGCATCCATGAGTCCTATGCAGAAAGCAGAGTATCAAGGTAGAATGGCTACCGCAACCGCAGGAAGTGCCGCACTGCTTTATTATGCTTATCTTAACAAAGACAAGATTACGGGAAGTGGACCAAGGAACCCAGCCGAACTACAAGCGTTGAAGGCAACGGGCTGGCAACCTAACTCCTTTGTTATTGGGGACGAAGATAACCCAACGTATGTCAGTTACCAACGTCTTGATCCGTTTGCGACATTGATTGGTATTGCAGCAGACATCGCAGAGCACATCTCGATGAACCCTAAGCTAGACCCAGGAAGCCAAGAGTCCTTTATGGCCCTATCGTTTGGTATTGCTGAAAACTTGACTGACAAGTCGTTCCTTCGCGGTCTTAACAACGTCCTCAACGCGGTGCAACAGCCTGACATTTACGGTCCTAAGATCGGTCGGGATATTGTTAGCGGAATGGCTGTGCCTATGTCCGTTAACCAACTCAAAGACATTGGAGAGGGTGAGGTCTTAATCAGAGAGTCACGAAGCGTTATAGACGCGATCCTGCGTAAACTTCCGATTGCCGACGAGATGATTCCACCTAAAAGGACGTTCCTTGGTGAAGAGATCTACAAACAAAATCCACTAGGTCTTCTTGGTGTTATGAATCCGATCTACATTTCCAGCAAAAAGAACGACAGTGTGGACAAGGCGTTGCAAGAGTTAGTTCACGGGTTTGACATGCCATCGCCAAACTTTATGGGCAGCAAAGAAACTGACATGCGGACGTTCTACAATGCAGAAGGGCGGCAAGCCTACGACCGCTACATGGAGTTAACATCTACCACAACGGTTAATGGTCGCAATTTAAGGCAAGCCTTGAAGGGTTTGATCAATTCCCGTCAGTATAAAGCAGTGTCAAAGAGTATTCAAGAATCTGGAGGACAGTCCGTGCTTACCAGTCAAGACCCAAGAATTAAGCAAATCAACAAAGTTCTCGGGGCTTACCGAAGAAAGGCCAAGCGTGAGATGAGCGAAGAGTTCCCAGAACTTATTCAACGAGTTAAAGACATTAACGCTAAGAAACGACAGGTAATGCAATCAGCTTCTGAAGAACTTAACAACCCTATTCCCACCTTATAACACATCCTTACCATTATGCCTACAAACGGACTATCCTTTTACGAGATCCAGGTCTCCGTCGCACCTTTATCCATTAACTTTGCATTCGACGCGCTAACCGCAGACGACATTTCCGTTGTTGTTATTGCGACCAATGACACTCGGTTGGTGCTGGAAGAGGGAACCCACTACTCTCTTGACTTTGCCAACAAGACAATTACGTGCCTGTTGTCATCTTGGACGGCCGATCCATATCTACCGATCTATCCAAGTAGCGACATCCGAATCTACAGGACAACCTCGGTTCTTCCGTTGATCGACTTTAAGCCGGGCGCGGTGCTGAATGAAGGCGACCTCGATACCGCCTACAAGCAAGGACTATTCGCCGCCCAAGAGATGGTTGAGGATGCTGCCGACACCGGTGCGGGAATCCAAAGTGTAACCTCGGCTGGTATTGCCGATGGGGCAGTGATCTCTGATAAGATAGCCGACGATGCGGTAACAACAATCAAGATTGACGACGGGGCCGTAACATCCACCAAGCTGGCTACTAACTCGGTCACGGCGTTTCAACTAGCGGCCACTTCCGTAGATTCTTCGAAACTTGTCAACAATTCGGTAATAACGGCAAAGATTGCGGACAACGCTGTGGAGACGGCAAAGATTGCCAATGCTAACGTGACCCAAGCAAAGGTCGATAAAGCCAGCCAATCCGAGATGGAAAGTCAAAGCAGCACCGATGGTGTTGTTACACCTGATGTTCTTAAGTATAGTCCGTTCTCTCCAAGGTGCTATGGATCAGTGGGGGTTGCCTCTGACACTGACGAAACCTTTGTCAATGGCTACAATGTCGCTTCTGTGTCTGCTAATAATGCTGAACGAACAATTAACTTTACGGAAGATTTAGACACGGTGGACTATGTTGTGCTGTTAACTATCAAAGGGACAGGAGCAGCCTACAATGCGCCCTCAGTTGTCAGTAAAGCAACATCAGGATTTGTCATAGACTTGAACACTACCACAGCTTCAGGCAGGGCTATTGACTTCGTCGTCTTCGGAAGCACCTTTGCATAACACAATCCGATGAACTCGTCTCTGAATACTCCACTTGTAGGTATTACCGGATTGATTGCAAACATAACACTCGAGCAAGTTAACACCATTGTTGCTATTGCGGTAGGTATATCTACCCTGTTGTATATGTTAATAAAAATATATCATTTAATAACTAACAAAAAGAGATGAGCGACGAGAAACGAAGTATAAAAATGGAAGGGTTGCAGGACCTTTTGATAGATACATTTATAGATCAAATCAAACATGGTGACCCTGCGCCTGCCTTGTTAAACGCTGCACGTCAGTTACTTAAGGACAATAACATCACGGCAAGTGTCACCAAAGATTCACCCCTTGAAGCACTTGTTAATTTACTTCCATTCGAAGACCCAACTGATAAAGTTGTTAATGAATGAGTAACACTATTCCACCACAGCTTAAGGACTTCCGTAACTTCCTTTGGATGACATGGAATCACCTTACGCTTCCGGCACCCACTCCAATCCAATACGAGATCGCCGAGTGGATGCAAAAAGGTCCGCGCCGAGGGGTCATCCAAGGGTTTCGCGGAGTCGGCAAGTCGTGGATCTGTTCTGCCTTTGTGGTCCACCAGTTACTCCTTGACCCACAAAAGAACATCCTGGTTGTCTCCGCATCCAAGAACCGCGCCGATGACTTCTCTACGTTCACCCTTAGGTTGATCCATGAGATGCCCGTATTGGCTCACCTGATGCCCGGGGACAAACAACGCTTCTCCAAGATCTCCTTTGATGTCGGACCAGCTCAAGCATCCCATGCACCCTCGGTCAAGTCCCTTGGAATAACATCTCAGCTTACCGGCTCCCGAGCAGACATCATTGTTGCCGATGACGTAGAGGTCCCAAACAACTCCGCAACACAGTCAATGCGCGACAAGCTCTCTGAGCAAGTCAAGGAGTTCGAAGCCATCCTTAAGCCCGAGGACAACAGCCGCATCCTTTTCCTTGGGACACCCCAGTGTGAGGACAGCATTTATAACAAGATGCTTGAACGGGACTACGAGATGCGCGTGTGGCCCGCAAAGACAATAACAAAAGACAAGTCCGAAAAGGTCTACCGAGGTAACATCGCAGAGTCCTGTGTGGATGATGAGAACACCGGGAGACCCACCGAACCCAGCCGCTTCAACGAAATCGACCTAGCAGAGCGCGAAGCATCCTATGGTAAGTCAGGGTTCGCCATGCAGTTCATGCTGGACCCCAAGCTGTCAGACTTGGATCGCTATCCCTTAAAGATCAATGACCTTATTGTTATGGATCTCGATGACGAGACAGCCCCAGAGAAACTGGTGTGGGCTCAGGTGCCTGAGAACGCTTGGGACAGCACGGTGCCCAACGTAGGGTTCACCGGGGATCGCTTCTTTCGCCCAATGAAGACTGTGGGGGAGCATGTGCCCTACACCGGAAGTGTCCTTGCAATTGACCCTTCGGGCCGAGGAAAAGACGAGACATCATGGGCTGTCGTCAAGATGCTCAATGGTTATCTTTATGTTACCGATGCCGGTGGTATGCAAGGAGGATACGACGAAAAGGTCCTTAAGGTGCTTACCATGAAGGCCAAGATGAATAAGGTAAATGTTATTGTGGTGGAAAGCAACTTCGGTGACGGCATGTTTGTTGAGATCATTAAGCCCTATCTTACCAAGATCTACCCTTGCACCATCGAGGAAGTCCGACATAACATCCAAAAGGAGAAGCGAATCGTGGACACCCTTGAGCCGGTGATGAACCAACACAAACTTGTTATCGACCCAAAGGTCATCCGTAACGACTACGATACCGCCCAAAAGTATCCCATCGAGACCCAACTCAAGTATCAACTGATGTTCCAACTGTCTCGCCTTACACGAGAAAAAGGAGCCCTAACACACGATGACCGCCTGGATGCCCTTTCGATGGCTGTGGCCTACTGGACACAACAGATGGCCCAAGACGCTGATACTAAGATGGTTGAACGTAAAGAGGAGCTTATCCACCAGCAACTCATGGCATTCAAGGATGCCTACTACAAAACCCACAATAACCAAAATAACATAACAACATGGATATAAACACTGTTAACGAGATTATAACGATGCTTGAGGAATACCGCGATAGTGGCCTTAGGATGGATTCTGAGAGGGTTTTGGAGTCGCCCTTAGGTGAACCTAGGAAACAACGCTTGGTGCTCGCTGTGGGGCATTCTAGGGCCAAAGACAACGGTGCGGTGGGTTTGGATGGTGTTACCAGTGAGTGGGCCTACAATCGAGCCCTTGCTCACTTCATTAATCTTTATCTCGACGAGTCCATTGATGTTACCATTGTTGATGTCTACAAAGGGGATTCCTACGGGGATGCCATGATGAACCTTAAGCTGGCCGTGGACCCCCTTAAGGCTGACCTGGTGGTGGAGCTTCACTTCAATTCCTTTAGTGACCCCAACGCCAACGGATATGAAGCCCTTTACTGGCACACCTCCCTCCGGGGCCGCACCGCCGCCGACGCCTTCATTGATGTGTTTGAGACGTGCTTTCCCGACAACCTTAATCGTGGCGCCAAACCCGTCACCGACACCAACCAAAGGGGCGCACGGTTCCTTAGGACCCTTAAAGCGCCTTGCGTGATCCTTGAGCCGTTCTTCGGTTCCAACCCAAAGGAGTGGGAAATGTTCAACGATACACACGGAAAACAACAACTCGGAAAGACCATAGCCACCGGTATTAACAAGTGTTTTTTAGATTGGCGTAAGTAGTTGAATAACAATCACTTACAAATAGGGGCCATAGTAGGGGGAGGGGGAAAGATAACAATCCCCCTTAAGGTCTACTTAAAGTTGATCTTAGGAGACCCCGAAGGGAGACTTATCTAAGGAGATTTTAAATTTAACAATAACATCATTCCTTAGTATTATTATTAATAATTACCAATAACATCCAACTATAGATACACTATTAGAGTGCACCGTTCGAACAGCTATAGGCACTTATAAGTGAGCGAACGGTAACCTAATGTTAACTTAAGTGGTATTGTTAATGTTAATCCTTATATCCAACTAATCAGTGTTTAATGCAACATAACTCCAACATCCCAGAGACTTCTATGGATGCCCTTGAGCATTCCTTAGCTATCCTTCAAGAGCACTTCGATGATGTTGTTGTTGCCTGTCATCATCACGACACCAAGAACATCAAGGTCATCTCACCGAACCCTTATGCTGGCCTGGGGATGTTACCGACGATCCAACAGAAGCTCCGAGGTTTCATTGAGCAAGCCGAGATGGACCAAATGATGCGCGAAGAGAGCTTTAGGATGCCTTTGGATGATGACGAAAGTTTTGGTTAAAAAAATGTGAGGGGTATACGTAGAGTGTCGCGCCGAAAATTCCCCCCGAGGCCCCCTCGAAATCACCATTAGGAGACCGGATTGCCTAGAAACAAGCAAGGGGGGTGCTTTAAGTATCTGATAATTAACAAGAATCGAAGACACTTAGAATGTTTTTGAAGGACTTTGATTGTTATTTGAAGACTAAGGGCCTTCTTGTTTGTTATTGCAAGTAAGTTGCATTAGTCCGTATTTTTCGTTGTCCACCCCCTTTCAAATCTTCATGTATTCACTTTGTAACTACAGCCTAGAGCTCACTTACTGGACACCTACCGACCATCTACTGGACAACTACCGACCATCTACCGACCATCTACTGGACAACTACCGACCATCTACTGGAACTCCACTTGTCATACAGATTGAAAAACTTTCGAAAAACATGCAATTCATGATAGACATCTCCCCGCTTTGTGGTAATTAGAGGCGCTATGTATAAAACACAAGAACCCACACCACAAATCACTTGCGAAGATATAATCTACGCGGGCCAAGATGATGAGATCGCTGACCTTTGGGAGATCGTCCATGATGTTATCAATACAAGGGGAGCAATGCACGTTGACGGAATCAAGCAATGGCTTCCGGCCTACACGAGCCACAATGATCTTAAAGACGCGTTGCACCCTGAGTTGTTCAATGCCGTTATCAAGCACGCGATCGCTCAAAGGTGAAGCGTTACCTCCCATTATGATTATGAATACAAAAACAAAGCAAAAAAGAATAGCGAAGGCCCGCGCACTGGTCGGAAGATTGGAACGCTGGGGTGACCAATGGCGTTTTAATTACTGGCCCGATGGCATCGATAAAACCGGCATCGAATCTCCCGCAACTAATTACCATGCCGCCTTATCTCGCCGGACGCAAACGCTCATAAACATCGCCAACAGTGGCAGCGTTGTTCAATATGAGGGCGGAAGTTGGTTAAATTATGTTAACAAATAACAAGCCATGATCAACCCTGAACACATGACGCCGGTTCTTTGGCTGCTCCTTGCAGTCTCCACAATCGCGCCTTTCGCCTATCTAATCGTATGTATTAACATGCACCGAACCCGTGCCCGTTACGAAAGAATGAAGCGGGAAGCCGAAAAGGCACGTCGCCAGCATCGAAACCGTCTCTAATAGAACAATGGATGCACTACCGCTCGACGATATCGCTCACACAAGCGCAACTCTCATGTACCACATCAACACGGAGGAGGATCTTTGGAGTGAGCTCTATGCAATAGCCAACGCAAACGACAAAGGATGGATTGAACTAACTTGGGATATTGGAAAATTAGCCATCGCGTATGAAACTTACTGGAATGAGTGCTCGGAAAACCAAAAGGAAGAGTTTCATTGGCTTGATGGAATTTTAGAACTTGTGGCAATAATGGCGGACCATTACAAAAACGATGCGACCGCTTTGGCTACTGTTAAAGCAGCATGCGCACGCGCCAAGGCACAGCGTTGATTCCATGCCAGTTCCTCGCTCGTCGGGGGACTGTTTGGAGTTAATGAACAAAGCTCCGTTTATGATTATGATGACAAAACAAGAACAAAGAAAAGAAGGCATCCAACACGGATGGACTCAGCTAGAACGCTATCTAAACAACGTGCTCCAACACTTCAAAGATGGACGCGAAGCGGGTAACATCAATGAACGATTGTCGGAGATTGAACGACACACGAGAGCGGCCAAGGATATTTATGATTACTTGGATAATTTCGCAACAATTAAAGCCTCCCTTTAAGATGAACCGCACAGTAAACTTAGAAGAATTGAAAGACTCGGCAACACCTGAACAGATCGCCTTTGAGTCGTCCTTAGATACGCTCCTCCACGCATTTGGTGATCACTTTCCGGAGTGTAATCATTACGAATCGCCATTTTTTAGATTATATCGAATCTGGACAGACGAGGTTCAAGCTGATCTACGCGCAAACTACAGTAACCTTTAACGCTCGTTAATTCCTAGAGCTCCTCTCGTTTACGCGCGGGGGGCTCTTTGGAGTTAATGAACACTCCGTTTATGTTATGAGAAACCTAATGAAAGAAAACAAACCAAGCGCCATGTTTATCCAGGCGACGATTAAGAAATTGAGTCCCGGCACCCTTAACGAAACGCCGTCGGTCATGTTTGAATTTGACGCATTGGCCGTCAATGAGAACGAGCGGGTTGAATTGACCGTTTGCCTGTCGCTTGAAGAAGTCGAAAAGATTGTGAGCATTCTAAAATTCGACAAGGAGGAAAACAACTAATGAAACTCCTCAACAGCGGGAACGCAAAGACGATCAAGGGTGAGAAACTAGGCTTTAAAACCTACGGGATCCACCTTTCGCCGTTCAATAAATCAGGCTTCCAAGTTTGTAAATGGGCAAGCAAAGGATGTGCAAGAGCTTGTCTCGATACTGCGGGAAGGGGTGTTATGTCAAACGTGCAACGGTCACGTATTAACAAAACCAAGTTTCTCTTTGAAGATAGAAGCGGTTTCCTTGATCAACTACGCGCGGAAATGAAGTCCGCCATCCGATCAAGCGAAAAGAAAGGTTTGGTTCCTTGTTTCCGTCTCAATCTTACGTCGGATTTCCAATGGGAGGAAACTGGAATCTTTGAGGAATTTCCGGAGGTTCAGTTTTACGACTATACCAAGGGA
>Ga0181556_1002363_pt1 | contig 17398 bp, 10 predicted proteins | sample 011ome_14_FD_148651 | JGI IMG/M metagenome (GOLD analysis project Ga0181556, IMG submission 148651) | Coastal salt marsh microbial communities from the Groves Creek Marsh, Skidaway Island, Georgia - 011505AT metaG (spades assembly) | ecosystem: Environmental > Aquatic > Marine > Intertidal zone... | reverse complement strand
CGTCGCGGGGGCGTGTTCGGACAAACGGTGTATGAGTTCGGGGGCGTATGTTTTATGCGTGCACGCAAGGATGTATTTTGAGTAGCTTTAAGTCTATTACTTTACATTTTTAATGGTTTTCTGTATGGTGTCCATGAATATTGATGACATGTATATGGCTTTCGTTGTATCTATAATGCGTGTACACGCGTATGCATAAAAATCGCGCGCTCAAAGTGACCGTTCGGCTTCAGGAGGCTGGCGTCAGCACTGCGCGACGCACGCGACGCACACGCACGCGACGCGCGCGAACGGGCGAGGGTGTTCATAACCATCATCCTCACGCGCATCCATCCGGCGCCGTCGTCGTCGTTGTCGCCGCCGTCGCGTGTATATATATATAACACAACCGCGCGGGTGAGTCAGCGGGGGAATGATCGGGGACTTGAAGCGCACGGGTGCGAACGCGCGCGATGATCACGGCACGCCCGTGAACCCGTCGTCGTCGTATAAAAAGTCAAAGTCGAAGATGTCTGCGTCGTTTGCGCGCGCATCGATGGTGTCTAATGCGTCTACGGTGGTGGATGATGCGCATGAAGATGACGACTTTGTGGAGCTCGGGGGGACGCCGGAGGGCGCGCGCGAGGACGACGACGAGGACGACGAGGCGGCGAGGAAGAAGGCAGTATCGCCGGACGTATGGTCAGAAGAGCCTGTTGCAGACCAAGAGCCACCGCGGAGGATGACGCGAGCGCAACGAGCGGCGGCGAGGGCGGCAAAGGCGAACGAAGAGGACGCGTCGTGCGCGGGACTGGAGACGCCCGCGCGAAGCGGCGGAGAAGGAGGCGCGGATGGCGGTGATGCGCACAGTCACAGTTCGAGTGAGTACGAGAGTCCGAATGGTGGACATGAGAGTGCGAATGATGACGATGTGAATCTCGGAGGCACACCCGAAGGTGCTGCAGATGATGACGACGACGTTGCGAGTCAACGCGACGAAGGCGCGCCTGGTCACACGCCGCACGGAGTGATGAGCCCGGCCGATCGGTTCAGGCGTAGTAACGTCGAGGTGCGCGCGATGGGAAATCAACGTCCTGGAGGTATGTGGGCATCAATAGGTTCGCCCATGACTGCGCCGTTTCAAGGGCACAACAAGGCCCCCGCGCCCGCGCCGCTCGCGACGCCTCTGGCGGATTCCATCGACCGCTTGCCCACACCCGCGCCTTCAATCTCCAAGAAGCGCGCCGCCATGCGTATGTCGTTACCTGCAAACATGCTTCCGATGACACCCATTCCAATCTCTCGTCAAGTCCTCGAGCGCATTGAATGTCTCGGTCCAGAGCTCAACATCGTTCAACGCATGATGCTCGTCGTCGGCATTTTGCTCGACTTTTATTCAAAGTCGCAATTGGTGCGCGAGTTGTACCGGTTTGCCCGCGCCGGTTCATGGTTGTGGTTTAGCATGGTTTTGACGTTCTTTGTGTTCTCGGCGCTTTGTATCACCGGGTATTGGGTGCTGCATTACCCCATGCCCGCCAAGCCCGCCGAGGGCACGGTGGGCAAGGACAACAAGGTGTTTGGATTTAGCAAGTACGACTTCAAGGTCATCGTGCGAAGGTTTGGGGCGACGTGCGCGATGTTTCAACTTGGCACGGCGTTCGCGGCGTGGCGCGCGCTTCGCACGAACGACGTGAGAGCGCGCAAGGCTGAAATGGATCTCCGCGGCATGCAACTCGTGGATACTATTTTCCTCACCTTACCAGTGGCGACGTTGCAGGCGTACATTGGCATGTCGTGCTCGGCGCCCGGGAGCGCGTGCCCGGGACGCGAAGGGTTTGATATTTTACTCTTCTTCGCCGTGGCGGGGTCGATTACGAGTGGTACGCTATGTTTTGTGTCGTTGGACTTGCACGAAAAGCCGCCGGCGTATTCGTGGCCAGAGTACTGGCGCGTACACAAATCGCACTTGTCTGAGATGATGGCCAAGGCGTGCTATAGATTTTTTGAGCTCGCCGCGCGCATCCTCACCCTTGGCTTGTTCGCGGCTGTGACTGGTGGTTACGTGTTCTTGGTGTTCTTCTTCCACGCATGCGTAATTTTGGGGTTGATTAAACTCAGACTCCCGGGCGTGCATGACAGAAAAGTATGGGAAAAGTTGTGCGAGACGCGAGAGTTTACGATTCGCGGGCGCAAGGTTCGCCTTCCGGTGCTCGACGACATGAAACTTCTCGTGGCGTGCTTAATCTGGCCTCCGTCATCGTACGTTTCTAACGCGGCTGATCGTAAAGGTAAATTCTGGTGGCGCTCCACGTCGTGCCCGCGAAAGTCCTTCTGGGGATTGACGCGCGAAGATGCGCTGATTCCATTCGCCGTCGTCATCGGCGTGCTCGCATTTGAATCCGCGGTTATGATTATCATCATCGCAAGCATCGCCGAAGAGCATTGGTACTTTTACTTGTGCTTTGCCGTGGCTGTGAACTTCTTGTGGCTCATCAGTGCGGTAAACTGGATGAGCGCGGCGGCGTTATGGAACCCGTTCGTGCCCGAAGGTCCGCCGCTCGGCTACCCGAGTGTGAGCGCGATTAACAACGCCATCGGCGGCCGACAGTTGCTGAGCGCACACAAAAAGACGCCGATGATGTCCACACCCATGGCGAAATCTTTTTCTCCATCTCCAGCGCTGATGAAGAAACGCTTGCCGCTCGAGCCCGTAGGTGAAGAACGTCAGTCTTCAGATTCGCAGTCCACGCCAGTGTTTGGCCAAAAAGCCGACGCCGAAGCGACGACGCCTTCGCTCGGTCCTCGAACGACGCCCGTGATGATCAAGGGTAGTCCACGACCTGTTGAAGTGTACGTGGACATGGGTGATGATTCTGCTGAAATGAATGAAGATGATGAAATCCCGCCCATGGTCATGGCGTCTCTCGGTGAAGAGCAAATGTTGCGCCAAAGCTTGCAGTGGCGCGAGTCGTTGGACTTGCAACGAACAGACTCTGGGCGGTCTCGCGCTGAAGATGAGGATGATTTAGAAGCTGCGCGCGACGCGCTCAATTTCTTGAACACCACAGATGATGGATCTCAATTCGTTGGTGGCACCCCGTGCTTGGCGTCTCCGGCGCCGTATGCTAATGAGAATGAACATCCTTCGGAAGAGGCGACGCCTGAAGACGGTTTGGCAAATGTAAGCCCAATCTTAGCCCCTAGCTCACCGCGTGGCATCAAATCGCCGCGTTAGAGTGTGTTTCTCAACACAAATATTTAATAAAAATAATAACAACACGGTGTGTGCGTAAATTCATTACAGAGCTACATTTGAACACTACTAAAGCTTCTAATTTTTGAACGGCACGGTGGCGTCTCTTACGATCATGTTGTGAAATGTCGATTTCGGCAACGCCTGATCTTTCGACTGACCGAGCTCTGCGGCGCGTATGCTCGCATCTTCTATCGCTACGGCAACTTTTCCGAGAGTGACTAGACTATTTGCCCCGAAGTACACTCCAACAGCGCCGAAGGTTAGCATGCTGCCGAATAAAACTCCTGAAAACTTCACCGCGCCGGCGCTCCCTCGTCGCAGTATTGTTGTAATCGCCGCTGCCCCAAGCAGTCCAGTGATGACCTTCCCCGTGTAATCTGGTGGTTTAGCATCAGCGGGCCAGTTTTCTAAGTACTCGTTGAACTTCGCTCGCGATTCTGATGTTTCCACGTCATTCCAAGCCTGGGTAATTCCAGATATGTGCCCCGCGCCGACGACACCGATGATCTTTTGAGCGTTTGCATCTCGTTGCAGCGCTGTGGCGAGGATCAAGTCGCGCTCAGCGATGACTGTTTGCGCTGTCGCCCAGTCCATGAGATTGGGCTTTCCATTTTTGCTTTGAGATCCCGGGCTAAACATCGGGTTGCCGTTGAAGGATTCGACTCGAACAAATTCAACCACGCGCTGTGCGCACGACCGAACTTTAAGCAAATCATCGACTCGAATCGGCTCGCTTCGCAAGGCACTGCGTAATATCTCCATACTACTTTTAATTACCTCCTCACTCGACTCGCAGCCGGCTTTCTCAAGAATTTTCTTCATCTTGGCCGTCCCTTTGGCCCCATGAACGTCGTCCACCGCAGCACTGATGGATTCTGCGTCCTCTTCGGAACTGACGCCTTCATCGTCCACAATCACTTCTTTCCCAGCAACGAATGCGTCAAATAACTGGCTCCCGCGTTGAACACGTGCAAATAATCTTCCAAGCGTTGCGCGTTGATCGCGGTCACCCAGAACGATCGTGGCACCCACCTTTTGTCCCGCTTCAACGGCCGCGATGAACTCGCTACCTGGCCGGGAGTCTAATAAAGCTCCAACTGTTGCGTACCCCAAACTCCCCACGACGATTGGCAAATTCCCGTTAAACAACACCTTTACGGCATCACTCGTCGTGGCCACGCGTTTCGCCGCCTTCAACGCCGGTCGAGCACTCGAAGCCGACTTTAACAATCCTGTGAGTCGCTCGGCGTCGAGCTCCAGCAGCACCACGTCTGGCTTTTCGCGCAGAATTACCGCTCTTACCTCGTCCGCAGAGGCACTGCTAACGTGCGCGCTACCGATGATTCGACACTCTGCCCCAGAAGCGGGATGGATGAGTACCTTTTCGCACCGAGGCTTCGGTGCGAGGTCATCGATGTGTAGCACTTGTAACTGTTTAAGCGATGGACGAGGACGCAAAAAGCGAGAGACGTCAGTACGTTGACCATGGATTCGCGCGAGAGAGACAAATTACGTACACCACCGTGCGTTTGCGTTAGCGTGACTCCAGGAGGGAACCCACCGTCGGTGTCATCGGTGGTGGCCTCTGACATCCTGGGGTCGCGCGCGCAAAGCTGTGAGGACTGGTGGACTAAATATGGGAATTACATCTACGGCGAAGACGGGGGAGGGGGTGGAGGTTTGCGAGGAGTGAAAACGTTTGCTATGCTTGGAGAGTCAGTGAAACGCTTCATGAATGAATCACCAGCGCTTGACGATTCCTCAATGTTTTGTGACACGCTCGTGGAGTGAATGTTGCCGTGCTGATGAAATGTCTTCAACATCTTCACCAAGATGTCTCTCTCGGTTTGAAGCTCGCCTAGGGCATTTTTCATCATTTGTCGCTCTTGTGCAAACTGTGTGGCACTTGCAGACGCAATCGAGGCGACGTTGTCCTTAGCTTTTGCTGCGTCTTTCTCCGCAAGCGCGAGAGCCTCCGCCGCAGACGCATCTTTTTCTGCGGCTTGCTTGATTTCATCTCGAAGTGCATCCAAACGCTCGTTTGCCTCTCGCAACGAAGACTCTAAAGTAGAATTTACTCCTTGCAACTCATCATAACGTCCAGTTAACTGCGCCTTGTCTTGGAGCTCAGCCTGCAATGTTGCAACTTGACTCTCGAGCGTCTGCTTGGCCGCATCCGAAGCTTGCACGGCGCCGAGCGCTTGCGCAAGTTTTGCCTCAATCTCGTGGATGCTCGACGTCGATGCGACAGCGACCTCAAGCTCTTGACTCTTCTCCGCAAGCGCAGCCTGCAATGTTGCAACTTGACTCTCGAGCGTCTGCTTGGCCGCATCCGAAGCTTGCACGGCGTCGAGCGCTTGCGCAAGTTTTGCCTCAATCTCGTGGATGCTCGACGTCGATGCGACAGCGACCTCAAGCTCTTGGCTCTTCTCCGCAAGCGCAGCCTGCAATGTTGCAACTTGACTCTCGAGCGCAGCTCGCGCTGCATCTGCGTTTTGCGTCGCAATCGTGCACACTTGCTCGGCTTGCAAGAGTGCCTCAGATTTTGATTGTAACTCAGTCTGAACCATGGCGAGTTGATTTTCTAAGGTCTCGCGCACTGATCCCGACTCTATTGCATTAGCACTCAGCGCTTCAGCGTGTTCTAAGGCTTCAGTTTGAGCAGCAAGTGCTTCAATTTGCACTTGTAATTCTCCTCGGAGCGCAGCGCACTGTGCCTGTAAAGATGTGCGTACGCTCTCAAGCTCTTGCGACATGGATTCACAAGACGCTTCAGCGCGCTCCACAGCGTTCTGTTTTTCTTGCATCTCCAAATCTAACACTGCTATTTGGTTCTCATATGTTTGACGTACGTTGGTGATTTCCTCTGCGCTGGCAGCCAACGCTTCAGCGCGTTCAAATGCTTCGATCCTTGCTTCAAGCGCCTCTTTTGCAACGTTCAATTGAGCATTCAAGTCCGCGACCTGACTTTCTAGCGCAGCTTGGGATATCTCCTTTTCCGAAATCGTCGTAGAAAGCGCAGATTCGGCAATCTGTAAGGCTTCTGACTTTGCGTGCAACTCGGACTGCACCTTTGCGAGCTCAGATTCGAGTACTTGTTGCGTCACCTCGCGCTCAACGTTCGTCGAAGCTACTGAAGACTGTGCAAGTTCCAACGCTTCTGTTTTAGCGTCCAAAGCTTCTGTCTTCATTTGGACTTGTTGCTGCGCTGCCAAGAGTTGCGATTCAAGTGATTCTCGTACGCTTTCGAGTTCATTTTTGAATCCACTTGCCGAAGCCTCGGCGACAGTCAACGCCTCTATTTTCACTTGAAGTTCAGATTGCAACGATACAACACTCGCCTGGGCCTGGGCTAAGGTTGCTTCGAGCTCGTCTATATTTGATTTAATAGATTCAGCACTTGCAATTTCGAGAGCCTTGCTCTTCTCTTCAATTTCAACCTTCAGAGAGTTAACGTGCGATTCCAGCGAGGCAGACGTCGCCTCCGCCACTTGAGCGCTCTGCTTCACGCGCGCCAGTTCGTCTTGTAAATCTCGAGTGGATGATTCTTTCGACTGTTCTAAATCCTTAACTTCAGTCATTTTAGCCGCCAGCTCAACTTGTACGGCGTCTAATTTTGTTTGTAATGTCTGAACGTTGGACACAAGCTTGTCATTTGCCTCGTTTGCTTCATCCGCGAAAGCTAACCGCTCTTCGAGCTGGGCAATCTTCTCTAACAAATTTTTCTCTTTCTGTGCCGACGTCTGCCTCTCTTCCTCGATGACGTTTTCAAGGGCGGCCACGTGCGTCTGCCCCGAACCTTGTAACTGCGCCTTCGCGCGTTGCACCTCGAGCTCCGCATTCAACCCTTCAATCTTCGCCGACATCTCTGACCACGCCTCAGACGCTCGCGTACGTATCATTTCTCGCTCTTCCAACGCGTTATTCATCGCCTCACGCATATTCGCCTCTTCGGCAGCGGCTCTTTGCAGCTCTCTGTTCAGCGCGTCTCGCGCCCGCTCCAACGCCTCTACCGCCGCCTCCGCCTCTTGTGCCCTCGTGCGTTCACTCTCAAGCGCCGCGACGCACCGCTCGAGCGCATTCGACGCCAGCGCGTCGCTCGACGTCGACATCGATGCCGTCCTCACCGTGCGCACCTCATGCGCCGGCGCCGCGCTCGCGCCACCGCCACCAGCCTTGTTGGCCCGGAGCTCGCTCACCTTTGTCTGCGCCGAATCCTTCACCGCCGCCGCCTTCGCCTTGGCCGCCGCCGCAAACTTTTTCATATTATCCATGACGGGCGACTCTATCGACGCCGATGATGAGAACGACGACGACGACGACGACCGCCGCCGCCGCACGCGCGCGCGAGAGTCAATGGCGCTTTCATATTCCCAATCACAAAGTCAACATCACCAGCGCGAGCTCAATCGATCGACGATCGCGCATCGATCCACCATCGCGCGCGATGCGCGACGCGCGCGCATTTTTTCGCTCGCCGCGTCGATTCGCGCTCGATTGGCGCCGCGCGCGACGCGCGACAGAGCGGATGACGCGCACAAAATTTGAACAGTGAAAAAATTTAAAAGACAACTCTGACAACGCGCGCGCGTCATATCGCGTTGACGACATCGAGTGCGCGCGCACGGGTCGTCGCGAAACGTCGGACGCTCGCGTTCGTCGCGTCAGACGATGTCCGCGCATGGGTTTAAGATGGCATCGAAGCGCACGGTGACGGAGGACGATGCGGATGTCGTCATTCTCGATAGCGCAGCTGGGGGTGGCGATGCGGCGATGTTGACGACGACGGAGACGGGGAAACGCGCGCGCGATGACATGGAAACACGCGAAGACGATAGTGAGGCGAATACCACGCGTGGTGAGAGCGATGAGGACGAATTCGATGTCGATGACGCGTCGGATGGCGATGAGAGCGAGGACGACGAAGACTTCACGGTGGCGTCGCGCGGACGAAGCGCTCCGATGGGCGCTGCGGCGAGACTTGTCGACGGCAAGGTTATATCCGCGGATGGTGGTGATAGTAATGCAAAGCGAGTGAAGATTACGCCTGGGGCGATTCGTGCCGATCGGAAAAACGTGGATGACCCGTGTCCTGGCTTGCTCGAGAGCTTGCGGGAGTTTGTGATGAAGGCGGGCGGCACGTTATCGGATGATTGGAGCTGCACGGCGACAATGCGTACGAATGGCGCCACAGCGGGGTCGTATGATGCGATTTACTGGTCTCCCGATCAGCAGCGTTACCGTTCTCGTTTGGAAGTGTTACGAGCGTTAGGACTCGCTCCGCCCAAACCAGAGGCAAAATCCGGATCCAAGGCGCCAAAAGCAAAGATTCAGCACATCGAGCCGATTCCTCGCGCTGAAGCCGTAGCCAATGCGAAGGCGAGCGAGAAGCCTGTGCTGCCGATGGAATTAGGTGATAACACGGTCGTTGTTGATTTTGGTTCTGTGTTGCAGAACACTGAAGAGTTCCACGACGAGGTTCACATCTGGCCATTTGGTTACAAAACAAAGTGGACAAATGACAACGGCGACGTCTTCTTTAGCCAAGTTACGAAGGCTTCCGATGGTGGACCTGAATTCATCGTAAAGATGGAAAAGGATGGTGAAAAATATACCGCATGCGCGGCATCTCCCCTCGGCGCTTGGATTGAGATGTGCGATTCCGTCGGTCCAGCAATTCCAGTTGGAATTTCCGACCATTTCTGCTTTGAGGACGTTCGCATAGTTCGCGCCATTGAAAGCTTAGCCGGTTCGGATGCATGTGAGAAGTATCAATTTGTCGAGGAGCGTGGAGGGTGGGATGATGAGCGCGTTCGTCGTGCGAAAGCTCGAGTCATGGACTCCAAAGAAATTCTCAAGCAAATTCGCCTCGTGACGCAAAAAGTAAAGACGGAACAAGTTGCGCAAAATCGCGTGCAGCGAGAAATCTCAAAGGTTCTTGATCGTCTCGTCTCTCGCGTTGATACCGCGGTAAAGCGTGAAGCAGCTAAGAAGCAACGCGCCGAAACCAAAAAGGCGCTCTCTGAGATTGCCAAGAAGCATCGCGATTCATTGAAGGAGGCGTCAAAAGCTGAAAAAGAAGCTGCAAAAGAGTCTGAAAGGATGCAGCGCGAGGCGAAACGTGAGCAGGAAAAGTTGGCTAAAGAAGCACTCAAGGCACAGCAAGCCATCGAACGCGAAGCTCAGAGGGAAATCAACAAAGCGAAACGTGCAAAGGAAATGGAAGAGAAGAAGAAACGTGACGCCGAACGTGCGGCGCAAATGAGCGTTGTAGAGAAGAAGCAGAAGGAATGGCTCATGGGCATGCAGCAGCGCGACGCGGATAGTTCGGACACAACTTTTGCGCCTCCTATCATGACGCCAAATTTGAAAATTGAACCCGATTTCACGGAAAAATCTGAGTTGGGTGATATTTTAGAAATCTGGATGTTTCTCGATCGGTTCAAAAGTGAGCTTTTTGGTGCTGACGCCGATCGAATCTCTCCCCCAACTGTACAAGCTCTCGCGAACATTTTATCCAATCCGAAGAAGTCCGAACCTTTGTTAGCGGCATTGCACTTAGGTATGGTTGCTCCGTGTATCAGCGATGTTTCGGCGTCTACGGATTCGTCAAGCACAAGCGCATTGAAGCTCATTCCGGATGCCAAAGCGCACTTCTCTGAGACTAAAGGCGTTTGGCAAGAAGTAATTCGTCGATTCTTACATGCAAGTTCGATCATCTACGATTCAGCGCCCTATGAGCCGTACTTGAAGGACGCCCCGCCAATCTTGCCCGAAGCGGCGGATGTTTTCACGCGATACATGTGCGCGGGTAACGCTGGATTTGATCCGCTTTCAAATGAAGAAGGTCCTCCTTGGAACGGACATCCCGTGCCGAAATATAACGCTAGAATTGCCCCGGATCTCGCTGCCGCTGCGGACGCCGAAGTGTTAGCTGCAGTCGAGGTTGAATTGTTTTCAAACGGTGGAGGCTTTGATGTTCCAGCGTCGCGCGTGGTGGAAACTCGGCGTCAGAAAGCTCTTGCCGCAATTACTGAAGCCAAAAAGTCCCAGCATATCCAAGCCGTGAGATGCGCTATTCGTAACTGCGCTTGGTCGCACGCTTTGAGTAACGTCTCTTGCAGAGGCGATGCAGCGGCGGTGAAGGGATCGCAACCGCGAGGCATGGATATCCGTCTCCTTGATGCTCGCCTCGAGGCTGGTGTTTACAACGCTGCTGCGCACTCCGTCTCGAACGCAAATGAGGTTGATGACATGATCCGCGCTGATGTAGTGGAAGTTGCCAATAACATGGCTCATCTGACGAATGGAAATGGTCCCAAGGCGAAGCAGGAGCTCATCGCCGCCGTCGACTCTGCGCTCAAGCAAACCAAGGCAGCGGAAGAACTTCATTCTTCACCATGGGATCAAGGATGCTCTGTGTGTGGTTTAGACGTCGTAGCTGGCGTGGTTCTTTTATGTGACTCTTGTGACGCGGAGTATCACATTAAGTGCCTCGATCCGCCGCTCCTTGCGGAGCCAGAAGGTGAATGGTTCTGCCCCAAGTGCGTGCGAGAACAAGAAAACATCAACGTCGTCAGTATTCATGAATGCAAGGCTTTCGTAGGAACAAGACTTGAAAAGGCTGCGACTGGCGAAGCGATCGCGGTGAAGGATGCCATGTTAGAAAACGAAGCAGAGGATGACGAAGAAGAGAGCGGATTCTCGGACGGTGGTTGCCGAGGCGCCATGGCGCGGCGCCTGCGCTCCTTGGCGCGAGCCATGGAATCTGTTGGTTTCGACGGATTATCCACGCAGTCTCGTCTCGTGTTGTTGCGTACATTGATGACATTGTGCTTGGATTCGGTTTCGTTGCGTGAGGCGATCGATAGCGGCCTGAACGCGACGTCCGAGGTCAAGCGTGAGGTGAGACAGCACATTAAAGCTTGGGATGAGTATCGCATGGAAGAGGTGCGCGCTTCCGATGCAAAGAAAGCAGAAGAAGAGGCGAAAGCGGCGAAAGAGGCGGAGGCAAATAAGCCAGCAGATGCTCCAGAATCCGCGAAAGCGGATGAAGACGTGGTGGAGGATGAAGTTGTCAAAATGGACGTCGATGGCGAAGAATCTGTAGCCAAGGCGGATGCGGCAAAAGAAAAGCGAGAGAGGAAAGTTGTGCAACGCGCCCCGACCGACGATGAGCTCGCGCGAGCCCGTGTTCGATGGCAAAGCAAATGGCACGAAGTCGAAGCGAGTGAGCTCGAAATCGCCCCTCGTCGCACGCCTTTGGGATCTGATCGTCACAAGCAAATGTACTGGCGACTCGGAAACTGGGGTGAAGTCATCGTTCAAGCGGCAAAGGATGCCGAACAGTATGACGTCGAGCCTGAATACGGACTCTTGAACACAGAAGAAACTAAAGCATTGATTGGAAAGTTGAACCCTAAAGGACGTAAAGAAGGTGATCTTTGGCGCGCGTTGCAACGTCGTTTCGGTGCTGAAGCCTCGGCGTTGAGTGACGTGACGGCGGTGCCCGCAATTCCAGATATTAGCGAATGGGGAGCTATTGAAGAGATGAGCGATCAAGAGGAAAGCGGTTTGGCGCGAGTGCGTCAAACATTCCTGACTTTAGAATCCGAAATTCCCGATATCGCTTTCAACAGAGCTCTCGGTAATGCTGAGCGTCGTACAATGTGGCTAAATGTCGCCGCTTCGGCGAAATCGCTCGTCAGTCTTGCATCCGCTATCATCGCCTTCGAGCGTGCTCTCGAACGTGATTGGCTCAACCCGGGATGGTTGTCTTGGAGCTGGGCGTCGCCATTAGTACGATGCGCATCTGGTGCGAACGAAGCGAGTAGTGCGCGAAGCATTCGCCTTCACCTCGTCGCGTTGCGCCGAGCGTTCAAGTGGAACAAGGCGACACGCGCGTCTGGTCGCGTGGCTGGAGAGGAAGCCAATTTAATTCTTCCTGAACGCTCTACGCGTACGCGCAAGCCCGCTGTTGTTGTCGAATCTGACTCTGACGACGAATACGAGGAATTGGAAGATTCTGAGTCCGAAGAAGTGATCACAAAGACGCACGCTCGAGACCGGTCCTTCCGATTGTGACGTGGAGAAAGTAAGAATTTGAAATTGAATTGCATGCACGCCTACATTGTCTATATGAGAACTTTACGAAATGAAATGATGCTCAAGCAAATCAAAACAACGCGTGCCCCATGAGAGTCTCGAGAACGATCATCGACGCAATGCCAACCATAGCCGCACGGCCGTTGGTCATTTCAGCTTCCGGCGTGAGCACTTTTAAGAGCTCAGGAATCGGGGAGCCGCGGATTACGAATTGCCATTCCTTGCTTCCCGCAATCTTCTTCGGGTTCGCTTCGTAGCCTTCGTTAGAGCTGAACGCTGGCGCGAGGGACGCCAAGCTCCACACGAATGCCGTGTGTAAAACTTCCCCAAAGTTCCCAAACGCTTGCGTGGTGAACGACTGCCCCGTGGCAAACTCGCCGCCCAACGCGAGCACGAAACCAATCATCGCCACTCGCCCATTAATCACTTCCGGCGCCCAACCTTCGAACGACAAAATTTCTTGCGGCGTTTGCACTTTAGCATTAATCGAAAACGCTGGGAAAACAACCTCATCCACGACGTGCACAACGACGTCGCCCTCCGCCTTATCCGCCTCCGCCACCTTCACGCCGTCCACCGTCACCCCTCCAGACGCGCTGCTCACAACCGTCATCGAGCGCCCATTCAACGTCTTCACCTCACCGCTCTTCATCGCCTCAGCCTTCACCGCACTCGGCAACACGTGGTACGTCAAAATCTCCTTCAAGTTGTCCCGCTGCGCGAGCTCTTCAAAGCTCAGCGATCGCTCAATCGACATCTTCTCAAACGCCGCATCGGTCGGCGCGAACACCGTGAGCGCGCCCGTGAGCGCCCCAGACAACTCCGTGGCTTCAAGCGCTTGTCGAAGCTTGGAGAATCGCGCGTCGGCGAGCGCACCGGTGAACACCACTGGGGCAGCCTTGGCCGCATCGGCACTCGAAGCTTCGGCGCTCGCGACGGCGGCGCGCGCGATCGTCGGTCGCGACGACGACGACGACGGCGACGTGCGTCGCAATACAGTGGAGGATGAAATCGTGCGTGCGGCAAGCATGGTGTGCGTGCGTGCGTGCGAGCGACGCTGTCGAGCGACAGTGTGTGAAGAGCGTGGATTAATCAGCCGCGTGAGTGGCGATGACGTCGCTTTATCATCCAAAAAGCGCGGGCGCGGACTCGACTGCGAGGGATTTCGACGAGCGCAAAGGACGAATGATGGCAGATACAACGCATTGATGTGATGTTTCAAAGGATTAGCAGCAGCCACTATTTGCAGCTTTTGCACCGCTAGTATCGACTTGAATAGTATCGGGCAAATATACGTCTTCGTCCTTGGATTCATTTTGAATGGCGGATCGCGCGACGGCTTCAAACGCCGTGGCGACGTTGATGTCTTCCTTGGCGGATGTTTCGAAATGCATCAAGCCACCCTTGGAGGTGCACCATGATTTTGCTTTCTTTTCACTGATCACTCGCTTGCTTTCTTTGCCCTCTTCTACGTCAATTTTGTTTCCTACGATGACGAATGGGAACTTCTCCGGGTTGCTCGGCGACGCTTGGACGAGGAACTCATTCCGCCAGTTCTCCAACGACTCAAACGATTTCGCCACGTTGACGTCGTACACACACATCACGCAATCGGCACCACGGTAGAACGAAACACCTAGCGATTGGAATCGTTCTTGGCCCGCCGTGTCCCAAATTTGCAGCGTGACAATTGTATCGTCGATAACAATCTCCTTAGTCATGAAATCCGCCCCGATAGTCGCCTTGTACTGCTTGGAAAACTTGTTGTTCACATATTGAGACATGAGCGACGTTTTCCCAACCCTGTGCGTGTGAAAGCAACGTATGGTGAGTATATCATTCGCGCGCTCGTACCTGCGCTCGCGGCGCTCTTTCAAACGGCGCGCCAGCACACACGTACCCCGAATCACCCAGGATAATAACCTTAAGGAGAGTACGCTGTGTGTGTCAAAACGAAAACATCACGTTAGTCACTTTTGTGCGCCTTATAAACACCACGCGCGTCCCTCTGTCGTCATAGAGTGCATCATTCACTGAACACCATTCAATCGCTCACCGATGCATTCGCGCGCCTAACGACGCCTACGCCCACTCGCACGCCACCGCACGCGCGTGTAAACCATCGCAATCATCGCGCATACGTCATCTCCGTACCTTTTTTGTCGACATGATGCGTTGAGCTCGCTCCGTTTCAACGCACGAGTCGCGCACTGCGGAGGCCCAACGTCCTCTTCCTGCCGCCGTTCCGGCGCTTCACTCGCGCGCGCGCGGCACGCAGCGCGACGGCGCGATCGCAGTCGCGCATCGGACGACGGCGGTGATGGTGATGTCACCAACGACGTCCGTCGCGGCGGCGGCATCGGCGGCGCCAGCACCGTCGCCTTTGCGAGGCTTATCGCTCAACGACGTCTACGCGATGTGCGAACAAATAACCGAGCGCATGCCGAGTCTGAGTGCGAGCGAGCTGAGCGCGCAGCTCGCGGCGATTGAAAGTTCATCCCGAGCGTTGATCAATGCGAACGCACGCGCGGGATCGAGCGCGAGTGCGATTGGTGGCGAAGTTTTAGATGAGCTCGCGAAGACGGTTTCGCGCACGGTTGCGTTTGGGGAGAAGTATCTGTGGGAAACGCAGCTCAGCACGAACACTGGAGCAAAAGAGCGGGAAGTGCTCGCGGAATTAGATAAATGGGCGGAGTCTCGAGGTGAAAGGCAGAACACAGAGGTTTTGTGTGTTAAAAAAGATGACGAGTGGTTGACGACGTCGGAGGACGCCAACCGTCAAGCGCTTGATTCAACCATCGCGCTTCGAGACCTCGAGCGACGATTTCCCGAACGCCCGCGCACAGTATTAATTGGCGTTGACGACGATGAACTTCGTGCAGCAGGCAAGAAGCGTCGAGAAGAAGTGTTGCTTGAAATCGACAACGCGCTGTCATCGCTCACCAACGAGCACGCCATAGTCGTCGCCCAAACCGTCGGTGATGGCTCTGCCGCGACGTACATCAAGCCAGTCATCGATTTCATACAAGGTCAATCGGATTTCGTGCGCAAATCCATCGCGATAGCCATCGCATGCACCATCCTCGCCATCTCGCTCATCGAGTTTTTCGTCGAAGAGCGAGCGAGCGAACTCGAATCCATCGTCGCCTCGTCCACATCTCCCTCGGGATAGCCCGCATAGCGTCGCATAGCATAGCAGTGTAGTTCTAGATCGCGCATCATCGCACGCGTCACCTCTCGCGCCTAGAGTCGCGCACACGCGACACCGCGCGCCCCTAAAAAGTCATCCTCGTCATCATAACGACCCCCCCTCGTTCGACGTCATTTCACGACGTCACCCGCGCGCGCACGCACGCGACATGCACGCAAGCATCACACAGATCACCCGAATCATCGTCCCCGCGACCGCGCGACCGCGATCGCGCTCGCGCACCGTCTCGCGACGCGCGTTTGACCACGGCGGGCGCGACGATGGTGGGCACGGGCGCGGCGGCGACGGCGGCGGTCGCGGCGGCGACGGCGGCGGCCACGGCGGCGGCGGCGGCGGCGGCGACGAGGAAGGCTTCACCAATGGTCACTGGAGCGCGCCGTCGGATACGATGACCGTCATCGTCGGCGCGACGGTGTTGACGCGGGCGAGAACCGCGCTCACGCGTGGGACGTTTGGGCGCGCGACGGCGTCCGGACAACGACGAACGCGACGTTGACGACGACTTTGGATGGTGGTTTCGTGGCGATGACGCGCGAGTGCGATGGTGTATGGGTACATGTATCGTGCGGGCGTGTGTTTGGCATGTGTGAGACGTTCGGGGAGGCGAAGATGCGAGAACGGATGCGGGCGCGTTTCGGCCCGTCGTTTGACGACTGTCGTCCGCGGCGGTGTTCAAGTTGAAACTGTGGCGACGCTTTCGGAGAGACACGTGTAAAAGTAGTCGTCGTCGTCACCACACGCGCGTGTGACGACGGCATGTTGTAAATGAAAGCTTTTTGGTATCACAAGACGCGACTAATTAAACGGATTGTGAAAGGAAATACAGCGCTCAATTTCCCAACAACGAGTAGGTCGTCTCATCAACGATCGGGTCGTCTCAACGAGCATGTCGTCTAGTCGGCTAGACGATCTCGATTGAGAAATTACCTCGGGGAGACCGTGATGTTTTCGGCCTTCTCAGTCAACTCACCGTTGCGTAATTCCATGGCGGCGAGAAGCGGCCACCCACCCGCTTGGAACATGAGGCCGAGCGCCTTCGGGACATCAATGATGATTTCACCCTCCGTCGGCTTGGCGGTCTCCTTGTTCATCATCACGTAGCTGCGACCCGCGTAGCCGATCCAGCCCGCCACGTAGAGGAAACCCAAGCCCGGCACGGCGAACTCACCGAGGTGCTCGAGGTTACCATCGACAATCAAGTGGGGAAGACCATCCTTGCCGCAGAGCAAACCGGACTCACCATAGTTCGCGAAGCGCGTGTTGGTCTTTTCAATCGTCGCGTTGAGCGCGAGCGCGGGCGCGGAAGCGGCGTCGTACTTCTTCAAGCGCTTTTCGAGCGCCTTGATTTCCGTCTTTTGGCGCTTGGCGAACGCCTTGTTAGACTTGCACGGGGTGAGACCAGCGTACGGGGCGACGTCGCGCGCAAACGCTTCTTCAACAGCAACCAACGGCGCGGCGGCGACGGCGACGGCAACCGCCAAGGACGCCGCCTTGCGCGTCGCATCCGCCGCGGAGCAGCGCGCCTCCGTCTTGACCGCGGCGCGTTGCGCGCGGGCGGTCGGCTTGAGACCAGCGACGGTCACTTTGCTCGTAAGGTTCATCTACAACGCGGACCACACACGCAATCGCCTCGTCAGTCATCATCATCGCGCGCGTACGCGCGCGTCAAGTGTATACGCATACAATCAACACGAACACCCCCAAGACGTCCCGTGCGTCACGTCCGCCATCACGCACACGCACGCATCACATCTCCGCGCACACACACACAACCACCCCTCCCGACGTCGCCGCGCGTCCCGCGCGCGATATCCCCCACGCGGTAGGGTCGCGCGCGCGATCGTCGC
>Ga0181556_1002361_pt1 | contig 17404 bp, 16 predicted proteins | sample 011ome_14_FD_148651 | JGI IMG/M metagenome (GOLD analysis project Ga0181556, IMG submission 148651) | Coastal salt marsh microbial communities from the Groves Creek Marsh, Skidaway Island, Georgia - 011505AT metaG (spades assembly) | ecosystem: Environmental > Aquatic > Marine > Intertidal zone... | reverse complement strand
CAAAAAACACTTTAAAAGAGGGTAGAAAAAAATGCGCTTAAAATTCTCTTCTTTGGCTTATCTACAATATTCCGTTCGTTATTAAAAAGTTAGTTACGTTTGACTTGCTTCCGTAACTGTAAGAACAAATGTCGTCGGGAGGCAGCGATGTACGAACGACGACGTGCTTCGATAAGTATAACTTCGCATGCGTGAATACGAACGTTAAAGATGCGGACGTTATCACCGCGTTTGCGGTCTACATCCTTCTCGCGTTTCTCCTCCTCGCATCGTTCGGACTGCTGAGGCATAATATACCCATATACTCTGGGAGGTGCTATTTGAGTTCGCTGAACGTGGCTGGAAACGCGCCGCCGCCTTTGCCGAAACTTAAGCAGCGAAAAAAAGAAAACATACTGAAGTACTGGTTTGTGCACGTGTTCGGTTGGGTGTCTCACGTCATGAACGTTTCGGATACCGAGTTGGTGAACTCGAGCGGACTGGACGCCTTGGTATTTTTACGAGTCGCGCAGTTTGGAACGCAACTGTTTCTACCGATTACCGTTTTAGGACTCATTATGCTGTGTCCGATCCATATTTCTCAGTCGTTTTATATAGACTCGTTGAGAGAGACGTACGTGAATAGTACAGATGCGGTGAATTCAGGTGAAAATTATTTGATGGGGTTGACCATCGCAAATATAGAGCCTATGTCTGGTATATTTTGGGTGCACGTCCTGTTTTCCTGGCTCATCACGTTGTATACGCTATGGTTATTAAAGCATCACTATCGTTCTTACGAATTTTTGAGGCAAGTGTATGGAAGTTCCACGGGAGAGTGTAATGTATGGAGAACAATGCATTTGCCGCAAACGACTTTGCAACGTTTGTTGCAACAAGGAACGAACGAAACGGCGGAATTTGGAATCAACGTGCTCCAACCAATAGAAAAACAAGAAGAATACGACGTAGAAAATAGGATGAGTGGCGATCAAGGCGGTCTTGACAAAACAAGTAGTGGGGATGTAGGTGATGGATCTGTGAGAAAAGGAGTAACAAACCCATTTTTATCGACAGTGTCAAAAACGCTCGCTGAGATTGCAGATATCGTTTCCGGGCCCAGCGATTACGAAGAGAACGATTATAGTAAGTTTAGCGCAAGAAGTGATGGTCGTGGTGGTATTATTGATCAGTTGCAGACACAGCGTTCGGGAATGTCTAATTTTAGTACGGGAAGTGAGGGAAGAAGAAGTGCAGTCAAAAATAATAGCGCGAATGTTGCCGATGAATCGTGGCCTATCCTTTTAGAAGCAATGTTAGGTCCAGGTCTAAGTAGATCCGTGATATCGCCAAGAACTAGCGGAGGAGGTGATTTTCCTACTCCGATGTGTAGCGAAAATAGGTTCTCAACTCCAGTGGCATCAATTAATGCGGATCCAAATAATTTCAATCGAAGATCGTCACTCCCGACGTCGCCGACTGGTACCATGGTGGAAAATAGCGCACAAGAAAGAAGTCATCCTGAGAAAAATATCGACGACAGAGAGAACATCAGCAGCAAGCTAAATAGCCCTGAATCGAATGCAAGTCCTACATCGGTTTCCAGCGACGCATCCAGAGGAAGTGAAAACACGAAAAATAGCGGAGCAAAGTTCAACATGCCCAGAGCGTCTCTGGATTTGCGATTGTCAAATTACGTCACAACGCGGCCGAAAGGTTCTGACGTAGCGAGTCGGTATCATAAAAGTGAGAAACAGCACCTGACGAAAAGAGAAGAAAGAGAGAGACAAAAGAGGCAGCTTTTTCAGGAGAGACAAGAGTTAGCAAAAAGAGACGAAGAAAACGACAGCGATACTTACAGCACTAGAAAAAGAGTGATTCCGGCACCAATTGCGATTCCAAGACCAACTGGCCGCGAGTCAGGATCTGAAACGCCAGGTGAATTATCAACGGCGTCCTCGATGGGTCCGCTTTCGCCTTTGTCGCCACCCGATGCACTTGAGGCGACTCCAGATTCGTTTACATCGAAAAATGTGCACAATACTACTGCGTCAATCGGTGATTTACCGCTGAAATTGAGACGACCAGAATCGCCCAATCCGTTTCTGAGAATGCCATCAGCTGAAAATTTGAACGAAGGCATCATTCAAGGATTCAATAATACTAATAAAAGCGGGTCCTTTGAAAATTTAGAAAGTTCGGGTAATGTTGTGAGAACTGAACTGCAAGTTCTGCAAGAAAATATTTCTCAAATCGTTGAAGATTTCACTGATTACGATGAACTTGAGGATACGCATTCGATCGCGCATAACTGGTGGGTGGGATTAGATATTGCCGAAACAGTGTGGGCTAACAATAACAATGTGAAAAATAGTGAAAATTTATGGGATGATGTCGAATGTGGAACTTGCGGTCAAGATGGCGAGAATAATATCCCGTGCACACCAACTCGAGCGCGCGGTGGAGGACTCATGCATAAATCGAGCTCAAAAGATATTGAACTGCAATATCTATCGCCTCATATTCGTTCTGATGATTCTTATGGACAAGATCTCTCAGATCTCGCAGAAAAAGCTATGATGAACGATAATGCTTCTTCCTCTCGAACGAGTCCACATCCTACGCCATCTAAGGGTATTTCTCATCACGTGGTCACTCCTACGAAAGGCGCCGAAGCTGCGAGCAATCTCTTATTTCCAAATCCGTCATCTGCTCAAAATACTCCTACCCGTAAGGCGCATAGAAGACGACCGAGTGGTATGGATTTCGAAAATGAAAAAGTAAAAACGCAAACGATGGAGGCAGCGGCGGGAGTTTATGATGATTCTTATCAGTTTGCGAAGTGCTGTCCAGTACCATCTGTTGACGACAGACGATTCGTATCGGCAGTGCATTTTGTTGACGCGGATGAATTAGAGGAAGAATTTGCGGGAGAAGGTGACTTTCAAAACAACGGAGACATTAATATTCAACAACAACGAGAAAGAATCGTGTCAGTACTCGTCCAAAATTATTGCGTGTTGATGACAGATGTTGGTGATTCGCAAGGTCGAGGGGATCCGTGGGATGATCTTCAACACGTAGAAAAGTTCTTTCGCGGATTGTTTGGGGCTGATTTTCTCAGAATCATTCCCTTGCACGACCACGAACGCGTCGATTATTTGCTCACTCTGCGCGATGAAATAAAAAACTCCCGAGATCGATTAATGATGACGCGGAGAATTGGAGACATGTACGAAAGAGCTGGGACCGGATCAAAAGCATCAAATCGACGCGAATTTCTCACGAAAAGGCTAAAAACGATAGATGCTGAAATATTGCGCGAGAGAAGAGCAGCCTTATTCAAAGGCCCTGGACCTTCGTGCGTGATTGCGTTTCGATCTCAATACGCTGCAGCATGCGCTGCACAGTGTAGAATTACTTCTCGAGGAGGATCCTTTCAAATCCAACCTGCGCCTGGACCGGATGATATCAATTGGCAAACTGTCTTACTGCGCAAAAAAGAGCGTAATCGCAGGTCATTATTCGTGCTACCTCTGATTGCGATTATTATTTTTATACCGATGGGAACGCTCGCCGGTGTTCTGAATACACTCTGCGCAAACGACGTGACATCATCAAGCGCATCAGAAGCAACGACGTTAGAATTTATGAACTGGTATTGCAAAAGTGAAGATGCAGGAGTCGTAAGAGTAATCGTGGGATCGATTTTACCGCCCATCTTGCTCACGCTATGGGAGACATTCATCATGAGTTTTGGATTACTTTATCTCGTCCAAGCGCAAACGACTCACGTTTCGTTATCAAAGACGGATCAGCAATTCACCAAGTTCTACTTTCTGTGGGCTTTTTTGAATATATTCCTCGGTACTGTTTCGGGGTTCGCGTTTGAACGTTACTTGACGGCGTTGCAAACCGAAGGTCCAGATGAAATGTTAACGTTGCTTGGCTCATCCTTACCTTTGACGTCAAATTTCTTCCTCATTTGGATTTTATTTCGAGGAATTTATTTACCATCGCAACGCTTAATCTTCCCGCATCCTGGCGTACTGTGTATGGCGGTGAACAAGTTTTGCTGTTGTTTGGGTTGCGCGGTCACACCACGCGACCGGACGGTGAAGTACTCGCCAAGGTCAGTTAGAGCTGGAAGAGAAGTTGGCGTTTTCGTCATGGTGATGCTCATTGGTTTGGTTTTCGCTCCAGTTGCGCCGATGATCTCGCTACTTTCGACGATTTTCTTCGTCTTCAACTTTATAATTTGGCGTTATCACATCTTATACGTCTACGACAAGACGTATGAATCGAGTGGATCGATGTGGCAAACTGTTACGGACTTGACGATATATGCACTTTTGATCGCGCAAAGCTTTCTCTCTTTCGTCTTGCTATCAAAGAGAGCTTATGCCCCTTCTTTGGTTTTGTGGGTCACCTCAGTCCCAGTTTTAATGCAAAACAAAGCAAAATTTCGCATGCGTCACGAAAAGTTGAAGTGGGCAGTACCTTTACCGCACGCCGCGGTCGCTCCGAGAGTTGAGTTTGATCCGGTCGCATATCGGCATCCGGCGTTGAATGAAAACTCTTTCGGTTGGCATCCAGATGTCGGTAAAGTTTGGAGAGGATATAAAGACGTGACGAGCAAACGCGCGTTCGGTAGAAAGTTTCGTTACAATTACTACAATCCTCCTTCGTAATTGTATGATTTGTATTTATAGTTTCAATAATAGCCCATAGCTTCAATATACGTGTACGTCTAGCACAAACAGGGAGAGCAATTTGTAATTTGATTTGATATTTTGAAGATAAAGAACTCTCTCCAGAAAAAAAGATATCCATCGTCCTGTCTGTGACGAGGAGGTCGAGGACGATGACGACGACGATGTTGACTTCTCGCCTCGCGAGTCACTCTGTCTCCTCTTCGTCCTTTTCTCGAGTTGCTGCCGTCGCCGATAGAAGAGCAGCTCAACCAACAAGATACGATTCCAGTTGGAAACAACAACAACAACGACACCCATTTCCCCTCCGGCCATCGAGGAAGGCAAAGTTGCTCCTGAGTGGTAGCGATAGCAGCAAAATAGAAGTGAGAATACAAAGGAGAAGAGCATTTGTTCGTAGTACTACTAATGACGGTAGTAACAACCACCAACATCTTGAGGAGAAGGAGGAGCGGGAGGAGGATTTTGAAAAGAAAACGAGAGAAGAAGGAAAAGACTGGGAACGAAAACTCTTTAACGTGGACGATGGAAATGAAAGTATTACTATTGGAAAAATATGGGCAGTACCGTGGTCTCTGTCGCACGTCGTCGTGGTCATGATGCTCTGGATGATTTCATTTCTGTGGGTCGGACAGTCTTTTGTACCTTGGGCGACATTCCATATGGGTTTCGACGCAGAGGCGCTGACAAGTCGAGGCGTGGCGCTGTACTCTTTGTTTGCGGATATCGCAGCGTGTGTGGTTGGGATATTTTGCGTGTGGTTCGGGACGAGAAAGTATCAAGAAGAGTTGAAAAATACGAATTGGTTTCGGGTTACGTTTGAATCAGTCGAAGAGTTCAAACGGTGTTCGAAAGAGACTCTTTTGTTTGTGGCGACGTTTCCTCTCGTGAATCTCGTCGCGGAACTGAACTCAAAACTGTGCGATTATTTTGCAAACGGTGGAACAATTTTTAGCTTACGCGGCATCTTGACATCTTTATTCGGAGGTAATGGTTCCAGTACTCAACTGACAACCACTCCAGTGGTGGTAAATCCATCAAATTTTGAGCGCGTGGCTATGAGCGGAGACGGCGTCTCCGTATTATTCTACGCCGTCTTAGTCGCTGTGGTTGCCCCTATTTGGGAAGAGGTAATCTTTCGCGGCTTCCTCATGCCATCTTTGACGAAAAAGTGGCGCGTATCCACCTCCATATGTCTTTCTAGCTGTATATTTGCTCTGGCACACTTTTCGATGGACCGTTTCCTCCCACTCACGGCGCTTTCCGTGGCGCTCAGTATTCTTTACGTCCGAACTCGAAACGTCGTCGCACCTATCGTGCTTCACGCCTTGTGGAATGCTGCGGCTGTTTTAGAAGCCACGGACGCGTTTGATGTTTTGTTAGAGGGTTTGTTAGAAGCGTTGGGTGTTTTAGTTGGAGCTTAAGAGAAGAGAAGAGAAGAGAAGAGAAGAGAAGAGAAGAGAGTAATAGTAATAGTAATAGTAGTAGTACTGGTAGTAGTAGTAGTTGTAGTTTTTGGGCAGCAGACCATTTTTTTAGACCAAAATTGCCCGCCAAAATTTTATAATTCTTCTCGACTGGAAGGAAACAAAAGAACCGATTCTTCACACCTCACTCATCTCCTCGAGTTCTTATAAAGAAAGAGAAATTAAAACATGGCAGGATATATCGGCGGAACGTTTTCGTTGATTAGTTCAACCGCCCGCGTTCGATACACTGGAATTTTAGCGGAAGTCAATCAGACCGACGGATCGATCATATTGAATAATGGTGCGTTTATTTATTCTTTCGTAGTTGAAAATTCTTGGCCTGGATCGAGAGAGAATGAACGAATCGTCTCAAAGGAGAAGGAAGAATACACTAATACTACTACTACTAATAAATCGTCTCAAAGTTGCTGTTCTTTTTCTTTTTCTACTCTCTCTCTTTTCGCACTCACGCGTATCTCTTTTTCTCTGTTCACGATGTTACATACTAAAAACAGTGTTGAGTCACGGCACGGAAAACCGAAGAAGTTTGGGGAAACCGGCGATTCCGCCCTCTCAGGAGGTCCACATGGGGATTCGTTTTCTCCAAAACGAAATCGAAGATATTGTTCAGATTCAAGAAATGGAGAGATATACAACCAGACACGGCGTCCCGGATGATTTGAGTCAATCTCAACAGGGGGTATTCCAACAGCAACAACCACCGCCACAGCAGTATCAACAACAGCAATACGGTGGCTGGGGACAACCTCCCCCGCAACAACCACCGCCACAACAACAGTATCAGCAACAAGGATATCAACAACAGCAACCACCACAACAAGGATTCGGACAGGCACCGCCTCAAGCACAGCGACAGCAGCCAGCTGGATTGGTACCGCCACCGGCGCGACCAGGAGCTGTTCCGGCGCAGTCAGCGCCGGCGCCGGCAAGAGTCATGGAAGCGGCGAAACCGGCATACGTGAAACCGACGAGTTTCGCTGCTGCCGCGCAAGCTGGTTTGCCAACATCGAAACCAAAGCCACCGCCACCAGATAGACCAGCACCCCCGCCAGGTGGTAGAGGTGCTGGGGGAAGAATCCCGCAACCAAGAGGTGCGGGTGGCAGAGGTGGCGGTCGATTTGGTAACGTATCGAACCAAAACTTGCCTCAAAGCGCGGTTGTTCCGACTGAAGCTTTTGATTTCGAAAGCATGCTTTCTAAATTTGACAAAGCTAGAGAACAAACGGCAAACGATCTTGGCGTCGCAAAATATGAAAAGGACGACTTCTTTGATACCATGTCCTCGGACGCGACGCAAAAAGAAAACAGAAGTGCGCACTTTCAAAGAATGGCGGAACAAAGAAAAGTTGATTCGGAGACTTTTGGAAGAGAAGGCGCGACGCATACGAGCGTTCACGGTCGCGGAAGAGGTCGTGGCAGAGGTCGAGGCCGAGGAGGCCGAGGAGGACGCTATTAGAAGATCAAAAATTATTTTTGTTCTGTGTTTGTGTTTAAATATATATTACAAATACTGCCCTCCCGATCGATTCCAAACAATTTCTCTATTTTTCTGTGTGTATTAGTTAGTAGTAAGCTTCGGAGAGGGCAAAGCGATTAACGATACAAAGACTCGCTTTGCAAGTTCTTTGCAATTTCTTTTTCCCACTTGTCTCCATTCGCCAACAACTTTTCCTTATCGTACAAAAGCTCCTCGTGACTGTACGTCGCGTATTCAAAGTTTGGTCCTTCCACAATCGCGTCTACCGGACACGCCTCTTGGCAAAAACCGCAGTATATGCACTTGGTCATATCGATGTCGTACTTTGTCGTTCTTCGCGATCCATCTTCTCTTTCTTCCGCGTCTATGGTAATCGCTTGCGCCGGACAGATGGCTTCGCACAATTTACACGCGATACATCTCTCCTCCCCGGTTGGGTATCTTCTCAACGCGTGTTCCCCGCGAAACCTCGGCGAGAGAGGACCTTTTTCGAACGGGTAATTTATCGTCACCTTGGTATCAAAAAAGTATTTCAACGTTAAACTCATCCCTCGAAAAAGTTCGGTTAAGAACAACGTGTTCGCGGACGCGTCCACGATGGAGGTTAAATCCGTCGCCACTGGTTTGTCCGACAAAGCTTTCGTCTGTTCCGGCGTGACGATCTCATTATTATTTTTTTGATCGTTTTTCGACGACGACGACGGAGAGGACGAGAAATGTCTTCTCTTCTTCTCGTTACTCAAATTAGTGTTGGTATAAAGAAGACTCTTTTCGGAGGAGCTGCTGATCCACGATGACGAACACAACGACGACGTTGAGGACGACGACGCCGAAGCGTGGCTGGATAATCGTCTCAAAAGCGTCGATGATCGGAGCATTTTTTCTATCTATTTTTATTCTTTTATGACGAAAGAAAGACTTTTGGGTTTCAAAAGGTGAGAAACCCCATCGCCATAAATAAAAGACGGAGAGAGAGAGGAGAAAAATATTATGTACGAGTTTCGCGCGAGAAAGTATTTGTATTATTAGTATTAGTTTTATTACACGAAAACAAAACGCATCCCTGCATAAACAACAGGCAACACACCGCGAGGATTAACTTCCTACTTGTAACTTATCGATTAAGCTCGAGTGCATCTTTTCTAGCTTTTGTAACTGATCGTACACGGTTAAAATCTTTTGAGAGTTGATTTCCAAGACTAAACCGCCGACGACGGTTTCGTCCAAAACCGTGTACGCTTTCGGCGAGTTGAAAATCAAGTCTAACTCGCAGACGTTCTCAAACACTCTGTCCAAAGTTTCCACGTACACTTGAATCAAATCGAGCATGGCTAATTCAGATTCCGATCGGTCGGAGAGGATGCAAAAATACAAAGTCGCAAAGTGTCTGTAGACGAGCTTCGTATCCGGGCCGAAGGTATTGCTATCGTCCACGAACGAACACAAATGGTCTGGACGCGAGGTGACAATCTTATACACGGTTTGACACAGCTCGGATTGCTTATCGACAGCCTGTTTTTGTTTTTGTTTTTGTTGTTTAGAAGAGAAGAAGTGGATACATATATCAGTTCAGTCTCGCGCATAATTGGCGAACACAGAGAGAGAGAAAGAGAGAGAGAGAAGAGAGATTATAACACGTGTATACTAAAAGAGACGTACCAGCTGTTCGTAAAATCTGCACAGTCGAACCATCGCGTGGTTATTCACCACGATAAACGCTTTGATCATCTTTGACCAAACTCTTCTCTCTTTCTCTCGTTGTTTTTATTGCTCAATTTGTAAATTTATATGCGTGGAGCACGCGTGTACTCAATTCAATTTTCGATGATGCGCAAACTTTCTTCTTCTTCTTCTATCAAAAGAAAAGAATAAACTCTCTTCTAAACGACCACCACCGGTTTTGAAGAGGACTTCTTTAACTTCTTCTCGTATATATACGTATATATAATCGAAAGAGAGAGAGAGAGAGAGAGAGAGAGAAGAGGGAAAGAGAGGAAAATTTTTTGCTCCGCAGAGAATGAAGCCAAACAGCGGCCCCAGACCAAAATGAATAAAAAGCAATCTTTCGACGACTTTCGTTCGTGGTCGAGACAAAAACCGCACTCGTAAAAATATAAAGAGGTGAGACGGAAGAAAATGTTGGGAAGACTGATGACGGAATGGCTGACGAGCAGCGCGCAGTGCGAAGAAGCACCGGAAAAGGTACGACTTTTGAAGAGCGAGCGAAAGACCGAGAGTTTTTGCTTTTCTTCTTCTCTCTTTCGACGCTACGAGAACGCGACTTTTTAAAGCGAGGAGGAAGCCGTGATGGATGACTCCTCTCTGTCATTCTCACGTGTAGGGATGGATCCAAACGCTTCAACCTCTTCTCTCTTTTTTTATTCTTTCTTTTGAATGCATTTGATGAGAGAGAAGAAGCGCATCGATATCATCATCCAAACGCGTTCTCTCACGCGAAGACATCATCGCAGCACTTCTTCGTCCACGATGAGTAGAAAGGAGTGGTCTCTTTCTTTTGTTGCAAAGTAGAAAAGAGAAAGAGAGAAACGAATCCTCTCTCTCCTCCGCGAAGGGAAAGGAGGAATCGTGATTTTGGGCGAAAACAAGAAGAAGAAGAAGAAAGGGCTTCCTTCCTCCAAAAAGGAGAGAAAAATGCGATGCTTATTTTACTAACGCGATTTTTCAAACTCTCTCTCTCTCTAATATATAATACTATTCAAAAACAGAACGAAGAGGAACAAGTAGAAGAAGAACAAGTAGCAGCAGAGGAAGAGCCAGAACAAGAGGAAGAAGCATCGTCTGAAGATATTGTGGTTAAAACTACGCCGTTCGACCCGAGGTTCCCGCAGCAAAATCAAGCGAAGCATTGCTACACGCGATACAACGAGTATCACAAGTGCGCGGCTGAAAAGGGAGAAGAAGAGTGCGCTTCTATGGCGAGATTGTACAGATCTATTTGTCCGGGAGAATGGGTGGAGAAATGGAACGAAGAACGCGACAATGGAACGTGGCCGGGACGCTATTAAACACACGCACTTGTATCTACGAAAAACTATATCATCATCATCATCATCATCAAAATTTTCTATATTATCGCATCCACCTCCCGCTGGAAATCCATTTCATTTGCATGTACGCTCTTTCGTAGAACGCTTCGAGAGAATCCAGCGCTGGTCGAACGTCTACGTGCATTGCTATCGGTCCAACCTCGAGAGAGGAAGAATCGCCCTTTCCTTGCGGAGGAACTTTGGCGTTGTAAAAATCTATGACGTACCGAACGTCTTCACCGTTTCTATCGATTATCCAATCGTGTCTATCAAAAGGTAACTTATACCCGAGCGCGTTCAATAATCTCGCTTTCGGGGAGTAATCTCTTGGTTTCCCCTTAAACCGCAAAAGAGAAACAGACGCGTTGTTTGTTTCTTCCTCGCCTGGATCTCCTCCTCCTCCTCCTCCTCCGCTAAGCGTCTTCGGATGAAACTCTTTCTCCCACTTTAGAATTTCTTGCCAACACCTCTCGTTGACGACGTTGTGAATTTTAACTACGTTGTCGATGTCTGTTTCCGGTGGTTGCCACCCTTTCCGTTTAATCGCTTCGTAAAACATCTTCGGCGAAGGATACGTCCAATTTTTTGTTCTGCTCTTTTCATCTTGTTGGTGTTTGGGAAGGTCCGTCGCGCGCTGAGAAATTGGAATCGAACTCGTCTCTCTCAGCTTACTCAGTTTCGAAATTCCCGACGAGGACGACGAGAATGAAGATCTCCTTCTCGTTTCCTCTATCTTTTTCCTTCTGTCGTCATCGTCCTCGTCGACGCCGTCGTCCAAATTCTTCGGCATAAAGTTCGCCTCCGAAGTCGTTGTTTTCCCGTTGTCTCGTTCTCGCGCAGAAGAAGAAGAAGAAGAAGAAGAAGAAGAAGAAGAAGAAGAACTGGCGACTTTGGCGAAAAGAGACGCCGCTCTTTGCTCCCTTCTTTCCAGAGACTCCTCTCCACGACGAGCTGGTTTAGAAGATTGGGCGCCCATGATGATGTATCTCTCCCCTTTAAAGGAAAATCTGAAGTGTGGGATTCTGTGTGTGTGTGTGTAACTAAAGCTCTTTTCTATAACTTTGTCTTTCTAATAAGTTTCTATTTTATCGAAGAGAACCAGCAGCAGTTTCTTTGAAACGAAACCCTTTTGAAACGAGACGACTTTGGTACCACGAGCAAGAAGACGCGGGAACGACCGACGACGACGACGGCTTCGAGGAGGATTTCAAGACGATCCTCGCGAAGACGTTTCCTTTTACGTTTTTGCGCGTTCCTCTCCTTTCTTCTTTTTCTTCTGCTTCGAACAGGCCGTTGAGATTTCTCTTCATCGCGAAGCGATTGCTCAGTTCTGCTCTCAGTGCGTTCTTTTCATCATCGCTCTCATCGTCATTATCAGCGGCGTCTTCGTGTTTTAAAAATATCCAAATCTTTTGCGAAGTGCGCGAGGGATTCGTTCGCAAGCCGGCGACGTGCGGCATCACCGCTCTCACTATTCTATTCGCCGCCGATTTCGTCTTCTTTTCGCTCTGTGCTTCTTCTTCTTCTCCTCCTTCTCCTCTCGTCGCACTATATCTCACGTCTTCTAAATCGATGATGTACGTTTCAACCGGTCGATTCACAGTCGCGCCAAAACACACCGCCACTCGCTTCACCGGTTGTCTCGACGCGAACTCTTCTTCGCTCAGAGACTCCATCAAGCGCTCAATTTGCGCAATCTGATTAAATAACTTCTTCTCCGATCTCTTGCTGCTCTTTCTTTTCCTCTTCTTCTTCGTTTTCTCCTTTGCATTCTCTTCGTTTGGATCCTCCTCTTCTTCTTCTTTTTGTTCTACTCTCCGCAGCGACACCAAATCTGCATACATGAGCGGAATTTGGTTTCTGTTGAAGAGCAGAAACTTAACAATCTCTCGACAAATGTGTGCGACTGTTCTCGCCGTCAGCAGCGCATCCTCCTCCTCGAAATTCGGAATCCGGAACGGTCCTATTTCCGAGAGCGTTTCTCTCCCGTCGCTCTTTTTGCGCTTCTTCTTCTTTTTCTCTTCTTCTCCTTTTCCTTCTCGCTGTTGTTGTCCTCGTTTCTCCGTCGTGCTCGTTGATGTTTTTCTTCTTTTCATCTGAACTCCTTTTCGCTTTTGCTCGTCATCGTGTCGTCGTCAATAGTAGCGCTACACATTTTCTCTCTTCTTCTTCTTCTTTGTCTTCTTCGTCGTAACATCATCCTCATCCTCATCCTCATCTGTCTCTCTCTCTGTCTCTGTCTCTCTCTCTCTCTCTCTCTCTTTGTAAAAAGTTTGATGTTGTTTGTTCGTCATAAAAAAGAGGGGAACAGAAGAGAGAAAAATTTGAAGAACAACACAAAACAGAACAACAACACAAAACAGCAGAATTTTATTCTTCTTTATTCTTCACACAACAAACTGAATTAAGAGAGAGAATGCAAAGTGTCACTTCTCTTCTCACTACTCCTCGCGCTGCTTTGGTCGCATCAAATCATCCTCTTTCAAAGAAGAAGAGTTGTTGCAGTAAAAGCAATAAAAGCAGCAGCGGCGTGGGGGGTATTCGAAGACGACAAAGGACCACTCGGAGTCAATTCGTACATTTTAATGTGGCTGCGGTTGCCGCCGAAAACGAGGAGGGGGAGGACGAGGACGATGAAGAAATGTTCGAAATAGACGAGGGAGAGTTTATCGTGGAAGCGTTCGATACGGAGGAAGAATTATCCGCGGCGTTGTGCTTGGAAGTGTTTGAAAACGCGAAAGCGTGCATCGAAGACAGAGGCGCGTTCTCGTTAGCCATACCAGGCGGGAGCGTGGCGAAAGCTTTGAAAGGATTGTGCGAATTGGAGGACGAAGGTTTGGATTGGAGCAAAATGCACGTGTTTTTCGTCAACGAGAGACCGGAGGAACAAAAGTGCTATAATTTGGCGAGAACAACGTGGGTGGATGAATTCATCGCACAAGGGAAATTTAAATTGGAGAATTTACACAAAGTGATGGAAAACGCGGAGGATTTGGACGGAGTCGCCAAAGACTACGAGGCGCAAATGTTCGCGTTGGCCGAGGACGAAGTGTTGCCGAGAGACGAATACACGAAAGCGCCTGTGTTTGATTTGATTTTACTTGGGATGGGTGCCGATGGCCACGTGGGTTCTATTTATCCCAATTCTCCGCAAGCGAAAGACGAGAACATCTCCACGAACGTTTTCGCCGTGGACATGCCAGGGAAGCGAACGATTTCGATGAGTTTACACTTGATAAATCAAGCCGATCGCGTGGTCGTCGCGGCGACCGGCGCCGGGAAAGCCGAAACTGTAAAGAAAGCGTTGGAGGAAGATTTGGAGTTTGGTGAATTACCGGGAGCAATGGTGGACGCGTTTTCGACGATTTGGTTTTTGGATCTCGCCGCCGCTTCAAAGCTATCGAGCGTTCAGGACGACGAGTAGAAAGCGCTCGCTCGCGGTTTCGTCGTTGCTCGCGTTGCTCGTTTGCGTTGATTTCTATATACCAGTATATCATTACTCTACTTTATTATGTACCAGTGTTACTTTTTAATTTACAACAATCTTTCGCTTTCTTATTATACGCGGCGCTTTTTAAAATTGACCACTAATCGACGGCGCTTTATTCACCGCACCCATCATCGCGACAACTCTTTCTCTCAGTTGAGCGACGTCCCAATCCAAATCAGTAATCACGTGCTCGTAGATGTACCCAGCCTTGTCCAATTTGTATTCACTAATGCCGTCAAACTGCGCGACGTCGACTCCAATCGCCGCTCCGAGACGAATATGACCGCGTACGCTCCATCGCACGCGAATAGTTCGCTTCCCGGTCGTGCTTAATGGCGACCAAATTCTCGTCACTTTCACCGAACACGAACTGAATATGATGGCCGCAATCGTTCTGATGACTTTGAAAACTCTTTTATAATGATTCAAACCTCTGGCCATGACGTATCCTCCGTCTCCGCCGATCAAGCTGTCTGGATCTCGGTTTCGTCCAAAAGTACACGTCGCGTCGACTAATCCAACGTCTTCCCTGAATATCGAAAACCGTGGTTCTTTTGATAGAAAAAACGGATAGTCTTCGCGCAAGGTACGAATGGCTTCGCCCGACTGCGCGTAGAACTCGTCGTCTGGTTCTTTTTTGTTCTGGTTGCTCGATCTATCGCCGTTATCCGAGGACGATGCCGAGCGTCGCCCTCCGCTTTCGTTCGATTCTGGAGCCGAAACTACCGGGAGACAAATCAAAGGCGTCGTCAATGGGTTCATTGTCGTCGTCATTGCCGCTGCTGCTCCGCTACTCTTCGTACTGCTATTATTCCACGCTTTCCACGAGTGCGTATCTCGCTCCCTCTGTCGTCTCATGTTCTCTCGGTCCGTTTCTTCGTCGTCAATTTTCAAATCCAATGTCGCGCGTACGCCTTTACCGCCACCTCTGCAGCTTGGGCATATCGTTCGACACGTATAGTTGCACGTCCCGCACCCCTCTCCGTCGTTTGACCACTTTGTGCACGCGCACGTCGCGTATCCAGTCCCTTCGCACGTGGGGCAATCTTCCCGTCCTGACCCGAAAAAGTTCTTCGTTTGTCCGTTAGGAGATTTGTTGCTTCCCCCGACTAACGCTTTGATGCGGTCCCGAAAGAGAAAGGCACCCGCGGCGACGGCGGAAAGCGCGCCTTGTTCAACCAGCCACTGGGCACTCCCGAACGACGGTAACGAAGAATACACTTTCAAACTGTTCTTTCGACGACGTCCACCAGAGAGACGATGTTGTTGGTATTGTAATTTGCTCTCGTTAAAGTTGTTGACTTTATTCTCAGAAAGCCTCCTCTGAAAACTTCCATTTTGGGAAGAAAAAGAACACGACGCCGTTCGGTGCGAATTCGAGCGGTGCAAACACCGCGTCGTTGGTGTCGTCGATTCGGACGAGGAATTATTTTTCCTTCTTCGATTATTCGCAGGACTCAAACGTGCGACAACTGATGACGCGACTGGAACACCACACAAAGACTCCATTATTTGTGCACACAAATATCTTCTTCGCGCGGACTCTTTTTTTTAAGAGTCGGTTGTTTGCCCGAACGCAGAGTATATGTGGTGCGTGTGTTTATGCGCGCGAATACTATAATGAAGATGACGAGAGTGAGTGTGACGCTTCTTTTTTCTGACAAAAAATCTGAGGAGGAGGAGAAAGGCGCTGTTGAATGGATTTTGCTTCATGCAAAAAAATTTTTAAAAGCTCTGCTTCACAAAATGCAAAAAAAAAGCCATGCACCCAAAAAAAAGAGGTTTTTGGCGACGTTTCGGAGTTTATCTTTTTTCCGCGCCAGACGAAAGGGCAGATAAAAATGCCTTTTTTGTGTTCGGATTTTAATAATACATTTCACGAGACGACGAGGATGAGAAAAGGTTTTAGATCTGAGAGAAGAAGAAGATAATAATCTACTAATGAAAGAGAAGATACCACGGGGGAGACGGAGATCGTCGCGAAATGGCGCGTCGTTCGGTCCTGCGCGAAAGAAGAAGAAGAAGATGCATCTTCTTTCGTGTTTTTTTTGCGTCACATCGTGGGTGCATGTGTTCACTTCTCTCGCGACCCTTGGGGAAGAAGTTCTCGACGCTTCAACGTGTCCGATCAGCAACGGTACAGGCGACCAAGGGTACGCGGATACCTATCGTGGCTGGTACGACGCGAGTGGGTGCGGTATTTGCCAAGATTACTGCAGATGGGTTGGAGATTCAGGTTCTGGTGGCGACCCGAGCGTGAGAACGTCCTCTGGTGATTCGTTTTGGTCGTGCAGAAAAGCGGGCGGGAAAGCGTCTAATCCGGGTACGAATCAAAAAGATTTTTGTCCGGATCCATCCAACACGAACATTCGAAGTGTTGGCGGTTGCGGTACCGATGATTACTCCGCGAAAGGCTATTACGGCGACACTTTCACCTTTGAAAAGTGTTCAGGGCAAGGCGTTGAACTGAACCCAACACAGACGACGTCTACGGAGGAAGAGACGCAGCCTCGCGTCTCTGGATTAGTCGGGATTCAAAGAGGCCCAAAACGTACAGAGTATGCGAACGGCATTTTTAACGTAAACACGGGAGGGAAGAACGGTAAAGAGTTACAAATCAATTCGCATCGTGTCAAAACGAGCGCTGATTACCAATTTTGGGAAGACGTGCAGTGTCGAGAGACGTTATACATCGGAAACGACGAGGAAGGCAACAAAATCGAGGTTGGCGAACGATTGGAAACTATCTTTGCGAAAATGGAGAGTTTGACGAAAGAATTCTTAGACGAAAATGCGATCCTTCGAGCGGAGAACGCAAACCTCCGCGCGTCGTTCAACGCGTTGTACGCCAAGGTTGACACGGTATTTCAGCCACCAAATCCGCCGCCTCCTCCTCCGTCGCCTCCTCCTCCGTCGCCTGCTCCTCCGCCGCCACCGAGTCCGATGCCTCCTCCTCCGTCGCCTGCTCCTCCGCCGCCACCGAGTCCGATGCCTCCTCCTCCGTTGCCTCCTCCTCCGTCGCCTCCTCCTCCGTCGCCCCCTCCTCCGCCGCCACCGAGTCCGCTGCCTCCTCCTCCGTTGCCTCCTCCTCCGTCGCCTCCTCCTCCGTCGCCTGCTCCTCCGCCGCCACCGAGTCCGATGCCTCCTCCTCCGTCGCCTCCTCCTCCGTCGCCTCCTCCTCCGTCGCCTGCACCTCCGCCGCCCCCGCG
>Ga0181556_1002353_pt1 | contig 17447 bp, 23 predicted proteins | sample 011ome_14_FD_148651 | JGI IMG/M metagenome (GOLD analysis project Ga0181556, IMG submission 148651) | Coastal salt marsh microbial communities from the Groves Creek Marsh, Skidaway Island, Georgia - 011505AT metaG (spades assembly) | ecosystem: Environmental > Aquatic > Marine > Intertidal zone... | reverse complement strand
CAGCGATCCATGCCTTTTTCTAACATCAAGTAATTCATCAAATCGCCAGCTTCTTGTGCATTTTTCATTATCAAAACTTCCAAATCATCGAACAAAGAAAGGCTGTCTTTGAATATGGTTTCATTACTGCTCCCGCGAGAGGCGTATTCCATCCCCTTCACGCTGGTATATCTTTCTTTTAGGACATAACTTTCTGTAGTTGTTTTCCCATAGTTGTCGCTGTCGTAACTCAAGGCGTCCATACGCCCAGCGACTTTTCCTTTCCATATTATGTTTCCATTGTAATCCATTATATCAGATCTTTTTCTCTTTATTCGCGTGAAGAAATATTGAGCGCCCCCTGTTTCCATATCTGCTGTGGGCGACATACCGCCAATAGGAACGCCTCGACGCAACTTATCCATCGTGGGGGCCATCTGACCGCCACCGTCAATGATGTTCTTTATCGCGTCAAATGTCGCCCCTGTGTGCAAACTGTGAGAAATGACATATTTCTGTTGAAAATCTTCCCATTCTGGCCCCACCAAATCAGGCCTGTATCGCACAACCCTTCCATACCCATATTGCTGCCAATCTCCAAACGGATTATAGCTTGAAAGCGCCGTAATGTCATCAACGCCAGCCGCGTCACTGACTTCTTTTTGCAAGTATTTGATCCGCTCTTCCTGATTGAGTTTAGCAGCCTTCTTGACCCTTGAATTGTACCATGTACCTTTTCTACCATCTTCGGCAGCTTGAGCGTAAAGTGATTGCATCAGGTAAAGCTCTTCACGATCAGCTTGAGAAGCTCGTTTTGTGTTTATTCCCAGCCGAGCCATAACCTTCAGCTGGGTTTCAATTGCGACGATTCCATCACCGTCAACTTCCATTTCAATGCGATTTCTAAAAGCTGCTTGTGAGTTACTAGGGAAGTAACGAACTTTCACCCCATCAACATTTGTTTCATAATTTGTTATCTCACGGGAATATTGACCCTCTCCGTTATCCCTTCCCTTACCATCCTTAAAGCTTCTTCTATTCCAAGCGGCTCGTGTCTTTTTAACCCATACAATCTCGTCGGCCTCACCAGCTTTCAAAATAGCCTTGGGTGATACCTGTGGAGAAAACACCCCAGAGTTCCAAGCCACAAAAAAGTGCTTGTCAGACTGTTTCTTTGCAATATCCACAAACTTTTGGAGATCGTCTTTCCAGCCCAAATAATAAGCCTTCAGTGCCTTGACATCATCAGCGTCTAAAGTTGAAGCTTTTGCGTCTAATTCATCAATGATCAGATCAATTTGCTTAATTGCGATCTCAGATCTGTTAATATCTTTTTGCTGATATGCTTCTTGAGCTTTATTTCTTACGCCAATCCCTTTCACTGCTGTCAATATCGAGTCCTCTACAATATCCAGCCTAACAGTTTCGCCGCTAGATCCCGTTGCAGACTGAATTTCTTCATCAAGCTTTTTCGCCCTAGCTCCCCTGATCTTGAGATATGCGCCTGATCTGGCCTTTCCGCTCACTTCTTCAAAATTATAGAAATGAACAAGTTGATCCTCAATTTCGTCCTTATCGGTAACAATGCTGTAGCCACCCGTTCCACTTTCCTCGACCAACTTGGCCTCTTGCTTCGTTACGGGCGCTGTGGGGGCGTCAGGAGCGTCTGTTTGATATTTCTTAAGCTGATCGGCGTAAGTTTTCTTAAGGACGTTCTTGCGGCCTATCAGAACCTCTGCGAGGTCATCTGCATCATCGCCCATGATGTCATTAACCAACCGCCGAATGTCATCGTCGCTAATTGCAACAATTCGAGCAACGCCAGCGACAATTTGATCTTCGTTTATTTTTCCGAAAACCTTACCTGAGTTGAAATCATTGAAACGCAAACTTTCGAGTTCAAGAACCTCATCTTTTGAGAAAGCCTTTCGACCGCCCTGCGCTCTGAAAAATAAAGTGCCGCCTGTGTCAATTCGAAAGCTTGAGCCATCAGCCATCTTTTTTAAATTTAGCTGCTTCGGCCCCCCGTTGCCGATAACGTCCCAATTTGCCAGCCAAGCATCAGCCGCAAAGCCTTCTTGCGTTCCGTTCAGCTTTTTCATTCCCGCCGTTGTAACATCATCAATTTTTTCAATACGGCTTGAAATACCAATCTTATCGACATCTCGGCCCCCAATGCTTCCCTTGATTGGAAGTAGGTTCACATCAGCAACCTTTACCCCTGCGGCCTGATACAGCTTTGCGCTCAACACTTCGACCTTTGCCATGAGTTCAGTGTCGGGGGCTTTTATATAAAATTCTTGACCATCGACCTTGCTTCGAAAGAGGCCACCTAAATTCGACCCGTCTTGTTTGCCTACCTGTTCGAGGTCATCAAACAAAACACCCTCGTCTGCCCTCTGTGTGGCCTTCTGAGTGACGATAGCCGCCGCATCATCGTCTAACTGCTTGGCGGTCTTTCCCGCACTAGCGGCCTCTTTTAAGAGATCTTGATCATCAGCCGATAAGCTATCGAATGCCTCCTGTTCTTTTGACGCGAGAGGTTTGTTGGCTTTGAACTTTTTCTTGATTTTGGTTTTCATCGCCGCCAGAGACTTCGCCGCTTGTATGACATCTTTCTGAGCTTGAACCTTTGCGGCATCGACTATGGCATCGCCTGTTAGCCCCCCAGACTTCGATAAGTTGTCATAGGCGACTTTGTGCGTGGAAAACCCTGTCCCGCCTTCCTTGGCCTTTGAGAGATATTCTGTGGCCTCGTCTGTTTGCTTTTTTATTTGATCAGTTACAATTTTATTGTTTACGGCAACCTGATCCGAAATAAATTTCAGAGTAATACTGGCCTCTTGTGCAGAAACATCAGGGCCATGCTCAAAGTAATCACTGATAATTCCCTTTGCGCTTCCATAATCCCCAATATCAAACTCTTCAGCATCATCTAACAGCGTGGCATAAATTCTGTTTGACTGGCTATCAAAGCTTTTACCCGCTGCTTCAGCCGCCTTGCTAATCTCGTCAAATTTCTCGTCTACAGATTTTGATAAATCTAAAACCTCATCATATTTGTTCAAAAATTCTTCCGCATCCGCTTTCGAAAGTGTGTTTTTTGCCTTTTTTAAGCTATCAATCCCCATGAAGCCCTGCAGGGATTTCAAAAAATCAAAATCATTCTTTCCGATTATTTTATCAAACTCTTTAACCACATAATCTTGGCCTTTTAGTTTGGCTTTTGAGAAGGCCTTCTTAGCTTTCAGAAATGGGCTAAAGTCATTTAATCCTAGCTTTTCTGCGACCTGTTGCGCGGCGATAACCTTTTCAATTTGCTTATCAATTGCCTTTAAAATTGCGCTGTCGGCCTCTAAGCTTGCAATGAATGCAGCTTTCAAATCGTCGTCAACCGTGGCCCATGCCGCATCTTCGGTCTTGCTGAGTGGCTTACCGTCTTTGAGTTTCTTTTTGGCCTTTGCGATATTTGCGGTAATGTTGATTTGTGCCACGCCCTCATCGATCTTCGCCATGACCTGAGTTGCGCTTAATCCATCAATCCCGTCTTTTTTTAATTTATCATAAACTTTCTTCTTGTTGGCCCCAGCAGACCCGCTCGCAATTTCATCAATTTGAGCCTGTGCCGCGTTCTCAGCCTTTTCCGCAGCCTTTGCCGCCAGCGCAGCCGCCTCGGCTTGTTGCTTTGCCGCCTCTTTTGCCGCTTTGTTGGCCTTCAATGGTGACGTTCTGCCCTGATCAACAAGCGCTTGAAGCTCTGCCAGTGACCGAGGGTGCGATTTCTGATCGACAAGATCCACAAATCCAATCTTGCCCGTGTTCCAGAGTTCCCACTTTTGCTCGCCCAGAATAGCCTTTTGGAACCGCTCGCTCTTACCCTTCAGCCAATCTTCGAAATTTATATCCCCAGCAACAAACCCGTCCATAGATTGCTGGGTTTTATTAATCGCTTTACTGATTAGGGCAGGGGATAACCCACGCGCCATGAGCGACTTCGTGAGTTCTTCTTTTAGCGTTTCCGCACCAACCGCTGGCAAGGGCTTGTTTGCCAAGTCAGCCCAAGGCTTTAAGACCCCTATGACTGTTGAACGACAATTGAAGTGAGCGGGTGGCGCTGACCAACCAATGCCATGACCGACTGGCTGGAAATCTTTATCCCAAGTCAGCCCTGATCTTGCCTTGCAAATGTCACTTGTCCGACTGTCCAGTGTCGCCATCCATTGATAGCCGTTGAACAGATCCTCATTGGCTTGGTAGGTGTTAATGATTGCCTCGTTGTTGACCGCCGCAACAGATGACCGAACCAGCGTTTCAGCCTTTTTCTTTGTGGCGTTCATAATGCCATCGGTGAAGTTGTTTTCCTTAGTGCCTCGAACCCGCTGAATAAGGCTCTGCAATCCCTCACCGCCAGCAACGCCCATTCTCATCTGACGAAGAAAGTTGCCTGTCACCTGTGCGTTTTGTTGTTTCCAGTATTCACTGACCACATCGCCCTCAATAAGAACCTTGCCAGCCAAAGACTGTAAGTTTGCCGCCGAGGGCAATGCCGCGCCCAGAGAGACGCCCAGAGAGCCGTTGATGATATTTTGCGTGGCTTTAGCGCTTATAGACGCAACCCCACTCAGGCCTTTGCTATTCGCCGCCTTGGCCTTGCTGAAATGCGCCTTGGTTGTTGCCTTCACGTTTTTAAGAAGCCTTGCCAGTCGCCGCGCTCTGTAAGTCGGCCCCACGCCTGTTGGGTCAATCTTTTCCAGTTGCTTTTGTATCGACAGCCCAAGATCGTCCAGAATGTCTAGAACTTTGACAACCTCACCCTGCTTTAATCTTTCTAAATTTATCGCATGAATGATCGACAGGTCTTGAACCTTGTCGCTTACGTTCAAAGAAGTCGGGGCGATCTTGGGCTTGAGCATCTAAGTCACTCCGCTGCAATGTCGATTGGGTCAGTTTCCTCTAGTTCCTCGGCCTCATCCTCTACGATATCGTCACGATCTAGTTGCGTTTCCTGATCGATCTCGTCACGAATATCTTCAATATTGGCGTCTGGTCTGAGCATTTCACCGCGCTGCAAGTTGTAAAGCATATCAGCCTGACCCATTGCGCCAGCTTGCCAAGCTTGAACAAGTGCCGTTAGTTCTTGCGGGGTCAACTTGGCGTCCATAAAGTCTTTGTTCAGTTCAACACTGATGTCAGCGTCCACGCCTTCCCACTCAGCCATCCACTCAAGCGCCTTGGCAAGCCCCTGAGACACGGTTTCCGCAATCGATGACAAGATGCTGCTCTCGCCACTTCCGCGTATTCTGAGCGTTTCTGCGGCCTCTGCGGTGCGCTTGCTTTCCTCAAGAAGCTTTGCGCCCAAGAGCGCCATCATGGCTTGCTTGCGATCCAGTGATTTCTCAAGAAACGAAAGCCCCGCCCCAGTGTATTCAAGCATTCCTGTTGATGCGCCCTCACTCAGAAACCAGATCGTCCCAGACCCGATAGACCAAGCGGCGTTCTCAGCGTTTTTCTGGCCCACAATGTAAGGCGTTGGGCTTGATGTGAGATAGTTGCCCTGCTCTAAATCAGCCTGTGTGCGGTAATGTGATAAATTTACATTTACCAGATCCAGAATTGGCGATTTATCAACGGGTGGAGTCAGATCATTTGGCGATATAAAAATAAACGGGATGTAATCTAAACGCTCACCGCGCTTTTTTGGCTCGTAGCTCTCAACCGCTGAATAAACCAGATCGCCGCCAGCATCTTCGCCTTCCTCATAAACACTGACCCCATAGCCTTCTTCTGTTAAATTTAAAACACGATAAACGTTGTAAAACTCTGTGCCAAAACCATCAGCTTCGGCCCGTTGGCGTTCTTCGTGCAAAATAACCTGTTCAAGCTTTTCCACCCCATCGTCGTTGACCGTGCGCCAGTTAATAATGCTTTCTGCTGGGTAAAGTCTCAGATATGCCTGACCGTCCTCAAGTGTTGGGCGATCAACCAGAACACCGCAGCGCCCCATTGAGATTGTTTCCTCAACGGTCATCTTTGCAAAGTTTGCGAACGGCAACCCTGTCAGCGTCACGTTTTGCAGTAGAGGCTTAATGCGTGATGGAATATCAATGATCGGCTCTTTGCGAAATATCGCACCGACAAGACCCTGCACAGTTCTACCCGTTGCGCCGTAAAACAATGACCTTTTCAGATATTGCCGATAATCATAACTGTCCTGACCCGCTGGCTTGGGCAAATGCTCAACCTCTGCGGCCTTGATCGCGTCCTCACCAGCAATCGCGTCACGAATGCGCTTCCACTGTGATTTATAAATTTCGTATTCTCTGTGTTGTGAATTTACTGGCATGATGATCCCCTAGCCAAAATAATTTGCAATCTTGATCGGGCCTACAGCCTGATTACCGTCAATCGGATGCATTTCATGGATGAGATAGCCAACGGCGTCTGCCATGTGATCCAAGCCAGAAGTCTTGTCGGGCATACTGGAGCCTTCTTTGTAAATTAAGCCTTCGAGCGATTTTATGAGGTTTTTGCACCGTTGATCGATGAAGAGGCGTCTTTCGCCATCGCTATTGCAGAGCATCGCGTTCACCTCGTTGATGCGATCCACAATTGGCGGGGCTTTGTTACTTGCCACAACGTCGAAGCCGTACCCTTCCAGAATACTGAAATCTGTCTGACCCACTGCGGCACTTGTCTTTCGCGCTTTGCCGCTGGGGTCTGGATAAACGACTATGTGCCGCCCATTATAGCGACCTTTTATCTCTTGCGCCATCAAATCTGTATTGGAGTCTGAAATGCTGATTTCATCTATTGCCCAGATCTCATTGCCAGCCTCGACACAAACCACCGCCGACATGGGGTTGATGTTAAAGTCCATGCCAATGTGCAGCGTCCCGCCTGTGTCCTCGCAATCCGCTAAATTGAATGATCTCTCAAAGGCGTGATAAACGCGGCCCCCCTGCGTCTCAAATGAGGCCTCAAACTCTTGTCGGAAAAGCCTGATGTCCATGCTGCGCTTTGCCGCTTCGATCTCTGACGGGGCAACCCTGCCGCCCTCTATGGTTCTAAACCTAAAAGCTTCCCAGTCTGGTTGCTCGTTCGCACCAGAAAATAGGTCATAAAACCAGTTATATCCCTTGGGAGTGCCGCAGAATACGGCGCGTCCATTTTTATCAGCAAGGGCAGGGCGCAAAACCGCTGTCCATGTTTCGGGGTTCACGTCTTGGATCTCGTCGATAACCAGAAAATCAAGACCAACGCCACGAAGGCTGTCGGGATTATCAGCGCCACGCAAAGCAATAATAGACCCATTGATAAGCTCGATGCGGAGATCGGTTTCATCTTTTTTTTGGATTTCGTGCTGCGGCACATGGCTTTTTAAATCTTTCCACATGATCTGACGCGCCATCCGATATGTAGGCGCAACGTACCAGCACACGTTGTCAGCGTTCGACCTAGCGCGTTGATACAAGATAAAGCGGGATAGGAACGACTTACCAGTTCGACGCCCAGCGACCAGCACACGAAACCTTGAGCGCGACTGAGCAACAAGAGCTTGAGGCCTTGAAAGCTGGATAACCTCTTCACTGATTTCTGATTGCATCAAGGTCAATCGCCTCTCCCTCTATGACGGGGGCTTCAATCTTTTGTGGTGCAATGTTTATTACGGTTGTCGTTTCGCTATTGTCGCGCCAGCCCATATGAACCTTTGACCAATAAATAGCCGCTTGGACATTTCCCTTGAGCGCTTGCTTGAAAAGTGAACCCGCGACTTGGACGTTTGCTTGCTCTCTTCCAAACTCCAGTTGTGGCCCGTAATGTTTACGCAGCGTTTTCGTGTCGATCTCTAAGCAGTTCGCCGTTTCCCGCTGGTTGAACCCACTCGCCATGCATAGCTTTACAAGGTTCTGTTTCTCGGAAGTTGGAGCGTGTTCCTTGCGTCCCAGCTTTTGGGGGATTTTCTTTGGCTTTTCAGTCATCGCACAAAGCCTTTGGATCATTGATCGTGCCGCAGCTTTGACAAATCGCAAAGATGCCGTTTTCCTCAATGTTTTCTGCCGAGTTTAGCATCACCACCTCAAACCCCGAATGACTGCAATAGGCGCAAGACAATAACGACATCGTTTCGAGTTCGTGGGCATTGTTCCCTTTTTTGATCTCTGAAAGATCCAGCCTTTTGAACTCAACAACATTATCTCTTGTCATTTTTATATAAATCCTTCGGATTGTTTATTACATTTTGTAATTTAAAAAGCAATATTCGCTTTGATAGGTTCCATGCTTATGATAGAAGCTTGGGGTGGCTTGACCTCAACTCAAAGCTTCTCCAAAGGTTTGTAAGATTTCCAGATCCGAGGTTGAGCCGCACGACTTCATTTTCCTGACGCATACTGCGCAATGTTTTTGAGCCTCTTACGCAAATCATCCCTTTCACGACACAATTCTTCGACCCATTTGTTTAATTTATTCACTTCTCGGCGTGAAGCCGCGAGGTTCTTTGAAACGTGATCAATGTTGCGGTTGCTGTAGGTGTCAGAATACTCAAAGCCTTTGACCTTACCTTCAGCCGTGTAGTCTATAAGAACATCAACTCTACACAATCTCAGGTCTTGCCTAGCCGCTCTTGTGCAGTCGTATTTTGAATTAGATAGGAGTTCCTCGCCTAAGTCGTTGCGGTAAACCCAGACGCGCCCGTCACCCTCTCTGGCGCTGCTCTCGTGCCGCAGCACCTTTGCGATCACTGCATCTTTGTCATCAAATAAATTAATCATTTCATGTATCGCAATTCTCGCGGGAAATTCCTTAAGAAAGTCTGCAGCGCCTCAAGCTTCTTGGCCTCTTCTCGACTGACGTTTCTTTTGCAAGCTTCCAGAGATCGCATGATCCTGTCATAATCATCACCAGACAGATCCACGATGTCATAGTAATTCCCGCTTCGATCTGTAAGGTCGCCCCGATACCTCATGAGCGCGTCCTTGATGGCTTCTAATTTGCCGCCAATTCTTTCGTGAATTTCATTGGCGCGGAGTCCATCGTTCCACATCTTTACGATCTGCAAAGTTCTTTTGGAAACCTCTGCGCGTTCGTTCCCAATGCCTTTTTTTTCGGCAAACTTCTTGCCGCCGTTTGTTTGATAGAGGCCTTGGTTTACAAGCTTTGCATCTTCTAAAAGCTTTGGATTTATACTCATGTGCCTTCGGCCTCTCTGATCAGCGTCAACGGATCAAATGTTTCGTCTGTCCATTTTCTTTCTGGATCATTAATCTTGCGGTTTAACAGGTCAGCCCAGCTTGCTCGAAGCTGACCATCGTGCAGTCTTGTCTTGATGACCGCTGCGCGTTTGTTGCAATCCACAACACCCCAGATGATCCAAGGGTCTTTCCCCTCGAATATCTGCTTGCCCGAAGGAAACGTTCGTCTCCAAAGGGCAAGTTGCTCGTCTCGAACGTCCATTAGCTACCGCTCAACAGATTGATGTTGAAATTAAGATCAATGGTAACTCTTTGATTTTTGCTTTCTGAAGCCGCCATAACAGGGGCCAGATCTTTCAAGCTTTCAATGATTGTTTCAACCTGTGGCTTTGAAAGTTTCCATTGAATTTGATCGCCCTTCTTGACCCCACACGGAACCGCGCTTTCATTTGCTTTGAGATCATCTTCGACAGAAAACAAATCTTCTAATTCGACCTGCAAATAGTCACTCATTGTTTCTAAAATTGCGGGTGCAGGTTTTTTAATCGCCCCCGTTTCATAGCGCGAAATTGTAGGGCGTGGCACACCCAAATCTTCTGCCATCTGAGCTTGAGAGATATTCTTTTTAGCTCTTATTTTTCGTAACCTTTCGCCAGAAAAGTTTTCTACAATAAGCAAATCATTAACAGTGAGGGGCAAACCATCTGTAGTTAATGCCGCTGCAATTTGGACAAGGCTTTCAGCAGACGGGTTTGGAATTGCACCGCGTTCCATTTTTGAAATCACAGACTGATTTACACCACTCCTTCGCGACAATTCACTTTGGCTTATATCGGCGTTTAAGCGCCTTTGCTTGAGCGCTGGCCCACTAAATTTAACAGTCATTTTAAGCTCCCTTGCTTTTTTCTGCTGGTTTGCGTTTTGGAATAAGACGATCAAATTTTTCGTCCCATATTTTCTCACGATTTTTGTAAAACAGGACTTGCTCTTCCAGCCCCATAATCATGCGAATTGCTATTGTCAGATCTCTTGCAATCTGCATCTGACCATCTTCCTGATATGCCCTCGAAAGCTCGTTCAAGTGCTGGCAGAAGTCATCGGTTTCGGAATAATCGCTCATGACTGATTGACCCCCTTTTTGAGTGCTGAGAAATCGAGATCCTTTGCGGTCAAAACACCAGTTCCTCGGCAACGGGTGCAATCGTCATAGGTGCTGACGGTAGGTGAGTTGAAAACGCGATAATCGTAGGCCTCTGAATACGCCAACGAAAAGCCCTGCCCCGAACAATGGGGGCAAGAGCGGGAATGATCATGTCGATAAACGAACGGGGCTTGATGAACGACTTCGATCATTCGTCATAATCCCTGATAAGAGTGACGCCGCCTGAGACAAGCAACACTGCGCCCAAAATCGTTGGGACGATCAACTCAGCGAGGCGAATGTCTGCATCAGACGCCCCCGCTGAAACAATGATGATGGATATGCCAAGGAGAAATCTAATCATGACTTACCCTCAACGACTGTGGTTCTAACGGTTGACCACTTTTTGTTGCCGTTTTTATCCTCGGCGTTCCAAAGGGCTGAGTGCAGAATGTCTGCCTCGCTTCCCTGTGAAACCATTTGAACTTGAAAATCGCCTTTGGCGTTTGAGGCTTGGACGCAATAGCTCATATCACCCCCCCTCACGACTTCGCCATTGAGGCGACATAGCTTTTATAAAGAGCGGTTTCGATTGAGCCGTTCACGATCTCGTAGGCTTGCGCGATCATGCGATCTTCTTTGTCAAGCTCAAGCTGCTTAACCAATGCCAGACCAACCAAGATGCTTTCTTGACCGATTGCCTTGGCGATCTTGCGGATGATGTTTTCTGCTTTTACGTTGTTCATTTTTTCAATCTTTCGTTTGGGTTTTTTTATTTTATATAAGTTATATAATATGCCTAAAGAATATAATCAAGCATAAATTACAACATTATGTATTTTTTTATTAATTAAAATAAGTTATATTTACAAAACGTAATAAAAAGGAACCCAAACATGAAGAAGAAAACCGTCACTAAATTGTGGAAGGGAGAATATCTCTCAATCAGAACTTATGAGGCCCAAGACGCGATCAAAAAGGGTGGGCTTCAACTTGAATATGGAAACGATAAAATGGTTCTTCAGCCTGATGAAATAAAAAAGCTGAAGCCTGTTGGCCCTGTCATAAAAAGCAAGACAGGCGGTAAAGATTATCAGCTAATTGATATAAAATTTCTGCCCAATCAGGTTGACCCAAGGCAGCTTTCTTGGGTATAATTTAACCAGTTGCAAAATCAGGGTTTGGTCACCCTTTCAACACAAATACGACACTTCTTGTTATTTGGGTCATCTGTGTTCAGCTAGTTATCATTTAGGTAAGAGGGAACCCTCTCAGAGAAATCTGGGGGGGTTTGCTTTTTGAGAAAAGTCGCCCCCCTATCGCAGTGCGTGTCCTAGCCAAGGGGGGCAGTAGTTGAGGGCATCAACAGCCACAGGCTGCTATCGAGCATTTTTAAATTACGTTTTGTAATTAAGTCGGTCAAGCATTTTTCGACTTCTTGAACGTATCCCCGCCAGCCTTTAAAAAATATTCGTGTTCGATCACGCCCAACTCTGGGTTTCCAACGGTCATTGGCTTAATCCAGATCTCTTTGATTATGCGCCCCTGTGCGTCCTTGTATCGCCTTGGGTGTCCTCGCCTCTCATGCTGACGCTTTGGCGCTCCTTGGCCCGTAAATAGCTGCTGATAAAGGTTTACGCCCCGCCTCTTGGGCAGATCGACCTCAACCACCTTAACCTCATTTTTTGGAAGTGGTTTGCCCCACCTAATCGCGCTGACCTTCTTCGGGGCTGGCGCATCCATCCGAACAATTCGCGGATAATTCAGCAGAGCAAAAACTGCCACCAAAAACCGCATGTCGCCCAGATGCATTGTGTCAGCATCTTCTGCCAACTCGTCAGCCTCGGTGTTATTGTAAAGCTGCGGATACATCGAAGGGCCAAGATCATGAATGCTTGATGTCACGTTCCACTGCCACGTCTGCAAAAGGTCACCATAGACATCTTGGCTTTTATGGACGTTCATGTAATCAGCGCCCCAGAGAGCCGTAATTAGCTTGACCCTGTTAGCCTCATCAGTGTCACGACCCACCATTGGCAAGCCTTGAACAACGCGCTGACGGTTCATCCCATCCGTTGTGTATGGTTCATCAGCATTTGGGTTAAACATCCAACTCAATGCGGGAAATCCAATCGCCTCTTTGCCGTTCCCATGATCAGCTTGAAATACGCATTGAAACTCGTAACCACCACGGTGATCGCTGCGGATCAAGTAGCCCGTGTCATTGTTTGCCACGTTCTCAGGCTCGACGTGTTTAGCCCCCATCTTCTTCAACACCTTACTCGTTGCGGCAAAGCGTTCGCCCTCGTTCCACTCAATCCAAATGTTTTCGAGGGGTGGCGTTGATCGCGCAATCGCTTTTGTCAGATATTTTGGATAAGACATTCCCAACTCAACCGCGATTTCTAGGAACTGCGGCGACAAAGAGATCCGCGTGGCGCTAGTCAAATCCTTGCGAAACTTACGCAGTAAAAAATCAGCCTTTTCGTCACGACCAGAGAAGTGATGCAAAAAGGATTTGTGCGGAACTGCGATCCCAGACAGGACGTGATTATACCAGTTCCCGCCTGTGCCTGTTGCAGTGTTTGGCTTTTCAACATCGGCGGCGGCGGCAGCAGACATTGCCCTCAAGTTGTGCGCCATAACATCAGACAAAGTTTCCATTGGCTTTGCATTTGGTGCGCCAACAAAACTAGACTTCGGCCCTTTGAATTTAGCCATCTTCAAGTTCCTTTCCAATATCAGCAATCAGTGTTGAAAAGGTCTGATTGTAATCATTCCAACTACTGGTCATCTGAAAAACGCAGTAATCTTCAGCGAACTCCCAATGCGTTGGGAAGTTCTCCCGAACGATTTCAGCCGCTTGATCTGCCAGCGCGTCGATTTGATCGCGCAATTCGTGCAATTTATTTAATGCTGAGTGTTCCATGATCTCTCCTGTTTGGGGTTTGGTGGGGGGCTTTGCGCCCCCTCTGTTATGCAAGCTCTAACTGGTTCCAAGCGCCTGACTTCATCGCTTCCCGAACTTGCTTTTCGCGAGCGCGGGTTGTGACTGCAGGGTTGGCGTATTCGCCTGTGTGCGTTGACCAAAACGTGAGGCAATTATAAAGCGCCCACTGTGTCGGCCCGTGCAACTGAAACTCATAATCCAGTTGATCGCTGAGACGCGCAAACTGCTTGAGGCTGTAGTTTTCTTTGGTAGCCTTGCCCTGATTGTTGATCACGCGAGTTTTGAAAAATTGCAGACATGCTGATTTGTCCACCTTGGTTTTCATCATCCGCGCCCAAAGATCTGACTGCGTTTGAAACAACTCAAAGTTTTGAACGATGCGGTTTGTCACGCCTTCGATGTTGATGCTGTTAGTGTGGCGCAAGCGCTGCGCCGCAATCATCATGGGTGACACCATGCCGTTGTCGCAAAAACAACGGAGTCCATCACACTCTTCGCTGAAGGGCCAAACGCCATCGTAGCTGTTGTAAGCGCGAACTCGAAACTGCGTGAAGTCGCCCTTCTTCGGTTCGATGGTAACGTCTGGGTAGAGAACCTCACAGACAAGCTTCTTGCCATCGTCAACTGCCTTGACCGTAAAATCACAGTCTCTTGAAACGTTTGCCGATTTTAGGCTGGCCTCAAGCGCCTCGACTACATCGCGATTATGAAGAACGGTGTAACCTGATCCAGAAACATTCAAAACTTCGTTTGTGTTTCCATTGATGATTGCCTTTAAGCCATCGACATATTCGCCTTGATTGATGGGGTGGGGCAAACGCTCTTCTAAGATTGGAAAGTCCCATGTGGGTGATGAAAAATCTAATGCCATTTCTTGGCTCCTTATGTTTGGGGTTTTATTTTGAAAGTCAGCCTCAAGAACCGAGGCAAACTTCCCAAGTTTTATTGGTTTCGTTGAAATCAAAGCCTTCGATGAAAACGTGGTGGTGATCGTCAGCTTGAACCAAGCAGCTTTCAACGGCTCTTGTGAAATCAGCCTGATCACCAGTTACGACGAATGAGGAAACTTCGCTCCACTCGAAGCCAGTTACATATCTACCACCTGAGATAAACTTATACGCAACGCGCTTACCTTCTTCGATGCTTGGAACCGCTACGTTATCACACCAGATTGCTTTGATTGAGTTTGCCATTTTATCGATCTTTCTGTTTGGGTTATTGTTTATAAATTTATAAATAAATGCTTTAGGCATATTAGTCAATATATTAAATAACATTTTGTAATCTTTTTTAAATTAAAAAGGGCGGGTGTAATTTCCCGCCCTCAAGGGTTCAGTGATTTATCGCGTGAACCCAGACGCCATAGACCATCTTCTGCGAACTGTCGAAGGTGTCGTGTGGGACTCCATCAATGACCGCGCAAAAGTGACGCGCCATTCGCGCAATCACCACGCCATCAGTGTCAGACGCCTTGGCCCTTCGGCCCTCGAACTTCGGGGCTGGCTTCCAGAACCACCCATGCTTGTTCAAGACTTTTTCGTAATCGGATTTCATCAACCCGTTGCGAGCCGACTTTTTGCCGCCAGCGTCTTTATTGGCTTGCGCCAGTTCGCGGTAGCATTCCTCATAAGAGAGGTCTAAGGCGATTGCCATTGCTCGAACGCCACAATCCCTTGCGGAACCTTGGCGACCAGAGGCGGCACGGCCCCCATCGTTGTAAACGAAATTTTTTGTAGAGTGAAAAGTCATTTCTGACCTCCTTATGTTTGGGTTTATAAACAGGCTCTAACGACCTGATAAATTAATAATATGCTAAAAGCATACAAAAGTCAAGCGCTAATTTTTTAATTTATAAACTCAAACCCCTTTTTTATATGAGAAAAACGGGCATTTTGACGATATTACGCTTTGTAATGGATTTTTAAATTTAAATGGTGTAGGGTAATTTCGTGTAGGGTAATTTCATGTGATGTTTTCATATTATTCTCCCTTTGACTGACCCGCCTTGTTAATCCTCCCAACATGGCGGGTCTTTTTATGTGTATATTTCCCTTTTTGTCCCGAACTGCTTTGCTTTCAAGTTTCTTTCCGATCTTAAAGTCTTATCTTCCCACCTTTTTAAAACTTTATGCCAAAGTTGTTGCCGTTCATTGTGGTTGTGAATTAAACCTGTTTTTTTTGAGGCGGGTCTGAAGCAATGTTGTCGAGGCTGCGCCCCACAAGACGGACAAGGAACAGAGCGAATGAAAACTTGCTCTTCGCTGTAACCTGAGTTGACAGAGTTAATAGGCATACCTCATCAACTTGCAGTCTTTTTATTTCTTTTTCTTTTTCGAGGCTCTTACCTTTTTGGCAATATCGGCATCGGCCTTTCCCCATGTGCCGCTACCCTTGGTGGCGAATGAATTGACCCTAGCCATTGCCCATGCGCCCTGCGAAGCGCCAGCCCTGTGACCCGTGGCCCATGCAGCCATGCCACGATTGTAGACTTGTTTGAGATATGTCTTAGAGATACCTGTTTTTTTCGCTTTATTGGTAAGTGCTTTATCAGCAGATGCGCTTATTGCCATTTTAACCGAACCTCTTTTTGAATTTAGTTGTGTGTTTGGACGTTTTTGTTTTCCGCAGTTTTCCGTCCTTACCGTAATCGGTGGCAAGCGGGGCATAGCTGGGGCTTTTGCTTGCCATTCTGCGTCTAAGTTCTGCCTCTCGCTTTTTCTTGTCGGCGGGGCTTAATCCCTTCGTGTATTTTGCGGGAACCTTACGTTTCGTCGGTTTTTTCATTTAAGACCCCCTTTATTTCGCGCCAGTTGGGTTTCGAGCCGCCGTGATACTCGACCGCATGTCCTTCGAGGATCAATTGCTCATTGATGTTCTTTCCCTCAACCTCGACCACGCCCAAGATCCGACCGAACTTTCCTTTGGCGTCTTTTTGAGTTTTTAGGGTAAACGCAGGGGGCAGAAGTTCTAAAAGCCGCGTCTTCGCGGCCTTTCCTAAATCTTTCTCCCAGAGGTCTTTTGTTCGACTTTCTGGAGTGTTTATCCCGTACATTCGGACGCGCTCGTGAACCCAAACATCAAAGCCTAGATCCACCTCAACGTCGATGGTGTCGCCATCAACAACTCTTCGGAGTTTGCAGTTGTATTCGTACATTTTACCACTTCTCTTTGTCAGCCCAATAAGCCGCCGACATTTTGCCCTTTGCTATGTTTTTTGCGTGTCGTGCCTTAAAGCTTGCACGTTTTTTCTTCATGCGATCACTTTCGCCAGCCTTGGGTTTACCCGCAGTCTTTGCACCTTGCTCACCAAAGCGGATGGTTTTGATCTCGCTGCCAACTTTCGCGACAACGACATGAGATTTTTTCGGGTGATTTGGGGTGCGCTTGGGCTTGTTGAAACCTTCGACTCCAGCCCTTGCAAGCCTTGGATCTTTAGGCATCTTGCTTTTCCTCTTTTTCTGGGGCGGGGCAAAGAATTTCGTAAAGCATTATGACTTCATTTCTAAACCCAGAAATCACTCGATAGTCAGAAGGCTTTCGGCCCTTTTCGTAAGCGATCAACATTTTAAGCCGCCCGATCCGCGCCCATATTTCTTTTTGACTTTTCACCATTAAACGTTTCCCCGCTTTCCAAAGCCGCCTCTTGTCCTGTTAATTCTTGCCACCGTTCGATGATCACATCGCAGTAGCGTGGCTCACGCTCGACCAGAGCCGCAGCCAGACCCATTTGCTCACAAGCCAAGAGGGTTGACCCAGATCCACCAAACAAGTCCAAGACAAGCCCTTGGATTTTAAATTTATTAAAAACCCACTTTGCCAATGCGACAGGCTTTTGGGTTGGGTGAACCCTCTCTTCTTTGTTTGCCATGTCGCCTTGCAGCATTCCCGCCCATCTAAACTTGTAAAGCCGAACAGGCCCGTCGAAGTTTGTCCAAGCAAGCTCGCAGTCAGCAAAGTCTGTGTCGCCGTTTTCTTTGTCCCAGACTATCCACGCTCGACTTGGTGGCAGTTTGTGGCAAAAGTGATTGCCGCCCCAAATCAAAACTTTGCTGTCAAATGAAAAACAATTTTGAACTGCGTCCCACGGGATCTCTTTATCCCAATTGTTCACGCCATAATCGATCTTTTTGGCAACTCCCCCGCCTTTGCCCTGAGACTGGTTGCCAACATCAATTCCATAAGGTGG
>Ga0181556_1002352_pt1 | contig 17449 bp, 18 predicted proteins | sample 011ome_14_FD_148651 | JGI IMG/M metagenome (GOLD analysis project Ga0181556, IMG submission 148651) | Coastal salt marsh microbial communities from the Groves Creek Marsh, Skidaway Island, Georgia - 011505AT metaG (spades assembly) | ecosystem: Environmental > Aquatic > Marine > Intertidal zone... | reverse complement strand
TATCAATATGCCAGAGAAAACTTAAAAGGCATTATTGAATCAGCACAGCAGTCCATTGATGATTTATCATCTATTGCCTCGACCTCAGAATCCCCTCGTGCATACGAAGTCTTATCGACATTAATGAAAACTATAGTTGATGCAAATAAAGATTTATTGGAATTGCAGAGAAAGGTAAAACTACTCAAGGAAGATTCTGGTCAACCAAAGAATGTAACCAATGCTTTGTTTGTCGGCAGTACATCTGAACTACAGAAGTTAATTAAACAAAATACATCCAATGAATAGGCTCAAGGCCTATTATATCATTGCTGTGAGATAAGTCAATAGATATGTCAGAAAATTATTTAGCAAATCCATTATTAAAAAAGGCCTATGTTCCTATTGAATGGACTGCCGAGCAAGTTGAAGAAGTAATTAAATGCTCAAAGGATGTCAATTATTTTATCAAAACATATGTGAAAATTATTTCGCTCGATGAAGGTCTTGTAAATTTCGATATGTATCCATTTCAGGAAGAGATGGCTCAAACAATTTCCGATAATAGATTTACTGTAATTAAAACCTGCCGACAGGCTGGTAAAACAACTACATCTGCCGCGGTCATTTTATGGCATGTGTTATTTAATGATAGTTATACCATTGCAATTCTTGCAAATAAACTTTCTACTGCCCGTGAAATTCTTGCAAGAGTTCAGAGAGCATATGAAAACCTACCGAAATGGTTACAACAAGGTGTGGTTGCCTGGAACAAAACAAATATAGAACTTGAGAACGGCAGTCAGATCATTGCATCGTCCACTGCATCAAGCGCCATCCGTGGTTATTCTATCAACTTCCTATATCTTGATGAATTTGCTTTCGTTCCTCGTAATATCCAGGATGATTTCTTTACATCAGTATATCCTACAATTATTTCGGGTACAAATACAAAGGTAGTAATTACATCCACCCCGAATGGTTTTGATCTGTTCTATAAAATATGGACAAATTCTATTGAAAATAGAAATGAATATGCAAACTATTCGGTAAACTGGTGGGATGTACCCGGTAGAGATGATGATTGGCGGGATAAAACAATTGCAAATACGAGTGAGGATCAGTTCCGCCAAGAATTCGAAGCTGAATTTATCGGTTCATCCAATACTCTTATTTCGCCAAATATATTGAGGGCAATGACATTTAAAACACCGCAGTCATCACATTATGAAGGTAGTTTAAATGTATATGCAGAACCCGATCCTAATCACGTTTATTTCACTGTAGTAGATACTAGTAGAGGGGTAGGTATTGATTCGTCGGCATTTGTTGTAATTGATGTCACTGAAGTTCCATATAATGTGGTTGCGGCATATAAGAATAATGTAATCTCGCCTCTTGTATATCCGGAAGTTGTTTATAATGTTGCTAAGGCCTATAATGAATCATTTTGTCTGGTAGAAATTAATGATAACGGTCAGCAAATTGCTGATATTTTGGCAAATGAACTAGAATATGAAAATATCATATATACCACAATGAAAGGCCGTGGCGGTCAGCAAATAGGCGGTGGTTTTTCGGCAAATGTGCAACGTGGTGTCAGAACTACAAAACCAGTAAAACGAGTTGGTTGTGCCACAGCCAAAACAATGATTGAAAAACATAAAATTCATTTAAATGATTTTAATCTAGTAAATGAATTGTCTACTTTTATTCAAAAAGGAAATTCATACGAAGCAGATCAAGGTGCCCATGATGACCTTATCATGTGTGTGGTTTTATTTGCATGGGCATCAAATCAGGAATTTTTTAAGGAATTAACCGATACTGATTTCAGAAAAAAATTAATGGAGGAACGTGATAAATTACTCACCGATGATATATTACCATTTGGCTTCATAGATGATCACATTCCCGATGAAAATACAGGAATAATAAATATGACGCAAGGTGAGTTTTGGAATGGCTGGGACGATAGCAATAAATGGTGAGTTTTAGGTTTTTATAAATAATGTTGAATGCTAAATTTTAACAGCTTCTAATGAGGAGAATGAAAAATGCCTTTCCAAGTATCACCAGGCGTTAACATTTCTGAAATTGACCTCACTACGGTTATCCCTGCTGTTTCTACAACAACCGGCGCTATTGCTGGACGTTTTCATTGGGGACCTGCCGATACTCGAGTTTTAGTCAGTTCAGAGGATGTTCTCGCATCTCAATTTGGCAAACCAGATTCTGATAATCATCAGGAATGGTTCACTGCCGCTAACTTCCTAGCATATGGTAATGCACTATATGTTTCACGTGTTCTAAACAGTGCCAACAATGCTAATGGCAACGGTTGGTCAAACACACTTGTTAAGAATTCCGATGATTATGAAAATAATTATTCATCAGGTATCAGTAATTCCGGTGACTGGGTTGCAAAATATCCAGGTACACTCGGTAATTCACTAAAAGTTTCAGTTTGCGCATCAAATGCCGCGTTCTCAAATGCCGTCACAACACCAACTTTCACACTTACTGCTGATAGTAAAACAGTTACGACCAGTGCAAATGTAGGTGGAATTGTAGTTGCTGGTGACGTTCTTGAGGCCGCAAACACTACAGTCAATTTCAGTGTCAAGGTTCAGTCAGTCGAGGCAAACGGTACATCACTCACCGTATTTACTGCTCCAAAGAACAACGACATTGGCGGTTCATCACTCACCACAACTGCAGGTGATGTGTCACGTCGTTGGGAATTCTACAATGACTTTGATGCAGCTCCAGGCACATCTGCTTATGCCACAAGAAATGGTGGTTCAGGCGACGAACTTCACATTGCAGTCGTCGACGAAGATGGTGAGATTACTGGTGTTCGTGGTCAAGTCATTGAAAAGTTTGCTGCTGTATCACGGGCAAATGATGCTCTTACAGAAAATGGTACAAGCAATTACTATGTGGAAGTCATTAACCAGCAGTCAAGTTGGCTCTGGTGGGCATCTCATGTAGACAACATGACTTCTGCCGGTGGTGCTGCAACATCAACATTTACAAATACAACTGAAATTCCAACCACAGTTTCACTATCTGGTGGTTCTGCTGGTGCCGCGCCAACAAATGCACAACTTATTAACGGTTACAATAAGTTCGAAAGTGCTGAAGATGTCGACGTTTCACTTGTACTTGGTGCTGATTCAAACCAGACACTAGTCACGCATATTATCAATAATATCTGTGAAACACGCCTCGACTGTATCGGTGTATTCTCACCAGAGTCTGGCGACGTCGTCAACAACTCATCTTATGCTGGTAAGGAAGCCGAGGATGCAATCTCATTCCGTGACACACTACCTTCATCTTCATATGGTGTAATTGACAGCGGTTGGAAATATCAGTACGATAAGTATAACGACGTATATCGTTATATTCCAATGAACGGTGACACTGCTGGTCTCATGGTTCGCACGGATAATACCCGCGATCCTTGGTATTCCCCAGCTGGTTTCAACCGTGGTAATATCAAAAATGTAGCAAAACTTTCTTACAATCCAAAGAAAGCGGATCGTGACCTACTTTATAAGTCAGGTATCAATCCAGTTGTGACATTCCCCGGTCAAGGTACAGTCTTATTCGGTGATAAGACAATGCTTGCAAAACCAAGCGCCTTTGATCGAATCAATGTTCGCCGCCTATTCATTGTCCTAGAAAAGGCTATTGCAACCTCTGCTAAGTTTACTCTCTTTGAGTTTAACGATGCATTCACACGGGCTCAGTTCCGTAACCTGGTTGAGCCATTCCTAAGAGATGTGCAGGGTCGTCGTGGTATCTTTGACTTCCGGGTTGTTTGTGACGAGACAAACAACACACCTGAGGTTATTGATCGCAACGAGTTCATCGGCGACATTTATATTAAACCAGCTCGGTCAATCAACTTCATTCAACTTAACTTTGTTGCCGTTCGTACCGGGGTTGAGTTCGAAGAAATTGTTGGTCAGTTCTAATTTGGATTATAAATAGTAAAAAAGGATCTAGGAGAAGAACATGGCTTTCAATATTAATGAATTTACGGGGAATCTACCATTCGGTGGTGCTAGACCATCACTGTTTGAAGTCACTATGACTAACCCAATTAATGCCGCGGCTGATGAGCGATTCCGCTTTGTTTGTAGAGTTGCGCAGATTCCTGCCACAACTCTCACACCGATTACCACTAACTATTTCGGTCGGCCTGTAAAATTTGCAGGTAACCGTACATACGAAGATTGGACAGTCACCATCATCAATGATGAGGATTTTTCAACTCGTAGTACTCTCGAGGAATGGGTACAGGCAATCAACGGCACAACAAGCAACCAATCAGCTGTATTCAACACCGTTTATAAATCACAGGCTCAGGTCACTCATTATGGCAAGGCTGGTGATATTCTACGGTCATATGATTTTGTTGGAATGTTCCCAACAAATATTGCAGCTATTGATCTTGATTGGTCAAATACAGATGCGATTGAAGAATACACAGCAACATTCAGCATTGATTACTGGACAACACAGTCTGGTGGTCTTGCTCCCGGTGCTGCTATCATCTAATAGCAATAATAAAATTAAGAAAGGGCGGCTTCGGCTGCCCTTTTTTTATGATTCTAGCATTATAAATAAACAAAATACAAATTTTTAAGCATAGGATGATATAATGGCTGAACTCTTTGGATTTACTATTGCTAGAAAAAAATCAGAGGCAGAACAAGAAAATTTACCTTCAATTGTATCACCGACAGTTGAAGATGGATCTATTGAAATTGCACCCGGCGGTGCTTACGGTACGTATGTTGATCTTGAAGGCAAGGCAAAAAATGAAGGTGATCTCGTAACTAAATACCGCGAGATGTCAATTCAACCAGAATGTGATTATGCAATCCAAGATATTGTAAACGAGGCAATTGTTGTCGATGAAAATTCTGGGCCTTGTGAAATTATTCTTGATAAACTTGAAGTTAGTGCAACAATTAAAAAGAAAATTCGAGAAAGTTTCTACGAAATCTATGATATGCTAGATTTCCAGAATAATGCCTATGATATTTTTCGCAAATGGTACATTGACGGCAGACTCTACTATCACATCGTAATTGACGAAACAAATCCACGTGCTGGTATTAAGGATGTAAGATATATTGATCCTCGTAAGATCCGTAAAATTAAAGAGCCAATTAAGGAAAAAGATAAGAGAACAGGTGTCACGGTATATAAAGGCGCTAATGAATATTATCTTTATAATGCACAAGGTATTACCACAGCAAATCAGGCTCAAGGTGTAAAGATTGCAAAGGATTCTATTTGTTACGTTCATTCAGGTATTCTTGATACTCGTAATAATATGATCTATTCTCATTTGCATAAGGCAATTAAACCACTCAATCAGCTTCGTATGCTCGAGGATGCAGTGGTTATTTACAGACTTGCCCGAGCTCCAGAACGGCGCATTTTTTATATTGATGTTGGTAACCTTCCAAAAATGAAGGCCGAGCAATATCTTCGCGATATGATGACCAAGCACAAAAATAAACTTACATATGATGCATCTACCGGTGAGGTGCGAGACGACCGTAAGTTTATGACCATGTTAGAAGATTTCTGGCTTCCACGTCGTGAAGGTGGTAGAGGTACTGAAATCACAACTCTTCCAGGCGGTCAAAATCTTGGTGAAATGGAAGATGTTGATTACTTCCGCCGTAAACTCTATAAATCACTGAATGTTCCTACTGCTCGTATGGAGCAGGAAAATCAGTTCCAACTCGGCCGCGCATCTGAAATTACTCGTGATGAATTAAAGTTTAATAAATTCATCAAGCGCCTCCGCAATAGATTTGCCATGATGTTTGATGAATTACTTGAAATTCATCTTGCTCTTACTGGTGTCACAACCCGTAAAGAATGGCAAAAGATGAAACAGGATGTCTACTATGATTTCATGGAAGATAACCATTTCACAGAACTGAAAGATACTGAAATTATGACAGAGAGACTTCGTCTCCTTGGTGATGTTGATAACTATGTTGGCAAGTATTTCTCGGAGGCATGGGTTCGTACAAATGTTCTACGTTTGACTGAAGATGAGGTTGAGGAAATTGAAAAACAGATCGGTCAAGAAGGTGGTGGTGAGGAAGATGATGCACCACCCGAAGGCGGTGAACCTATGGATGACCAGCCACCCGAGGAAGAACCAACTGAAGAGTTTGTACCTCCTACAGAAATGACTGAAGAGGAAAAGAGACTAGTAGATAAAATGACTCAAGTTTTAGATGATGTTCTGACAGAGGATTAATTATGTCGAACGAGCTCAGGGAAGCAAAAATCCTCTCAGCTGCAATTAAATATGCTGATAAAAAAATTGCAGAACTTACCGAGGAAATGCAACAACCAATATTGGTTGAGGGACCACCGGGACCTGCCGGTCCACAAGGTCCAGCAGGTCCTGCCGGTGTAAAGGGTGATACTGGCCCTGAGCGAAGAATTGTCGTAGAAGCAAAAGGACCAGTCGGCCCAAAGGGCGAACCTGGCGCCACATTCAAAAAAGCATTACTCGAAGATGGAAAGCTACAACTCATCCGTGAGGATGGAGAAGTTTTTGTAGTTGGTTCAGTTATAGGTCCACGTGGTGGTCAAGGTATTCCAGGTGCAAAAGGTGATAAAGGCGATACTGGACCACAAGGTGAAAAGGGTTTAATCGGCGAACAGGGTCCAGTTGGTGCAGTCGGTCCTCAAGGTGACAAAGGTGACCAAGGTGAACAGGGTCTGCAAGGTGAAAGAGGTTTTCTTGGACCACAGGGACCAAGGGGTGAACGTGGATTAATTGGAGAGCAAGGCGAGCCAGGACCTATTGGCCCACAGGGTATTCAGGGACCAAAAGGTGATAAAGGTGATAAGGGTGATCCGGGTGCAACTGGTCCAATGGGCCCACAAGGTAATCCCGGCCGGGATGGAACTGAAGTAGATGTGGAGTCTATCCGCAAATCATTAGAAGATAATTACGAAAACTTCAGAGATCAGATTCGCCAGCAGGTAACTCGATTAGCAACCTCAAGTGGTAGTTCCGGAGGGGGTGGCGGTGAGGTATGGTTACATCGTCTTGATGATGTCGATTACACTAGTGTCGAAACGCCAACGGACGGTGAGGTACTCACATATAATTCTAATACTGGCGTTTGGTATGCAAGTTCTCCAGCTGGCGGCGGTGGTATCACCATTAAGGAAGAAGGTTCCAGTGTTGGAACAACCGTAACTGAAATTGATTTTGTCGGTGCTACAGTTACAGCCTCTGGTAATTCCACAGTAGTTCAAGTACAAAGTGCTGCGATTGGTAATAATATCAGTTCGACTTTACAGACACAGCATATTATACCAGCTTCTGCAAATACCTACGACCTCGGTTCTTCTACTCGTCGTTGGAGAGATTTATATCTATCAGGAGCCACATTAAATCTTGGTGGCACTTCTATTTCAGCAAATTCAACCGGTACATTTACTGATACCGAACAGATTGCTTCACGTGAATGGACTCGTGGGTGGGGTATTGCAAACAATGTGATTCGTGGTACGTTTGCACAAAATACTGCAGTACAGACAAGTCTTGCTACAAAATCAGCGAATAGCTACGTAAATCTTTTACTCTCAAATACAAATGCATATATCGCAACCAAAACTACAGAAGCCACCGCACTACTTCGGCTGTCTAATACAAACAGTTATATCGCTACTAAACTGGATTCATCAAGTTATACTACGGCGGATGTTCAGGTAAAGGCGGCTTTGGCCAACACAAATACCTATATTGCCACTAAAACTACTGAAGCAACTGCATTACTGAGATTGTCTAACACCAATAGTTACATTGCAACAAAATTAGATTCATCTAGTTATACCACATTAGATGTACAGGTAAAGGCAGCACTCGCAAATACAAATAGTGCCATTGCAGGAAAGGCGACACTTGCTGAGGCGGTAGCAGCTGCAGCGGATGATGCATTAGCTTTTGCGATTGCACTCGGTTAAATGAATTTTTTTATAAATAATAGGATTAAATGGAGGTCGTGATGACAGATAATATTAAAGATGCTATTATTGCATTGCAAAATGGTGACTCCTCTCAGTTCAAGGATACAATTAACCAGGAACTGATGAATAAAGCAATGGATGCAATTAATCTACAGAAGATTACTGCTGGTCAAGCAATGTTTGACGAGCCTGCTGAAGTTGAATATGATGACGACCCAGAACCTATGCCAGAGGAAGAGCCAAATGAAGAAATTTAACCAACTCTTCGAGGAAGCACCCGCTGCTGATTACAAGCGTAAAGTGGATGACGAAGAAGAAGTAAAAAATTACAAGCCTCGGTCTGACGATGAGCAAAAATTTGTAGATATGCACAAGGTTGAAAAGAAGAAACATCCAGTAGCACCAGATGAACAGCACACCGGGGATCGCCCAAAGGGCAAGAAAGGTTCTGCCGGCGAAGATCATGACGGTGCTGAGGAAAAGGGCGAGCAAATGCTCAAGACATATTCTCAATTCATGAAGATGGGCGGCTTCGGCGGAGATTCCTATAAGGGTGCTGGCAATTCTGGCGGCGAAAAAGCTCCAGTCATGCAGGGTTCTTCAAAGATTAAAGAAGAAGTTGATCTTGATGAAGGCTCTAACGATGGCTATTATGCTATGGTTGATGCCAAGGCTAAAGCCAAGAAGATGGGCAAAGTCTGGGATCGGATGGGACAATCTGAAAAAGATGCCTTGATCGGACCAGAAATGATACGCCGCGGGTATAAGAAACATGGTTCACGTTGGATTAAGGAAGAAGTTGATCTTGATGAAGGCGCCAATGACAGCTATTATGCTATGCAGGATGCCAAGGCCAAAGCTAAAAAGATGGGCAAGGTCTGGGACCGGATGGGACAATCTGAAAAAGATGCTCTCATTGAACCAGAAATGAGACGTCGTGGTTATAAGAAACACGGCTCACGTTATGTTAGAGAAGAAGTTGATCTAATTGATGAGGCATTTAGAGCTGGTAATCTTAGACTGAAAGATGGCAAGACAGTAAAAATTGATAAGATGACTGCCGAGTCTCTTAATAATGCTATGAAGCAACTCAATTCCACAAACAGAAAGCGTATGGAAACTGAAGCCATGAAGGATAAAGATTCCTTCAATTCCATGGTCAAGTTTGCTAAGGCTGCGGTATAGGGAGTTTGATTTATGTCAGGTATTGCTAGAATTACTCCTGTTACAAATGCTGTCTCAACTGGATCAGCAACCAATGTTTTTGGTGCAACAGCCGTATTATTAACTCAGACTGGTTCTACTCAGAGAACAATTACTATTGCCAATACCGTATCAGCCGCGTCTGGTGGTGGGCAATATGGCATTCCGGCAGGTAATGCTAGTCAGGCTACAGTTATTCTCTCTAATGTAACAGGGTCACAAATCATTATTAATAAGAAACCATCAGATACAGTTGCCGGTCATTCAGAAGTTTCTGCGACTGGTGTTGCAAATGCTGGAGACGCATAATGAAACTTATCACCGAAAATCTCGAAACTGATGTCGAGTTTATCACTGAAGCAAAAGCAGACGGTGGTAAGAATTATTTCATCGAAGGTGTATTTATGCAGGGTAATATCAAGAACCGTAATGGTCGGATGTATCCTATGGAAACTTTGATGAAAGAGGTTAATAGATATAATAAAGAATATATTGAACCAAATCGTGCTTATGGCGAACTCGGTCATCCACAGGGTCCAACAATTAACCTAGAACGTGTTTCGCACATGATCAAGGATCTTTACCAGGACGGCAATAATGTTATGGGCAAAGCAAAGATCATGACGGAAACACCAATGGGTAAGATTGTAAAGAATCTTATGGATGAAGGTGCCAAGCTCGGTGTATCATCCCGTGGTATGGGAACGCTCAAACCAGGTAAGGATGGTACAAATATGGTTCAATCCGATTTTCAGCTTGCAACCGCGGCTGATATTGTAGCCGATCCTTCAGCTCCCAATGCTTTCGTTGAGGGTGTAATGGAGGGAGTTGAATGGTTACAAGTTGATGATCGTTGGGTTCCACAGTACATCGAGGAAACTCAAAAGGCGATCAATAAAGTTTCAAAACGGGATTTGCAGGAAGCGAAGGTTGCTGCTTTTGCAAAATTCCTGAAACAACTCTAAAAGATGTGTAATTATAAATAATATGGAATTGAAAATCATTATTTCAATAAGGAGATAACAGATGTCCGTACAAGACCTAGAAGTAATGGAGGACGCTGAGGTTCTTGAAACTCCTGAAGAGATTTCAGACGATGAAGATCTTTTAGAGTTCAAGGCTTCCATGGGCGATCCTTCAGAAATTCCAGATCCCCAGACAAAAAAGACTGACGAAAAACCAGATCCAAAATCTGCCGAGCCAATGCCAAAAACAAAGGCCGGTATGATTAATGCTATGGTCGGTCATATGAATAAGATGAAAAAGACTGACCTACAGGCTGGTTATGGCAAGCTAATTGCTGCCATGTACGGCGAAGAGGTAGAAATCGAAGATGATGTTGAAATCATCGATGATACTCCTGTACGTCAGGTTCAGAAGGTTACCGCCGAAGATATTAATGTCCAGGAAGACGTTGATGCAATCTTCAATGGTGCCGATCTTGATGAAGATTTCAAGGAAAAGGTTGCCACTATTTTCGAGGCAGCAGTTGTTTCTAAGGTTAACGAGCAGGTCGAGAAGTTTGCTGTTGAGGCAGAATCTGATCTAGAAGTTTCCCGCCAGGAAACAGTTGATGAAATCACCGAAAAGGTTGACTCATATCTTGACTACGTAGTTCAGGAATGGGTCGAGGAGAATAAGCTTGCCATTGAAAAGGGTGTTCGCGCCGACATGGTTGAGGATTTCCTCAAAGGCCTCAAGGGTCTATTCGAAGAGCATTACGTCGACATTCCAGAAGAAAAGGTTGACGTTGTTGAGGAACTCATTGCTAAGGTTGATGAGCTCGAAGACAAGCTTAACGAAGAGACAGATAAGAATGTCGAACTCATTGGCAAGGTCAAGGAGTTTGAAAAGGAAACAATCTTTGCTGAGTCTACTGAAGATCTCACCGACACACAGGTCGAGAAGCTACGTAGTCTTGCAGAGGGTGTAGAGTTCACCTCAGCTGATGATTTTCAGAAGAAGATCGGTATGCTGAAGGGGCAATATTTTGATATTGATGAAGAGACCGATACGGTCATCGTCGATGATGAAGATGGTCCAATTTCTCTTGAAGAAGAGATCCAAGGTCCAACAGGTGCCATGGCAGTTTATATGAATGCCATTTCGAAATCTGCTAGAAAATAATGTTATTATAAATAAACAATGAAGGCTGATATTTACAGTTAAGGAGAAACAAAAAATGTTCCTATCTGAAGATCTACAGAAGAAGTGGCAGCCAGTCATTGAGCATCCTGACCTCGGAGAGATTAAGGATCCTCATCGCCGCGCCGTCACAGCAACTCTTCTAGAAAACCAAGAAAAGGCTTCACGCGAATCCGCTATGGGTTCTGGTGGTTATCAGATGCCATCACTACTCGGCGAAGCCGCACCAACCAATGCAATGGGTGCTTCAAGCTCCACTGCTTCTGATGGTGCAGTCGACATCTTCGATCCAGTACTTATCTCACTGGTTCGTCGTTCTATGCCAAACCTCATTGCATATGATGTCTGCGGCGTTCAGCCAATGACAGGCCCAACCGGTCTTATCTTTGCAATGCGCCCACGTTACAGCTCACAGGCTGGTTCAGAGGCCCTCTACAACGAGGCAGTCACAAGCCACTCCTCAACAGCTAACAACAGCGTCGGTGGTGTTACATTCACCACACTCGACGGTGCCGCAGCTGCTCAGGCTGGTTCTGACCCAACCGATCGTGCTTCTGGTTCCGGTTATACCGTTGCCACAGGCATGGGCACATCAACCGCTGAAGCTCTAGGCGATGCTGCTAATAACAGCATCTCTGAGATGGCATTCAGCATTGAGAAGGTTGCAGTAACTGCAGTCTCACGTGCACTCAAGGCAGAATACACCATGGAACTTGCTCAGGATCTTAAGGCAATCCATGGTCTAGACGCCGAGACCGAGCTCAGCAATATTCTCTCTGCAGAAATTCTTGCTGAAATCAACCGCGAAGTCATTCGTACAATCAACTACACCGCAACAGCCGGTGCCCAGGACAACACAACAACTGCTGGTACATTCGACCTTGATGTCGATGCAAACGGCCGGTGGAGCGTTGAGCGGTTCAAGGGTCTAGTATTCCAGATTGAGCGTGAAGCCAATCAGATTGCTAAGTCCACACGCCGCGGTAAGGGTAACGTCCTAATCTGTGGTTCAGATGTTGCATCTGCTCTTCAGATGGCCGGTGTACTAGATTACACACCTGCTCTAAGCGCCAACCTAAACGTCGACGACACAGGCAACACCTTCGCTGGTGTCCTAAACGGTCGGGTTCGGGTATACGTTGATCCATACTTCTCCAGTGCTTCTGGCGACCAGTATGTCACCGTTGGTTACAAGGGTTCCAGTGCATTCGATGCTGGTCTATTCTACTGCCCATACGTACCTCTACAGATGGTCCGTGCGGTCGGTGAAAACACCTTCCAGCCAAAAATCGGATTTAAGACTCGCTACGGCATGGTCGCAAATCCATTCGCAACAACAGCCGCAAACGGTACAATTTCTTCACAGCAGAAGAACATCTACTACCGCATGGTTATTGTTTCAAATCTTATGTAATAATAAGATCCGATATAATCGGGCTAGAGGGAGGCTTTTGCCTCCCTCTTTTTTTGTGTTTTTGTTATTATAAATAGTAGGTTATGTGGATACGAAAGAATTTAGTTACGGTTGATGTACTCTATTATATGCCAGACTACACTGACATTATTCAGGAGTTTGTCTGGCAAACAGATGATATTACGCCTGAGTTACCACGAGTACATAGGTTTTTAAATTATTGGAAAGAACACATCGAGGCTGTGATACACGAAGTCCAAGTGAGTTATGCGGAACAACACAAAGGCTATAGAACGGCCGAGGTTATCAGAGAGATTAAAAAATGGCATTGATTCCAAAACAAGGTACTGGTGGTCAAGCAGCTACACTCACCACTAACATCAATTTTTTATCTCCACTTGGTTTCCGCTTTTTGCTTAAAAGAGCACCAAACCTAGAGTATTTCTGTCAAGCAGTAACATTACCAGCAATCAGCACCTCTGAGGTAATACAACCCAATCCTCTCGCAAATGTATATCGACCAGGTGATCGTATTACCTACGAGCCATTTAGTCTAAGATTTCGCGTCGATGAGGATATGAAAAACTATCTGGAAATCCACGATTGGATGGTTGGTATTGGTCATCCAGAAAATCTACAGCAATACAGAGACCTTGCTGAAAAGGTATCCGATGGTAGTATGATGATCCTGTCATCGAATAGCAATCCATCAATTATGATTTCGCTTTATGATATGTTTCCAACATCACTCACACCATTAAATTTTGATGTAACACAGACAGACATTGAATACCTAGAGGCTGAGGTAACATTTCGCTATCGACAGTTTATAGTAGAAAAACTATAAATCTATTTACTTTACCGATAACCATGTTATAATAGGCCTTGAGCCGTTTTTAAGGGTTATTATATGATTACTATTACCGATTCTGCTAAACAATATCTCAATTCAGTCAAAGGTGATGGCTATGTTACTCTTTCAGTGAAGGGTGGCGGTTGTGCCGGTATGCAATATGTATGGGGTTTTTCCAAACAATATCCAGATGTGGAGTGGTCAAGTCCCATTGATGATTGCCTTGTGGTTGATCCTCTAGCAGAATTATATATATTAGGAAGTGAAATAGACTATGTGAATGAACTTGGCGGTTCATTTCTAAAAGTGAATAATCCATCATCTACCTCTAGCTGTGGATGTGGTGAATCATTCGGAGTGTAATGTGAAGATCGAAGAAATTATATCCATGTGGCAAGGTGATGCCAAAATTGATGAGACTGAGTTATCACGGGAAAGTCTCAATATCCCAATCCTCCATGGAAAATACCTAAAACATTTTTCAGATGAGAGATTAAAACTTCGTGCTCTTAAAATGAAGCACAAGATATTACAGCAAAGACTAATGGATTACTATAGAGGTGATCTGAATAATCCAGAGGATCTTGCAGAACTTGGTCGTGAGCCATATCCATTTAAAAGACTCAAACAAGAGGTTTCTTATTATGTGGATACAGACAAAGAGATGGTTCAACTCAATACAAAGATCGCATATCAGCAAGAGGTTGTTGATGTATTGGAAGAAATACTTAAATCAGTAAATACTAGAAATTTTTTGATTAAAAACAGCATCGATTTTTTAAAATTCACGGGTGGTCAGTGATGCTTTATATTATGGACAAAATAACAATGAGAACAAATGTCCAAAGCAGCATGGAGTACTTCGAATTTATTATTAGAACAGAATGATATACGTGGAAATACCTTGATTATTTCGAAGGCAAATGAAGTATATATGAAAGTGGACGCAGAGCCTGTAATTCGACAGGAACTGTCCGATTATTTTACGTTTACTGTACCGGGTGCAAAGTTTATGCCTGCGTATCGTAATCGTATGTGGGATGGTAAAATGCGACTATATAATGCAATGACAAAGGAATTATACCTGGGTTTATTGCCGTATGTACAACATTTTGCAGACGAGCGTGATTATGAGATAGAAGTTCAGAATGATATTAATTTACAAGAATCGTTTTCACTCGAAGAAGCAAACGAATTTATCACCACCTTGCAAACCAAATTTACTCCTCGTGATTATCAAACGGAGTCTTTTGCTTATTGTGTTAGGAATAATAGGAGTCTTATTGTTTCGCCTACAGCTTCTGGTAAGTCTTTTATTATATGGCTTTTAACTCAGTGGTATGGTGACAGTAAAACACTACTGATTGTTCCGACAACATCTCTCGTGCACCAAATGAGATCTGATTTTATTGAATATGGTTCAAATGAGAATGATATTCATATTATCATGAGCGGTCAGGAAAAGATGACCGATGCCCGCATCGTAGTCTCAACATGGCAATCAATTTATAAATTACGCAAGGATTGGTTTGCACAATATGATTTGGTTATTGGCGATGAATGTCATTTATTTAAGGCAAAGTCACTTACCTCGATTATGACTAAACTTCTTGATTGTAAATATCGGTTTGGTTTTACGGGTACCTTGGATGGTACACAAACCCATAAACTGGTTTTGGAAGGATTATTTGGCAAGGTAAAACAGTTTGTAAAAACCAGAGAACTGATTGATCAAAATCATCTTGCTAATTTTAAGATCAAGGCATTAGTACTAAAATATACTGATGAGGAAAAGAAACTTGTCAGTAAAATGAACTATCAGGATGAGATAGATTTTATCGTCACCAATCCACGAAGAAATAAATTTATTAAAAATCTAACATTATCACTGAACGGAAATACACTTTTACTCTTTCAATATGTTGACAAACACGGTAGAGTATTGTATGATAATATATCTAAATCGGTAAATAGTAATAGAAAGGTATTCTTTGTTTATGGTGGAACAGATGCAGAGACCAGGGAGCAGATCCGCGCTATTACCGAGAAGGAAAAAGACGCAATTATTATTGCTTCATATGGTACGTTTAGTACTGGCATTAATATTCGCAACCTTCATAACATTATTTTTGCTTCTCCCACTAAGTCTCGTATTCGTAATCTTCAGTCTATTGGCAGAGGGTTGCGAAAAGGTGAGTCAAAAGATAAAGCAGTTTTGTTCGACATCGCAGATGACATCCGATGGAAAAAGAAAGTAAATTATACACTTAATCATTTTGCTGAACGAATTAAAATATACAATGATGAGGAATTCGAATATAAAATCTATAATATTAATTTATAGAGAAAGGGTTTACTTATGAAGCCAGATGTGTTATATTTTAAGTTAGTTACAGGAGAACATATCATCTCTATTATTGATGGTATGGATCAAGAATATATTTTATTGCACAAACCTTTGCAATTATTTTTGCAAAATACCATGGGCGGTGCATCAGTAAGAGTGGCAAAATGGATTCCGTTTACAGATGAAAATGATTTTCCTATACAAGTTCGCCATGTTCTCATGAAGGCAAAACCTACAAAAGATATTTTAGATTATTATTTTAATGCTTTGGATAAGTTAAACGAAGTAGATGATACCGAAGAGGAAACACAGGATTTTTTAGAAAAAAATGAAGAGGAAATAACTCTGGCTATGTTTGAAAAGTTTTCTAATACTAGTATAATGGTGCACTAATGGCTAAAACAAAAAAATCAAAACAGCACTATGTAAATAATAAGGAATTTCTTGCGGCTATGATTGATTACCGTGAGAAAGTTGAAATTGCTAAGAGCGAGGGAAAGGAACGACCTCTCGTATCACCATATATCGGTGAATGTCTTATGAAGATTGCAGTACATTTATCACATAAGCCAAATTTTATTAACTACACTTTCAAGGAAGAAATGATTTCGGACGGTATTGAAAACTGTCTGCAATATATTGATAATTTTAATCCTGAAAAATCACAAAATCCATTTGCATATTTTACTCAGATTATTTACTATGCATTCCTTCGTCGTATTCAAAAGGAAAAGAAACATCTCTATACAAGGTATAAGTTAATGGGTGAGATGGAAGTGATGAACACGACAAGCGATAATCAAGCTCATGATTCATCTGATTATACACCAGCTGGTAAGGCAAATGAGTGGAGTCGTGAACACGTTGGTGTATTTATTGAAAATTTTGAAGAAACCAAACGCCGGAAAAAGAATAGAAATACGACGGCTATTGATGTTTTAATTAATGATGAGTGATTAATGAAGGCAGCCATAATTACAGATACACATTTTGGTGTAAGAAACGATAGTCAAACCTTCCTCAACTTTTTTGATAAGTTTTATAGTAATGTCTTCTTTCCGTATCTTATTGATAATAACATCACTACTATATTTCATCTCGGCGATATTGTTGATCGAAGGAAGTTTATTAATTATGTGACTCTTCGAGAGTTTAAGCGCATTTTTGTTCAGCCATGTATTGATAATAAGATCAAACTTAATGTTATTGTCGGCAATCACGATATTCCATATCGTAATACAAACGAGGTCAATGCACTGAATGAACTGTTCGGCAACGAATATGATCTTATTGATATTTTTTCTGATGTAAAAGATGTAGAATTTGACGGCTGTGGCATTACCATGTTACCATGGATTAACAATGAAAATTATGTCGAATCCATGCAGTTCATTAAAAATACAAAATCACAGGTTCTCTTCGGTCATCTTGAAATCCGTGGGTTTGAAATGTATCGTGGTATGAAAAATCCACA
>Ga0181556_1002339_pt1 | contig 17503 bp, 18 predicted proteins | sample 011ome_14_FD_148651 | JGI IMG/M metagenome (GOLD analysis project Ga0181556, IMG submission 148651) | Coastal salt marsh microbial communities from the Groves Creek Marsh, Skidaway Island, Georgia - 011505AT metaG (spades assembly) | ecosystem: Environmental > Aquatic > Marine > Intertidal zone... | reverse complement strand
GTGGACCCAGGCGGCGCCGAGCTCGACCGGCACACCCCACTCACGGTTGCTCCAGATGCGTCCGCCGATGCGGTCGCGCGCCTCGAGCACGGTGACGCGGACGCCGGCGTCGACGAGCGCTCGCGCCGCAGCCGCGCCGGCCATCCCCGCACCGATAACGATGGCTGTGCGCACGTCACGCCGGTCCAGCAGGCGTCGCACGGCGTGAAGGCCGGAGAGGTAGGCGCCGGTCGTCGTCGACGGGTACTGCGTGCTCGCATACTCGCCCGCGAGGACGATGCGTCCCCCGAGGATCGCGTCCGCCAGGGTGCGACGCACCGAGGGTGAGACACCGACCGGCAGCGCGGAGTAGGAGCCGCGTGACCAGGTGTCCGTGTCCCACCGTGTGACGAGCGCCTGAGCTGGCGACGGGATCCGGCGCGTCCCCGCGAGGGCCTCGCCGCCGCGCAGGAGGGCCGGGGCCACCAGTGCGCCAGCGGTCAGCGCGAGGAAGCGACGGCGGTCCACCCCCTCAGGGTGCCAGGGGCAGGGGTCCATGGCCGCAGGCTCACCCCCTCCCCTATGCTTACCCAGTCTTCGACGCCGATTCGAAGGCGATGGTCCCCATCGTCTAGCGGCCTAGGACTCCGCCCTTTCAAGGCGGCAGCGCGGGTTCGAATCCCGTTGGGGACACTGGTCTCAGCACCATCGAGGCCCCGTAGCGCAGTTGGTTAGCGCGCCGCCCTGTCACGGCGGAGGTCGCGGGTTCGAGTCCCGTCGGGGTCGCCAGACCGGCTCACAAGGCTGGTCGGGTCGGTACGCCGGCCCAGGCCGGTTCACCGGCCAATCGGCCAGGTAGCTCAGTTGGTACGAGCGTCCGACTGAAAATCGGAAGGTCGGCGGTTCGACCCCGCCCCTGGCCACACTCACGAATCCGGACCTTGTCCGAACCTTGGACCTGCTCCGTCTCCCCGCGATCCTCAGCGCGGCGAAAGCAACCTCGTCCACCTGCCAACCTGCAGGGAAACATGCCCGCACTGTTTGCATCCGCAGGACCCCGTCCCTACTCTTGAGGAGTCACCGTTCCACTCAGCGCCATCGGGTGACACCTGCTACCGGCCGGCGGGTGCGCAACATCGCGTCCAGGTCAACCACCTGGACGTGCCGGGGACCAAGAACCTTTGGGACCTGGAGGGTCGCCATGAACCGCATCATCCTTGCGGGCGCTGCCGGAATCGTTGCCGTGGGCGCCGTCTCCGCCTCTGCCGCCTCTCTCGGTGGCGTCAACACCGACTCCGTCGGCGTTGACAGCAGCGTCGTTGCCTCGTGCGACACCGACGGCATCATCGTGGACTACTCCGTAGCCTACGCAGCCACTCCCGCTACATACAGGGTTGCGACCGTCGACATGTCCGGCGTTGCGACGACATGCAACAGTCTGGCTTACCGCATCACACTCAACGGTGCTGGCGGCGTGTCACTGGGCGAGTCGACCGGCACGGTGACCCTGACCGGCAATGCCATGTCCGTGAACGTCGCCAGCCTGGAAGTCGACGGCGAGTCGGTGACCGGTGTGGCGTTGGCGATCGTCGGCTAGACCCCATGAACATCCGGACGAGGGCCGCCGGAGCGCTTGCGCTGGCCGGCGCTCTCGTCTTGGTGCCCGCCAGCACCGGATTTGCGGCCAGCCTCGCCGGCATCAGCAGCGCGAGCCTGTACGTCCAGCACGGACCCGGGACTCTCATCGGCGCGATGTCCGATGACTTCACCGGGCCGGGCAAGTCAGACCTCGCAGGGCGCACCCTGGTCACGGGACAGGCCTGGTCGGCACCCACCAAGACCCTCGAGGCCACGGGGGGTGAGCTCGAGCTCGCGAAGAGCGGCCTGCCCATCACCCTCGCGACCCTGCCCTGGATGGCGATCCCGACCACGCGCATCAGCGCCGACCTCGGCTCCTCGGGGAGCCATGACTTCGGGCTCGCCATCCAGGCGAACCAAGCGGCGGCCACGGCGACCGTCCTGCGGATCATGCCCGGGAACGTCGTGCGTCTGGCCAGGCTGGACGGCGGATCGTGGACCACCCTCGCGTCCGCAACCGCGGGGCCCAACGGCACCTGGGTGCTGCAGCACGAGCATGGCACCTACACCGTCAAGCGCAACGGCACTCCGCTCCTCACCTACACGGCCACACCGGCCGAGCGTCTCGCGTGGGGCGCCCATCGCGATGCCGGCGTCTACGTCAGCGGCAACAAGGGCTGCACCTGGGACAACCTGACCGTGGAGTCGCCATGAACCGGCTCCTGCACCGCCTTCCGTCTGCCGACCCCCGCGTGCGCCGCGCCCGAACCGTCGTGGCGAGCATCCTCACCACGCTCATCGTCGTCGGCATCGGCGTGCTCGCCTGGCCCGCCACCCTCGGCGGCAAGGCAACCTGGGTGACCGTGTCCGGTACGTCGATGGAGCCGAACTACGCCACCGGCGATCTCGTCCTGGCCTGGAACGACGGCAAGTGGGAGCTCGGGGATGTCGTCCTCTACGGATTGCAGAGCCAGACGGAGGGCCTCATCGTGCACCGTCTGGTCTCCGGCAGCGCGGAGGCAGGCTGGTACGCGCAGGGTGACAACAAGCCACGCATCGACCCGTGGCTGATCCCCGACGACGCCATCGGCGGCCGGGAGATCCTGCATATCCCGAACGCCGGCACCGCACTCGCCTGGGTGCGCACTCCGCAGGTGCTGGCCATCCTGTGCGGGCTGCTCGTCTTCTGGGCCGTGCTCACCGGACCCCGGCACATCCGGCGGCGCATCGAGCGCGTGCCGATGGACGAGCCTGCGGTCGTCGCAGGTCGCGCGTCGCGCACCGTGGACCTTCACATCGAGGGTGGCCGCTTCAATGTGCCCCGCGATCTCGACATCCAGGTGGGAGAAGATGTCGCGGTCGAGGTCTGGCTCACCGGTGACTCAGGTGTGCATATCGCTCGGGGCACACTCTCGGTCCGCCACATCGTCAGCACCGAGGACGCCTGTCTCGTGGGCGGTCCCGTCGTGTGGACAGACGAAGCTGATCGCGCAGCGGTGTCGGTCCGATCGACTTCCAAGACCTAGTGCACACATCGCCCATGTGGAGTGCGGTATCCTTTGTCTTGTTGCCGGTGCTGGGACCCACTGAACCCACGGCGACATCCATTTCCTCTCGGGGATGAGCGAAGAAGTCGCTTCGTCCCGAGCCTCCGGCCCAGTGACCGGGAGCGATGCTCCCGAACGGGCCTGCATCAGTCCGCCAGACGACGGCGCGTGACATCACGCGCCCCTGGCTGACGCACACCATCTCGAAAGGCATGACATGACATCCGCACCCACACGCGAGCGCTCTGGCGCTTCCGCACCCCGACGACGACGCACGAGCACGGGCAAGCCTGCTCAGTCGCAGCCCGCGACCCCGACGGCCCCGTCGAGCGCGACGTTCACCGACCTCGGTGTCCCGACATCGCTGAGCACCGTGCTCGCGACGCAGGGCATCACCTCACCCTTCCCCATCCAGACCGCCACGCTCCCTGATTCGATGGCCGGCCGCGACGTGCTGGGCCGCGGGAAGACCGGCAGCGGCAAGACCGTGGCCTTCGCGCTGCCGCTGGTGACTCGACTGGCCGAGGGCCTGAAGAGTCGACCCGGCAGGCCGCGCGGACTGGTGCTGCTGCCCACGCGCGAACTCGCGTCGCAGGTGCAGGCCACCATCGCACCGCTCGCCAAGGCGGCCGGTCTAACGACCACCACCGTGTACGGCGGAGTCAGCCAGCGCACCCAGGTGGCTGCACTGAATCGCGGCGTAGACATCGTCATCGCCTGCCCGGGGCGCCTGGAGGACCTCATCCAGCAGGGCCATGTGCACCTGGACGACGTGCAGATCACGGTGCTCGACGAGGCCGATCACATGGCCGATCTCGGGTTCCTCCCCGGGGTCAAGCGGCTCATGGACCGGACGCCCGCTCAGGGTCAGCGCCTGCTCTTCTCCGCCACCCTCGACCGAGGTGTCGACGCTCTGGTCACGCGCTATCTCCGCGACCCCGTGACGCACTCGGTCGACAGCGATGCCACCACCGAGCCCGACATGGAGCATCACGTCCTTACGGTCACGGCGGCCGATAAGCCTGCCGTCGTCCGCGATCTCGCTGCGGGGCAGGGACGTTCCGTGCTCTTCACCCGCACCAAGCACGGCGCCAAGAAGCTCGCCCGCACGCTCACGCAGTCGGGCATTCCCGCGGTCGATCTGCACGGCAATCTCGCGCAGAACGCACGCGAGCGGAACATGGAGGCGTTCCGCAGCGGCCGCGTCCGTGTCCTGGTCGCCACCGACATCGCAGCGCGAGGCATCCATGTCGACGAGGTGGAGCTTGTCGTCCACGTGGATCCGCCCGTGGAGCACAAGGCCTATCTGCACCGCTCAGGCCGCACGGCGCGAGCCGGCGCGTCAGGAATCGTGGTCACCCTGCAAACGCGGGACCAGGCTTCGGAGGTCGCTGCCATGACGCGCAAGGCCGGGATCTCCGCTCGGCCCCGCCCCGCGGCGCCCGGCGCCCCGGAACTGCTGGCACTCACCGGCCCTCACGCCGCATACGTGGCGCCGCAGGCACCTGCGCCCCAGTCGGGGCCGTCCAAGGCCCCCCCGACGGGTAGTGGGAACTCGCGGAGACGTCGCGGCAGCCGCCCGGGATCTCGGGGGCGCTGAGCGCCCACCCGGGCATCGACTCCTCATCCGCCCTCAACCTACGGTATCGTAGGTTACGCTTGCGTAGGTTAGTTGTTCCATCGAGAGGGAGTCATGAGCGCCAGGACGCAGTATTTCGAGGCCCACGGCGACCGCACGGCGTACTGCCTCCATCCCGGGGCGGGCACCCCACTGCTGCTGGTCCACGGCGTGGGCTCCTCACGGGACACATGGGGTGACGTCCCCGATCGCCTGTCCGCTCTCGGTCACCAGGTGCTCACGGTGGACCTCCTCGGCCACGGCGACTCCGGCCATGGCAACGGTGACTACAGCCTCGGCGCCAACGCCACGGTGATCCGCGATCTGCTCGACCACCTCGGGATCGATCGCGTGCATGCCGTGGGGCACTCCCTCGGCGGCGGGGTGTGCATGCAGTTCACGCATCAGTTCCCCGAGCGCGTTGCTTCGCTCACGCTCATCTCCAGCGGCGGCCTCGGTGCCGAGGTCAGCACGGGACTGCGCGCCGCCACGCTGCCCGGAGCCAGCACCGTGATCTCCCTCGCATGCAGTGCACCCGTGGTGTCCACGCTCAGCTACATCGACGCGCTCGCTGCCGGAATCGGGAAGCACCCTCCCATTGGCGATCACGTCGTGGACAAGATGTCACGGCTACGTGAGCCTGAGCGGCTCCAGGCATTCCTCGCGACAGTGCGCAGTGTCGTGGGACTCGCAGGACAGCGCGTAAGCGCCCTGAATCACCTCCATCGACTGGATCCCGGCAACGTGCTGCTCATCTGGGGCGATGCCGATCCGATGGTGCCCCTCGATCACGGTCTCAATGCCGCAGAGATGCTGCCGGGGAGCCGCCTCGTGATCGTCCCCGGAGCCAAGCATCACCCGCACACGGACGATCCGGAGCTGGTCGCACGCGAGATCGCCGATCACGTGGCGGCTTGCGAGGCGCGCCAGACTCTCAGCGCGTAGACACTCCCCCTCGACTCCCCTTGGAGTCCCCTTCACACGCGTTGCCACAATGCGCGCATGCCGCTGCGCGTCATCGTCATCGGAGCCGGGTTCGCGGGACTCGCCTGCGCCGACCGGCTCACCTCCCTCGGACACGAGGTCACCGTCCTGGAGGCGCGCAACCGCGTGGGCGGACGCGTGTGGTCGCAGGAGATCATCCCCGGGGACGGCCACACCGTCGTGGAGCGCGGCGCGGAGTTCGTCCTCGAAGGGTACGACACACTTCGCGCGATCGCCGCGCGCTTCGACCTCGAACTCGCACCGTCCGGCATGTCGTACTACGTCCGCGAGCCTCGACACACGTGCTCCCCGATCACCGCCGGGCAGGTCGCCGACGCGGCACGTGCCCTCCATCCGGCGGTGGAGGCAGCACCACAATCGATGAGCCTCGCGAACTTCCTGGCCGATGCCGACATCGAGCCCGCCGCCGCGGAGGTCCTGGCCGCGCGTTCCGCCATCAGCTGGGCCGCGTCGGAAGAGCTCCTCTCCTGCCGTGTCCTCCTGGGGTCGGCTGCCTCCGTGCAACCGCAGCCCACCGCCCGCGTCAGCGGCGGCAATCAGGGCATCGCACTGGCGCTCGCCCGGAGCCTGGGTGATCGCGTGCACCTGCGCTCTCCCGCGACGGCCGTGCGCGAGACGACCACGGGCGTGCAGGTCGACGTCTCGGGCTCCACCCTCGAAGCTGATGCCGTCGTCATAGCAATCCCGCTCCCGCTCCTCGAGGACTTCCCGCTGGAGCCGGGCCTTCCCGACGCGCAGCGCGCGGCCCTCGCGCGCATGGTGCGCGGTCACGCCGCCAAGCTGCACGTCCCGCTCACTGAGCGCGCGACGACGAGCGCGGTGCTCGATGTGGCACGGCGCTTCTGGTGCTGGACCGCCACGGATGCCTCGGGCGGCGTCCAGCCGATCGTGCACTGCTTCTCGGGCTCACCCGCGGCACTGTCCGGCCTGGCCGTCGAGGATGGCTCGTCTACATGGCGTGACGCGCTCATGGAGCTACGCCCGGACCTGGACCTGCGCCCAGAAGGTGCCCAGCTCTCCACCTGGGACGACGATCCGTGGGCGACGTTCGCCTACTCGGCTCATGGCGCTGCATCGCAGCCCGGAGACGACGACGTCATCCGCGCTCCCCTCGGGCGCATCCACTTCGCCGGCGAGCACACCGCCGGCCCCGAGTGGGCAGGCCTCATGGAAGGCGCGTTGCGCAGCGGACTGCGCGCCGCGGACGAGGTCCACGGGCGGGTCTAGTCAGATGACGAGGTAGCAAGAGAACGAGTACGCGGGAGCACCCGTATCGGGGTCGGCCGGGGGTGTGACGGTGGGCCGAGACTGCGATTCCTGCGACATCACCTCGACGTCTAGCATCGCCGCATGGGTCATGCTGTGACGCGGGACGGATTCCCCTGCTGGATCGACCTCGGCGCACGTGACGTCGACGCTGCCCTGACTTTCTACGCCGAGGTCGTCGGCTGGGAAGCTGGCGAGCGTTCAGGGCCGGAGTACGGCGGCTACGCGATGTGGTTCCGTGATGGGATCCCCGCCGCGGGCATCGGGCCGCTGCGCGAGAGCGACAGCCCCGCATGGACGATCTACCTCGCGACCACCGACATCGACGCAACGCTCGAGACGGTCACGCGGAACGGTGGTCGCACCCTCACCCCCGCGATGGTCATCGGCCCTCTCGGCCGCATGGCTGTCGTCACCGACCCCACCGGGGCCGTCTTCGGCTTCTGGGAGGCGCGCGACTTCCCGGGCTTCACCCGCTACGGCGAGCCGGGACATGTGGACTGGTGCATCGCGCGCTCCACCGACCCGAGCACGACCACGGCGTTCATGCGGGCGCTCTTCGACTACGTCGAGCACCGGGATGACACGGTGGACGAGGGGTACGTCGAGCTCCGCATCGATGGCAGCCCAGCCCTTGGTGTCGCCGCCACGCAGGATGCAGACTCCTCGTGGATGGCCTACTTCGCCGTCGAGAATGCCGACGCCGCGGTCGCGCGTGCGCTTGCGGCCGGAGGCAGCATCACCCGCCCGGCTGAGTCGACTCCCTACGGACGCATCGCGACGATCACCGACCCCGAAGGAGCGACGTTCTCCGTCATCTCGTCCTGATCATCACGATCGTCACCGTGCCAGCACGGGATTGCCGGTGAGCGCATTGGCATGACGAGGGCACGCGCCTAGGTTGGCTCCCCGAGCATCAAGGCTTTGCTCACCCACCCACACAAGGAGACACACCATGGCTCAGGGAGAGGCTCCCGTCCTCGGCACCCTCGTCGAGATGAACGCCGTATCGCTCGCCCGCGTCGATCTCGATCCCGCGGTCCTCATCGCCGTGCGGCTCGCCGCCCTCATCGCATCCGATGCGCCGGCGGCGTCCTACCTCACGCACATCGGTCCCGCCGTGGACAACGGGATCACCCTGGAGGACGTGCAGGACATCCTCGTCGCCGTGGCCCCCATCGTGGGCAGCCCGCGCATCCTCACGGCCGCCGGACACATCGCCGATGCCCTCGGCGTAGCGATTGCCGTCGCCGAGGAGGCATAGGCGTCACATCCAGATCGATGCCGACTTCGGCACGACAGAGGGCCCGGGATCGGATGATCCCGGGCCCTCTGTCGTCGCCTCCTCGCGCCGTCCGTGCAACTAACTGATGTCGATGCCGCGGAGGATCTTGATCACGGTGTCGTACTGCTTGTCATTGTTGCTCGCACCGACCAGAGCGGCCATGGCATCCTGATCGGGGTAGTACATCGTCGTGACGTAGCCGTCGATGCCCGAGGTGCCGCAGTTGCGGTAGTACTTCTCGACCCAGTAGTAGACATCCCCCGACTTCGACGTGGTCCGTGTCGGCTTGTTGGTCCCGCCATCATCGACGCACGCCTGCGCGAAGCCGAACTCGTCGATGAGGAAGTTGCGCACCTCCAGGAGGCTGGACTTGGGGAGACCGCTGAAGAAGTAGACGATCGCACCAGGAGCAGAGAGGTTGCCCTCCAGGAAGTTGTTGTCATCCGGAGTGAGGGTGATGCTCGACGCAGGGCCGTAGTCGGTCTGCGTGGCACCCTTCTGGATCTCCTCCCAGGAGTTGGGGGCGACCGTCGTCATACGGCCCGTGCTGTCGGTGACGCGACGGAAGCCAGCGGGCACCGCGGTCGACGTGCCCCCGTCGGTGTCGGTGTCGCCGTCGTCCGCGGTCACGGTGCCGACCACCTCGAGCGGCTTGGCCGGGTTGTTGATCTCGCCCTCCAGGAGCTCGCCGGTGTCCGGACGGTAGACGGCAATCTCCATCGCCTTGGTGTCACCCTGGGTGCGCAGGACATCGCAGTAGCCGCGCTTCGTTGCGTTGTCCTCTGCCGTCACCACATCACGGCCCGCAAGGCTGAGCAGGATGTCGCCCGGCTCCACGCCGACATTGCTTGCCGCACTGCCAGCCCGGATGCCCGACACCCAGATGCCGCCGATCTCGTCGGCGTCGTCGTACCACGCGAAGCCATTGATGCCGAGGGACTCCACATCGGTCCCCTCGACGAGCGTCTCCACCACGTCGCGCGCCAGCCCCGCGGGGATGGCGAAGTACTGCGAAGTGTTCGTCGGATCCGACGACGCGTAGTTGATCCCGACCACCTGGCCATCCGCACTGAGCAGGGGACCGCCGGAGTTGCCGGGCTGGATCGCGGCATCGTGCTCGAGCGCGTAGGGGATCGATGCCCAGGAGGAGTCACCATCTGCGCGGGCCTTGGAGATGATGCCGCGCGTGAGGCTGAACTCCGGATCACCGAGCGGGAAGCCTGCGACGTAGATGTCCGTGCCGGTGTCGACGTCCCCCTCCTGCCAGGCGAGATAGGGGTAGGCATCGCCGCTGAGGTCGAGGACCGCGAGGTCATTGCACTCGGACACGCCCAGGACCCGTGCGGTCACGGGCTCGTCCTGGTCTTCGACGTACACGCGGACCAGACCGGCACCCTCAACGACGTGGGCATTGGTGACGACGTGTCCCTCGGGATCGATGATGAAGCCCGAACCCGATCCACCCGAGGCGACGCGGCCCTCCGCAGGGTCGACGTAGGAACCCTCGACCTCGACTCGGACAACCGCCGGTCGCGCGGCGTCGATGCCCTGCTGCGCACCGGAGGCCGCGCTCGAACTCGCGGGTGCGGACGACGAGGATGCATCGGATCCCCCGCTTGGGATGATGCAGCCGGTGACGAGGAGCGACGTCGACGCCAGGACGGCGCCCCATGCGACACGGCGGTCGGTCAGCGTATGAGTGCTCATCACACATATATAGGCCACAACCCGCAGTGAGGCGTAGGGCTGAAGGTCCCTCACTCCAGGGCCGTGGTCCCTTAGCCGCGACGCTAGATCACCTCTGATTCGCGATGTCCCTCATGATGCTGCGCACGCTGTCCCGAATGCGGACCTTCGTCCCTACGTGAGCTCCCCGAGGCGTGCCTAACGTGGACACATGAAGACTTCGATGATCGTGACCGCGGCCATGGCCGCACTGCTGGTGTCGGCGTGCAGCGTGAGCGTCGGGACGGCGTCTTTGTCTGCGACCGAGGTCGAGGAGCAGGCCACCGCTGCTCTCGCGGAGTCTCAGGGCATCCCGCTCGAGGAGATGCCCCCGCTCGAGTGCCCCTCCGATCTGACCGCGGAGGTCGGCGCCACCATGGTGTGCGTCATCGGGGATCCCGCCCAGGGCAATACCTACGACGTGACCATCACCGTGGAGACCGTCGAAGGCGAGGACGTCGGCTTCGACATCCAGGTCGCTGATACGCCGCGCCAGTAGCGGAGCTCAGACCACCAGGGTCATGAGGTGGTCGTGCCGCGCGACGAGCGTGTCGTAGTCGGCCACGGCTGTCGGGGGTCCCGGGATTACCTGGCGCAACTCGGCATGGATCTGACCATGTGGCTTGCCGCTGCGCGCTGCCAGGACACTCACCATCCGATGAATGTCCTTGCGCACCTCCTGCGTGTCCCGCCACGTCGTCGGCGTGAAGGGCACATCGTCGGCAAACTCGGCGACCTGACGACGGAGTTTGACGTCGCGTGCGGCGAGGACCGTTGCCATGTCCTCAGGACTGAGCAGGCCTGGGAGTCCCAGGTAATCGGCCGCGTCCTCGTCGAGTGAGAGCGACTCCGCGGTGATGGCACGTCCGGCCGTGAGCACGTGGGCGAACTGCGCGTCCGCGTCGAGTGCGGTGAAGCCCTCACCACTCCCCGGGATGCGTTCGAGGTCCGGATCGAGATCGTGGTCATCGCGCGCTGTCACGCGCACCACGGCGTTGCGCGCCGACTCCATCTGCGCGGCCAGCTCCAGCAGTGGCCGGACCGCCGGGAGGTAGACGGAGGCTGTCTCCTGAGCTCCCCGGGCTCGCACCACGCGACCCACCGCCTGCGCGAAGAAGAGCGGGGTGCGCGCCGAGCACAGATAGCCCAAGGTCGTCGCGCGCGGGATGTCGACACCCTCGCTGATCATGCGCACGCAGACCACCAGCCGGGTCCGACCCTGGGTGAAGGCGCTCAGGCGCTGGGAGGCATCCGCGTCCTCGGAGAGGACGACCGCCGGCTCCTCCCCCGTGACCCGGGCCGCGATCGCCGCATACGCGCGCGCCGTCTCCTGATCATTGGCGAGGATGATGCCCGCGGCGTCATCGATGCCCGCCGCGCGTTGCGCGCGCACCCGCTCGTCGACGGCCGCGATGACGTGGGGCACCCAGCGACCCGTGGGCGACAGCGCCGTGCGCCACGCCTTGTCCTCGTCCTTCTTGGTGCCGCTGCCGAGCATGGCGGCGAAGGCCTCGCCCGCATCGTTGAGCCAGCGCGAGGTGCCGGTGTAGGCCGCGAAGACGACCGGCCGGACCACGCCGTCGGCGAGCGCATCGCCGTAGGAGTAGGAGAAGTCGGCGATCGAGCGCACCTCGTCGCCGTCCTCCTCGTAGGAGACGAAGGGAATCCGCTCGTCCGCCTTGGTGCGGAAGGGTGTGCCGCTGAGCCCCAGCCGGCGCTTCGCCGTGTCGAAGGCCTCCCGGAGACCATCTCCCCAGGTGAGGCCATCGCCCGCGTGATGGATCTCGTCCATGATCACCAGGCTCGGCCGAGCCTCCGCGCGATTGCGGTGCAGCATCGGCTTGGTGGCCACCTGCGCGTACGTCGCGACGTACCCCTGCGTGCCCTCGCGCACTGGACCGACCGAGTTGGGCAGGTCCGGATCGAGCCAGAGACCGAGGCGCGAGGCGGCGTCGGCCCACTGCCGCGGAGGTGATCGGTCGGCACGACGACGATGACGCGATGGACGATCCGCTGGGCGAGCAGGCGCCCCGCCAGGGTGAGCGCGAAGGTCGTCTTGCCTGATCCCGGCGTCGCCGTCACGAGGAAGTCGCGCGGCTGCGCCTCGGCGTACTGCTGGAGCGCACGGACCTGCCAGTGGCGCAGGTACGGCGTCTCGGGAGCGTGGGCAAGCGCGGTCATGGGAGATACGACCCTGGCATACCGTCTCGGCGCGTCGTGGCAACGGCACGCCGGTCCAGCCCGGCTACTCGACGATGACGAAGTCGCCGGACTTGTTGACCTTGAGGATGTACATCGGCGCGTCTTCGCGGTTGCCGGACTTGGAGCGGATGTCGATGGGGCCGGTGGCACCGGAGATCCCGCGCGTGTGCACGACCGCGTCGAGCACCTTGCCGTACGACGTGGAGCCCGTCTGCGTCATCGCCCGGAAGAGCACCCACGCCGAGTCGTAGGTGAAGGCGCCCCAGACATCTGGCTCGACGCCGAACTCAGCCCGGTACGCCGTGACGTAGCTCCCGGCGTAGGGGAGCTGCGCAGCCGCGGGGACACCGCTGAAGGTGCACGTGCGCGACACGGAAATGCCCGCCTCCTCGACGAAGGCGTCGTCGACATTGGCGAGGTTCATGAAGCATGCGGCCGTGGTCTTGGCCCGCGCGAGCTCCTGTGCGATGAGGACGCCCTCGGGGTAGTAGGTGGCGGAGTAGACCAGGTCCGGTCCGGACGCGAGCGCCTCCTCCACCTGCTCTGAGTAGTCCGTCGCACCGGCGGGGATGACGATCTGGGTCACCTCGATGCCGGCCTTGGCCAGCCCCTTGGCTGTCTTGGACGCGATGTTCTTGGTGTAGGCCGACGGATCCACCAGCATGGCTACGGACTTCACGCCGAGCCCGCTGATGTAGTCGATCTCGACGGGCGAGATCTGCGAGTTCATCGGCTGCAGCGTCGCGCCGTACCCCTCGGTCCTGTTGTCCGAGGTCATGCGCATCGGCACGATTTTCGCCTGCTGATACAGGCCGAGGTTGGCCAGACCGACCGAGGAGTTGTACGGACCGATCACCGCCACGGCCCCCGCTGCCTTGGCCTGCTGCACTGCTTGCGCACCCAGATCGGGATCGGCCTTGTCATCGACACCGACGATCGTGACCTTCCGACCGAGGACGCCGCCGCGTGCGTTGACCTCCTTCGCCGCGAGCTGCGCGCCCCTGAGCATGTCCTGGCCATTGGCCGACTGGCTACCCGTAAGTGGTGCTTCGAGCGCGATCACGATCGTGCCCGCGTCTCCCGCGCTCGCGGGCACAGATGCGAGCGACGCGAGACCGAGGACCGCGATCGAGACGGCGGCCGTCGCAGTGACGGGGCGCAGCAGGGAGCGAGCGGACATCGTGACCTCCGGTGAGTGTGTGCACAGAGACTACGGGCCGGGCTTGCGGGCGGGCTACCCGGCGAGGAACGACAGCCGGACCTGGCGGCGGGGATTGTCGACGTTGGGATCGACGAAGACGATGCTCTGCCAGGTGCCGAGCTGCATCTCTCCGTCAAGGACCGGCACGGTGATGCTCGGCGAGATGAGGGCGGGCAGGACGTGGTCGCGCCCGTGACCGGGCGACCCGTGACGGTGGAGGTACGCCGCACCGCGCGGCAGCAGCGACTCGAGGATGAGCCCGAGGTCCTCCTCCGATCCGGCACCGGTCTCGAAGATCGCCACGCCCGCGGTCGCATGCGGCACGAAGACCTGGAGCAGGCCATCACCGCGGCCGCGACAGAAGTCGGCCGCGGCGGCGGTGATGTCGTTGGTCAGCCGTCCGCCGGTCGCGAGGCTCAGCAGTTCGGAATCCACGCGGTGATTCTCCCCCAGCATGGGACAGGAGGTGGACGGACAGCTCCGCCCACCTCCTGTCGCCTGACCTACGAGATGAGGGTGGTCGCCCCGGACCCGATCCGCATGCCCTCGGCGAACACGTGCGTGCCCAGGCCGGCGTTGAGGACGCCGGCGACACCCGACGCCAACTTGATCGTGTACGTCGTGGTCGTCGTACCCGACTTCACGTTGGTGAGCTTAAAGAGCGTGTAGGTGCCCAGATCGGTGTCCGTGGCGTACACGCGACCCTTCAGGGTGCCCTTGTCGACATCTGCGACGAGGTTGTCCACGACCACCGTGCGCCAGCGCATACCGTCGTAGTGGGAGAGGAAGAGCTCCCCCTTGTGAGAGACCTTGCTTCCGTTCGTGCCCGACACGGGGAACTCCAGCGCGATCTTGCCGGGCGCGATGATCGTGCTTCCGCCCGGATCCTCGCCGTTGACATAGATATTTGCCTTGAGCAGGGCCTCCGTGACACTGACGTTGACGCGCATGGCGGTCACGCCGGTCAGCGAGCGCTCCGAGGCCGCCACGCTCGCCACCGGTGCGACGAGGGCGCCGGCCAGGGCCACGCTGGCCGCGATTCCGATAAACCTCTTCATACGTGGGTCCTTCCTCCTGAGACGGTGTCCGCTTGACACTAGTCCTGAGCCGGGCCCTCCGGGGGATCGCCCTTCGGCCGGATCACGAGCACGAGCACTCCGGCGACCACGATGATCGCGCCGAGCACCGTGTAGACAGGCTGTCCGGTCATGAAACTCTCCTCGAGGTAGCCCAGCGAGAGGGCCACCCAGAAGCCGCCGATCATGATGAGGACGAGGCCGATCGTCCGGCGCAGCGGACTGAGCTCCTTCACGGCGCCATCCTTTCAGTGCAGTGGGTCATGCGCGCGTGAGGAACCACTGCACGGTGGCGAAGGACTGGTCCTCTTCGATGAGCTCGCCCACGATGACCTGACCGCTCCACTCGCCTGCCGTCACATCGAAGTAGGACGCCCCGATGCCGATCGCGTCCGGGTCGACGAGCATGAAGCCCGCTGTCCCGAGCGCGTCACCCGCGTAGAACTCCTGGAGCGCCTGCAACTGATCGGAGGGGAAGCGCCATGTCGCCGTGACAAGACCGTCCACCGCGGGGAAGTAGTCGACCTCGACTTCACCGATCCCTTCGCCGACCGCGATGACCTCGCCGCCCGGCGGCACAGGGAGCGAGGCGAGCCAGCCGGGCTGGGGCAACTCCGAGACATCCGCCTCGAGGCCGAACTCCGCGGGCGGGACTCCCGGTCCGGGATCCTTCGAAGACATGTAGACGACCCTGAGGCCATCGCTCTCGCGCGTCATCACGAGCGTGCTGCTCGAGTCGGTGGTGGAGATGGAGTTGTAGGTCCACCCCGCGGGGGCGGCCGCGCCGTACGCCTCCAGCGCACTCTTGTCCGGTGCGCTATCGACGCCGATGATCTGCGCCGCATCGAGGGTCTCGCCCCACTGCTCGACTGTGCGGCCCGCCCCCAGGATCTTGCCCACCGGGAGCGGGACATCGCCGTCGAAGAGTGACAGCGCCGAAGCGATATCGCTGCCCTGCGCGGATGCGCCGATGAGGGCAGCGTATGGAGCCAGGGCTTCGTCCACGACATCCGCAAAGGCCGTGGCCCCGGGGGTCGGTGACGAGGAGGAGGGCGCCGCGGTCGGCGAAGGTGCGACGGAGGCGCTCTGCGTGACCAGAGGATCGGAGGGTGCCGCGCTCGAGGAGGCTTCCTCGGTTGTCGCGCCGCCGCACGCGGTGAGCACCAGTGCGGTGACGGCCGCGAGGGAGGCCGGCAGGACGGGACGCCGTGGTCGCATCACTCGATGGTAGACAGCCGCGTCGCCCATCGCCCGCGAATCGGCCCGGCAGTCGCCTACCCTTCACGCATGCGCGGACCGGGCTGGCTCACGACGACCGTGCGCCGCTATCGCGACCTCGATCTGGAGTACGCCGCACTGCGCGTCGTGGGGCGTGGCCTCTTCCTCGCCGTCATGCTCATGGTGGCCTTCCTCTACGTCTTCGCCCGGGTCACGGACGTCGTCTCCGGCGCCAACGAAATCCTCATCCCCACGACCAATGTCGCCGCGGACGTGGATCTCGGGGCTCTCGCCCAGGGCGTCTTCGCCCGGACCAGCGCCTCCGTCGTGAGCATCATCGGTGTCGTCACCCTCCTCGGCTCCGCCCTGCTCACCGGCCACGCCCTGCGCCAGGGCAGCCGGCGCGCACTCCTCGGTGATCACGCATCGGCCGTGCGCCTGATGTCCCTGCGCACCGTCGCGGTGTCGGTGATCCTCGCGGTCGGCGTTCTCATCACGTGGCTCCTCACCCTGGCCACGTCGATCCGACACAGCGCCTGGGTCAGCCTGCTCGGCGTCGACGCGTCCACGCAGGCGGTGGACGCCGGCAAGGCGCTCGCGGTCATCACGAGTCTCGCCCTGGTGGGTGGCGCCGTGCTCCTGGTCACGCGCCTCACCGTGGGTCACGTGACGCGCAGGGCACTCCTCGCGGCCGCCCTCGTCGCCGTCGTGGTCGTGGGCGCCAACTACTTCCTGCTCTACAGCTACGTCGGGGCGATCATCAATCCCGAGGTGTCCGCAGGGATCGTCCTCATCTTCACGATCCTGCTCTGGGTCAACATCACCGTGCGCGCCTACCTCGGAGCGCTGTGCTGGGTCGGCTCCCCCGGGTAGCCTCCCGCCGTGGCCCTCCTCCTCGACGAAGCGCACTGGGCTTGGCGCGGTCGGATGTGGTGCCACCTCGTGAGCGACCACTCACTCCACGAGCTGCACGCCTTCGCCGAGTGGATCGGCATTCCCCGCCGCGCCTTCCAGGGCGATCACTACGACATCCCCGACGAGGCCCGCCCCGTCGCGATCGAGGAGGGAGCGCGCGTCGTCACCAGCCGCGAGATCGTGCTCGCGCTCTACGCCGCGGGACTGCGACTGCGTCCCGCGCAACGCACGCTCACCCCGCCGGCGTCAGCGTGAGCGTCGCCTCCTCGGACTGATCGACCGCCTCCGCACTCCAGATTACCTTCGGCGAATGCGCGGCTCAGTGTCGATAAGACCCGCACTGAGCCGCGCGATCCCAGTGATGTCCCGCAAACTCGCGGCTGAGTGTCGATGTCACACGCAAGGAACCGCGAATTCCGGAGCAGGACGCTCATCCCGCCGGTGTCAGCGTGAGCGTCGCCTCCCCGGACTGATCGACCGCCTCCGCACTCCAGGCCCAGGGGTATTGCGCGCCCGACTGCCACGCGTCGACCTGGTCCTCGTAGTTGGGGTTGAAGGCGTGACCGCTGTTGCCGGTGAGATTGATCCACGTGGAGTTGTCGAAGTCCGCCAGGTCGACCACCTGGCGCATGCTCGGCACCCAGGTCACCTCGAAGCCCTCACTGGGGATCCAGCCGGTGGCGTTGACGATGCCGCTTCCCCCGGACGTGTCGATCGGGCCGCGGTTGAAGAGTGCCTCGATCGGCGCGATGCCGGAGGCCCCGAGGGTGCCGTGCTCGAGGGTGAGGTTGTGCAATGCGCCCCAGCGCCATCCCTGCGGGTCGTCGCCCTGGAGCGACACCATGTCCTGGTGCGCCGCGTCGAGGCTGGCGGCGACCACGGCGTCAC
>Ga0181556_1002318_pt1 | contig 17615 bp, 8 predicted proteins | sample 011ome_14_FD_148651 | JGI IMG/M metagenome (GOLD analysis project Ga0181556, IMG submission 148651) | Coastal salt marsh microbial communities from the Groves Creek Marsh, Skidaway Island, Georgia - 011505AT metaG (spades assembly) | ecosystem: Environmental > Aquatic > Marine > Intertidal zone >... | reverse complement strand
GGCCGCTTCTTCAGCGACGCCGGCGTCGTCCGATGCCGATGCCGATGATGACGCCGTTCGCGCGATCGCCGTGGGCGAAAAGCACGCGTCGAGCGCGAGCGCGAGCCGTGCCTCGCGCGCGTCGTCCATGCGCGAGGCGGCGACGCGCGAGGCACCGTCAGGACGCGCGCCGGCGATGTGATGCGACGCGATGCGTCGCGATGCGTGGCGTCCGGGTGACCGACCGACCGACCGACGTTGGCGAGGGACGTCGAGCACGATCGTTCCTACTACGACTGTAGAAGAGCAAATGTTCATATTTCAAGCCTCTCATTTGTATTCGTAAATCAAGGACGAGGTCATGCCCGAGGTCGTCATCTCTTGGTACTATGTTGGCCTTGACTATGTGACATGCCACATGTCCGAAACGTGTACTAAATACCTCTCTGTGATTTCCCTCGCCGTGGATGATCCACCGCGCGCGCGAGGAAAACGCGTCGAACGCAGTGCTCGGCGCGAACGTTTCGCGACCTTTTCGCGCGACGCACGGGACGACGACGGGCGCGACGGGCGCGATGAGCGGTCAGACGAATGGGCACACGCACGCTGCGTCGTCGGTGATCGTCATCAAAGTCGGTACGAGTTCGCTGTTAAAAGCCGCCGATGGGTGCTTGCACTTGTCCCAACTGTGCGCGTTGTGCGAAACCGTGTCGCAGCTCTCGCGCGCGGGACATCGCGTGGTTTTAGTGTCTTCGGGCGCGGTTGGGGCGGGAATGATTAAGATGGGCATCACTCCGGGGCCAGTGAAGCCTACGTTGGCGAAGAAACAAGCGCTGGCGGCGATTGGGCAGCCGCATTTGATGCGCTACTACGAGGACATCTTTAACACTTTGGGCGTAAAGTGCGCGCAAGTGTTGTTGACGTTGGAAAACTTGAGTAATCGCACGCAATACGGCAAGGCGAAGAATACGTTTGACGAATTATTTGAAATGGGTGTAGTGCCGGTCGTGAATGAGAATGATACCGTAGCGGTTGAGGAGTTAAAGTTTGGCGATAACGACACGCTGAGCGCAAAGGTAGCGGCACTCGTCGAAGCGAAATATCTATTTCTTTTAACCGACGTCGATGGATTGTACACGGCCAATCCCGCGAGTGATCCAAACGCGAAGAAGATCGATGTTGTCGAAGATATTAACGCTTTAGACGTGGATGTCAATTCGGGGGCGGGAAGTAACGTCGGTACCGGCGGCATGGTGACAAAGCTCACCGCGGCGCGCATCGCGTGCGCCGCTGGATGTCAAACAATCATCTGCCTCGCCTCGCAACAAGAGACGGCGATTGTAGACGCCATAGCTGGAAAGCAGGTTGGAACCAAGTTTTTAGCCGCAAAGCGTAGTGCACGAGGGAAAAAGCGCTGGCTTCTTAGTGTCCCCGTCAAGGGCAACGTGTGGGTGGATGAACACGGCGCCAAAGCCGTGCTCAGCGGCATGGCTTTGATGGTTGTGAACTGCACCAAGGTCCAGGGTAACTTTGGAGTACAAGAAGGGTTAGTTATTTTAGACGAAAACGGTGCCGAACTCGCGCGTGGTTTAGCCAACTACACATCTAGCGCCATCGGCGACGTCTTACAACATGGTGACCTTCAAAACGAATTTGAAGACGACGAGCCATTCGTGCACTCAAACAACGTCATCGTCACCAACGTAGAAACCTTGGCGAAGAGTTTCGTGTTGCATCAAATCACCACGTACGGGTCGGTGGGCGATTTGGACAGCGATAACGACAGCGACGCTGGTGGCGCCGCGTAATATTGTAATTTTATATTCTTTCCGGCTTCCAACTCGAGAGCGCGCCTCACACGCCGCCGCGTCGCACGGCGCCATGTCTGCAACGTGCACGACGTCTTATCGTCAGCGAGACGTGACGACTACCCGAGCGCTCTCATGCGCGCGAGCGTCGTCGACGACGACGTCGATGCGCCATCGCCAGCATCTCAACGTTGTCGCGTGTCGACACTGTCGACACCGCGCGCCAGTCTCGGTGCGTCAGCAACCGTCTCGACGCGCGGGCGTGTGCGCGGGGGCGAAGGATGGGGATGACGAGGGTAATCGTGCGTCATCGTCGTCGTCTGGGGCGAATGATCGCGACGAGTCGTCAAAGGATGAAGAAGACACGGTGACGATGAAAGTCGCCATGGGTTTGCTCGACTTTTACAAGAGGGAGATTTCACCCTTGTTACCGAAGAGTTGTCGCTTCGTGCCGACGTGTTCGGAATACGCGCGACAGGCGTATAAAAAGTATGGTACAAGTAAAGGATTTGTACTCACCGCTTGGCGATTGATGCGATGTAATCCGCTCGGGGATAAAGGGTACGATCCTCCGATGTGGCCACCACCGTATTTGGGATCCGATCCGGCGTCGCTCGACTAGCTATTAGCTTTTAGCTTTTGTAGTTATAATACATATGTTTTTCTAGAGCTAGGTGTCTAAACAGGCTGGAATTGAGTTCTTGTCGGTGTCTAGGCGCGCGCTCAAGAGCACGCCGTACATGGCTTCAGACATTGTGCGCGCGCTAGAATCCGTAGACCACAAACTCAGAAATTCTCTCTTGAACGTCTTCGGAGCTTTTGGCGCGCTCGCTAATATCTGAAGTATCTTTTTCGCAGTCGATGCGTCGGTACAAGAGGCATATTCTCGCAGCAGCTGTATCACTAATGGCGCGTTGAGGTCTTGCACTGTCGCGGTGAACGCAGAATCCAACGCATCCAGGCATGACTTCGTGCGTGATTTTTCAGCGGCAAACTTCATCAAAGCATCAGAAAGTCGAGGAAACATCCGTGATAACATCAATCCTTGCGCTAATTTGTGCGCAATTGCACGCGCTTCGTTGCTGTTGATTATTGAGTTGTTGGCCCCACTGCTTCCGTCGACAGACGTCAAGATCACTGGCAACAACGCGCAAACAATAAGTAAAATGACATCCACGTCGCGCCAAACTTCACCCTTGACATGTGGCGCAAGTATAGCGAGGACGCGAATCGAACGCACACAAGTCGGTGGCTTCAGCAAACCTTTGATGACCAAAGGCACGACTTGACTGAAAGTAATTTCTGCGCTAGGCATTGGCCCTGGGGTAATCGACAGCAACTCCTCGTAACTTTCAACGATGGGCAAATCCGGATATTGAGCGCCTCGAGGTAGAGGAGCGCATGATTTGATGACTTCGAGCGCCATCGTTGGTCCATCCAAAGAACATTTGTAGAGGAACATAAAACATAAATCAATCGCACATGAGTACACGTTTTCTTCAAAAGCACGCAAACAGCCCACGCCACACCAGAAAGCTTGCGTGTACATCAAAACATCTTGACCATTCATTTCGCAAATGGACAATGTTATCACTTTCAGTAAAGCTTGAGTAAGTTCTTCAGCTGCTTGTCTTTTGGATTCATTTTGCTCCGATAACATGGCGCATGCGCAGGTTGCCGACAGTAAAGCATCAAACGCTTCATCCTCGAGTGGATGATTTAACGCCATGAGTGTCATCGCCGAAGCACGCGATAACATAAGAGATGGAGAACGCAACAGCCATCTTTGCGCCTCACTCGCCCATCGTGACGATAAGTTTTCATCTAAATCAATCGCTCGTGGTAGAACATTTACGAGCTGCCGAACTTTACTCGCCATCCACGGCTGCGTGCCATCATTTTGAAAAAGCCGCGTTAGGCGACTTGCTGAACTTTTAGCCCGACTCTCGTCACTGGACTTGGAAGCCAAATTACACAAAAGATGGCCGCAGTATTGTCTTACGATGGGCTCGTTTGTCACAATGAGAGTCACAACGACGGCATGCGCCAGCACAGGCAAGTGAAACCTGAAGCCTTCACTGTGATCTGTCGCAAGCTCAGAGAGTAAAATTATGCCAACATCTGCGAGCGAGATTTTAGATGAAGCAACATCTGATCCTTTCGACTCGTTTTCGTCAAGCTCCAGTGCACGAAATGAGATAGTATATACTAATTGGTCAATAGCTTGCTGCGATGAAGACTGTGACAGCATTCGACACGCTACTTTTGCCGTCTGAAAAGCTGAAGTAGATCCACTCGTCGTCGCAATTTCGAATGCCCTGTCTTGAAGAAACCGAAGCGCTGGGGCAATGTTACGTGGTTGAGCACCGATCGCACTCCATAATCGATCCGCCTGTAACCGCCTATCATCTTTTGATACCATAGCCACCTGATACAGACCATTTAAAATTTGTTCAGCTTTACCGGTAGCGACCAGATGAGGCAAATGCAGAACAGATACCCAAGGAACGAGCGCGGCGAGTGCGTGACTGTGTGTCTTTAACACGCTCACGGCGTCTTCGAGTTGCCTTTTCCAGACCTCAAGTAAGATTCCTTCGATTTGCTGAGTTTCTGTCTTCATGATTTGCTCACAAACAGCGATCAGTTGCGATTCGTTCGTTACCGTTTCATTCGTGGCATCCTTCACTCGCGCGTGATCCTGAATGACGCGTAGCAGAGCGTTTGCCGCACTTCTTATGTCCGCATCTTCGTGCAATATCTTGTATAGAACAAGCGCAATCAATCTTTCACAACCAATGAACTGCATGGCTTCTGTATGTAGAGTAGCAATAACCGTGAGATGCATACGGGCTACGTGCATAGATGGAGAATAGCAAAAATCCAACGATGACGAAAATAATTCTTTAGAATTCGCCTTCAACACGCGCGTGAGCACGCGCAGTGATAACTCACGATTCGCATCGGTTGTGTACTCCGAAAGCTTATTCACCCAAGCAAAAACCTTTTTGGATGCACCAAGAATGAATTGCTCACTGAGACTTAACGATGCCAATGCCTCCCTCGCAGCCCAACATACGTCGTTTGCTGACGGGATGGCTTCCTTATTTTGAATGAGCTGGCGCATTCGTTCACGTGAAGTCGGATCACTTTGATTTTGTGAGGACACGCTTAATGATGAAACCTCCTGCCATGCTAAAAAGCTATCCCACAATTCTCCCTGAGTAACGCCAGGAAGACGTTGCACTTGTTTGGCATCTATCAACACAGTAGCGATGATATTTGACGCCGAAAATTTGAGCTGACTGATTTCATCTTCAGAGCATTCATTTTGGGCGGTTGCCTTCAGATACGAGCAAACCATGAGGACGAAGTCAACGATAGCATCAAAAGTTGTGGAGTCTATGTTTTTCGTGAAAACGCCATTCACACCGTAATTTTGATACACGTATCCAAATCTGAGCATCATGCTCACATCATCGCGGAATTTACGCTTGACAAGAGTAGATGCCATCAAGGAGCCTTGGAGAGGAACCAGTGCATTCAAGATCACTGACTTTGACTTATCAGGTACGATCAGAAACAATCGCATAACGGCTTCGGCTTCGGATTCAGAACGACCAAGTCTCGGAATGACCATTTTGAGTAAATCGGCGAGCGAACCTCTTTGCCCGATTGTGACCACTTGACGCTTGCCTTCATTCACCGAGACGTCCGCTATGTCCGCAGCGCAGACAAACAGCATGTAGTTTTGCCAAAGGTTGAATTTGTACTCAGAGGGTTCAACGGGTGTCATTGGAATTTTCCCGTCTCCTTCTGCAACCATCATGGCTTGAATTCTCTGATACGCTTGAGCGTGAGCTGTCGTACACACCATGGGACAGCTACGAGCCATATCTGCGCTAAACTTTCTAATAAAAGACGGTACGTCGTCAATCAGAGTGAGATACTCCTCCAAAACAGAATATACTGACGTCGAGCCGGGAGTGACGTTTGATTGTAACACTGAGATAGTCTCGAGAGCCTTCATAGCAGAGATTCTCACAGACGAGTCAGCGTCACAAATGAGCAAGAGCGCCGCAGACTCTGCCCGCTCAAAGTTACTCTTGACGTCTTGAATTTGATCTCCATCGATTAGTTTGACCCAAAGTTGACACATAGATGTAAGTGTGTTCATCGCCGATAACCTAGCTGATGGCTCCAAAGTTCTGAAGTTGAGAATCGTAGACGCGAGCTCTTGTAAACAAGAATCCCGCAAGTCCGCTCGAACTCCAAACATATACAAGAGACTTTCCTCTGCAGCGAGACGCGAGATAATTGATTCATCCACCGTCGCATGACACATCAATTGGGTCACAAATTTCTCTGGCAAACCCTCGGCGCTCACGAGTCGGGTACATCTAAGTAGCGCGGCTTTTGCGAAACTCGGGAGAGTGCGCTCAAGAGCTGTATTGAAGAGCTTTGGCAAAGTCTCATCAACCAACCTGTTGAAACGTTCGCTCGCTTCTGATGTGGACAAAGCTAAATGATGAATAATGTCTTCGCACGCAGTCATACCTGCGAGGTTCATCAAAAGCACTCTACTTGTGAGCAGCTCGTTTAATAAGTCAACGCCTCTTCCGTTGTCAACGGCGTGCAGCGCAACTGCAGCCTGTGCGAGTTTCATGGCACCGATATCATCAATTATAGATGCGCCTCGCTCTATGGAATTTATGCAACTCTTTAAGCCATTTTCCAAGACTTGACTCAGCTTTACCAAGTCTATAGATGGAGAAACGCCAAGAAAGGTATTCCTAATGGTCGCAATCAAACTCGACATTTTCATCTTGTTCTCCATCCCACTTAATATTCTCGCCTCGACCACGGGCCACACCTTTGCTAACGAAGCTCCACCATCTGCAACTAACACCATGGTGCTAAGAATCATTCGAAGAGGCAAGCCAGCGTTGGCTTGCTTTTTCTCATTTTCGCTCATCCATTTTATGACATCAGAGAGCACTGTGTTCAGAATGTTGACGTCAACACTTGCAACATTCAATCGGTTGTTTGCGAGATATTGATAAAGAATAGCCTCCAACGTGCACGACAAACACTGTCTGAAGTCGCTCTTTCTAAACGTTGGCGTCCAACTCATCGGGTTCAGTGCTAACAACAATTGCCTAGTGAAGTCTACAGCGCCGTCTCCGTTTGGCGCTACGACGCTCAACGCAAATAGTAACCAATACGCTTCTCCTCTCGCGGATTGTCCTAATCGTGACTTCAAACCAGAAACAAACGTTTCAATCAAAATCCTCGGAGCGTGATTAAATAACCCGGCCGTCGCACGAACGAGTGTCTCCCACCGAGATGCGACATCCACCGGCGCCACCAGCGCTTCGGCAACTTTCGCGCCCCACCACTCCCGTTCGGGCGCCGGTTCCATACGCGCCAGTGATGCGATGTCATCTACCAGTACCTGGCATACGTCTCTGAACCCCATGTCTTCGGCTGCTGCATCTTTGCGTTCGCTCTCATCTATCGGTTCCTCGTCGAGTCGAACTGTAATCTTCACAATTGTCAACCACCACAGACGCAAGTGTGACGCACTCTGTAGCGATGCGCGCAGCGTCAGCAGTCGCGCAAGCATGGCTTTGAGATGTTCGCGTGTAATGTTATCGATGGCGTCGATGTCATGTGCATCGCGTGTAATCACCCGCGGCGTCCAACCACATCTTTCGCGCTGCTGCTGCGTGGCTGACCAAGTCGGCGACGACGTGGATGGCGCCGGAATGTTGACGCATGAGAACGATGGAGCGTCGTCAAACGCGAGAGAAGAACGAAGTGCGTCTACAAGGTCATCTATATCGCCATCGAGTGACATTTGTGTGGCGGGCCCGCACGGGCACGCGCGTTAAGCTATGGAGACTTTGCTCCAGCGCGCGCAGTTGTTTATGCTTTGCGCGAAAGTGAAATCACAATGTTAACTCATGCAACCAAGTGCACGGTACGGATGAGTGAGCTATGAGACTATGTTTATTTATACAAAGACTATGCTAAGATGAGCTACGCGTATCAAACACACGCGCTAACATTAAGAATATTTCTTGCGCGCGTGACGCACGCCGAGCCAGCGCTTGGCAACACCGCGCGGCAATAAATCAATCCACATCGTCCTCCGAGACAGCGAACGCGTACGTTTGAGATCTGAACTTACGTGTTTCCCACTACTCCACGTGTACACGCACGCGTAGTATGTAAATAATCCTGTGAGGACAAATGCCAACGACATGTAATAGCCGACACCCGGCGTCTCGTGATGTGCGCTCATGAGCTTGAACACTCCACCGACGTTATCGCACGTCATCTGATCGCAATAATATTTGCTAAAATATGCATTCAATCTTTCAGCCTTTGCGTTGGTGTGCTGCTCTGGAAAACATTGCGTCAAGAGGTTGTTGCACGCTCTTCGTGTGTCCGCCATGTGCTTTCTATCGCACCACGGAAACGTTTTCTTCTCATCACGTGCATACGCCGAGTGTCTATCGCACTGCAACACATCGCAATATTCTGCTAAGCATACGTTCGCCCCAGGCGGGATCTTGTCGGCGTGTTTACGCTCCATGTGTTTGTCTACGTAGTACTCACTCTTAAACACCTTGTTTGCGTACAGCGAGCGCCAGTAGTGCTTGGAGTACAGCACGCGCTCTTTGTGCTTTTCGTGTTCGTAGAACATATCCCGTTGACGCGCTATAGGGCACTCATCGCTTAATTTATAACGCGCCCCATCCGTGACAGCGTAAACAAACTCGTTCAGCATCGCTCTCGCCTGTCGGGATCTTTCGCGAGAACACGACAATTGCGCGTCGACGGACATGTTCGTCGACGCGTCTAGCAATGTGAGGCGCGCAGAATACGTTTTAGGCTTAAATAATCGACCACACGTACCGCGTTCGAGGTGACCGCGACGAACAGTGTCGATTGATTACTACTCTAGCTCAAATAAATCTTGTTACAGCTGTTCTACTATCTACGCTTTGCATTGGCAAGAAGATCTTCAAAGGCGATTCGTTTAGGCGCCAAATGACGAGGGCGGGCACGCTCTTGAATCGGAAGCTGTGATGCTACGTCTTCGGGCTTGAGCACCGGATTGCCGTCGTTGGCGACGAAAACTTTAAACGTCGTTGCCGCTCGCGCGACCGCCGATTTCAAAAGAGGGCACGCCTCATCGACGTCTTGTTCTTCGCCCCACTCTACATTCGTGGTCAAATCATCCCCAGTAAATTCCACTATACCCGCTAATGAATCTTTCGTAGTGAATCCATCGCCTTCGTACCCCAAGTACCCGCTTTCGACGGTATTTTTTAATACCTCTTTACCGAGCTGACGCTCAAAAACTTTTTGCTCCACCGTTCCAGCAGTGATAAGTCGATAAATAGTAACCGGCTTTGTTTGACCATCGCGCCAAATACGACCCATGGCTTGTCTATCATGCGCGGGATTCCACGACACGTCCATGAGAATCAGACGATTCGCCCCGACGAGATTGAGACCAGCGCCTCCGGCGACGACAGAGAGCAACATTACTCGACCGCCGCGGCCAGCGTTGAAATCTTTGACAATCGACGTACGCAAATCGACAGAAACCGTACCATCGAGTCGCGATGTCGCTAAATTCAAATTTTTGCAGATTTTATCTGCGGTCGTGAGCGACGCAGAGTAACCGGAGACGATGACGACGCGCTCTGTCGCGTCAACGCGTTCGGTGAGTGCTTCGAGCATGCACTTCAACACGGCGAATTTCCCTGACCCTTCGACGCCACCACGGTAACCTGCAGGTAATGCCTTACTCATGACACCTTTCAATTCATCCACTGACTTGCCACCACTGGATGCTTTTGTGATGACATCAACATCGGCATCATTATCGTCGTCATCTAAATCGTCCGCGTCGGCAGCGGATCGCTCTTGCGAATGCGAATGCGAATCGTTTTGTAATATTTGATCCAACTCATTCGCCGCCTGTCGCAAGATTCCTATAGCACAAAGCGCCGCCGCACCCGAAGATGCACTCGTATCCGCAGACGTCCACTTTTTAACGAGCTTTGCACCAGTTTCGTAGACAATCTTTTGCGTCTCTGTTGGGCGACAGAGCACGACCAATTCCGTCTTTTTCGGCAAGTACGCGGCGTTTGTTGACGCTTTGCGACTGAGAATCTTTCCCGCCGTACGTTTGTTCAACTCCACCGCCGCAGCGCGGCCTTCCGCAATCTCTCGCGCACTCGCACCCTTCTCATATTGCCGCTGAATCGGCTGCGCAAATTTACGCTGAAATTCATCCAGCGGTCCGAGCACGCCCGGTTGCGCAAAATCTAAAACCGCCGCGTACTCATTCATGTTGTTCTGAATCGGTGTCCCCGTGAGCAACACGCGCATCGGAGCATCAATATCACGTAATGCCGTCATCGTTTGTGACCCAAGCGCATTTCTCAACCTATGCGCCTCGTCGCAAATCAACAACTCTGGTTTCATCGCCTTTACCCGAGGCGCCAACCGCCGGGCGGTTTCGTACGACATCACCAACACTGGCCATCGATCAAACGCCGAATTCGACGATTTCGCGGGCTCGGCGCACCACTTATCACACGCCTCATCTACCGCATCGGCGTTACCTTCCGCTAACGCCGCTTGCACGCGAACGCGACCGAGCCATTTGGTAAACTCCGCCCCCCAGTTCCCGATGAGTGACGCCGGACACACGAGTACCGCGCGAGAGCACGAGCCCACGCCGCGAGGTCCTTGTTTTAACATTGCCCATAGCAACGCAAGTACTTGTAAGGATTTCCCCAAACCCATCTCATCCGCCAAGACAACTCCGCGATAACGACGGTCATCGTCGTCGTCAAAGCCGTGTAAGGCCCGGTACATCCATCGCGCGCCTTCGGCTTGGTGCGCGCGCAACCGTCTCGCCACGAATGGATCGCACACCACCGCGGTATACGACACCGACGACTGCGAGTACGACGACGAACACAATTGTTGATGCTGATGATATTTTCGCACGTACGCCTCGCTCTCGCTCGTCGTCGCAAACACCAACGCGTGTTTCCCACCTTCATCGTACAACGACCGCACCGGGACGTAGCGCACGGGCGCGTCGTCGTCTTTCACCCCACCACCGTCGCCCCCGCCGTCGTCGTCGCGCGCGATGGGGGATTCGCATATGATATCACACCCCACGTCGTCATCGTCGCCGCCGTCGCCGTCGCCGTTCCGTTTCACCGGTGTCCCAAGCACGAACGCCATGGTGTGCGGCAACTTTCAAAAAGTTGGTTACGCGTCTTGGGGCGCATTGCGCGACGCGTCGTCGTCATGGGTGGTGACGACGCGTGCGATGCGTTGATGCAACACGTCACCCGACGTCATCGCCACGATGGCGGCTGCAGGGACGACGGCGACGACGATGACGAAAGGGATCATCACACCATTCGCATAGCCACTCGTGGAGTGGTGCAGCACTTAGTGCAACTCCGCGGCGACGACGGCGTGGTGATGGGCGTCGTGCGACGGTTGTGTGCGGCGAACACGCATGAGTGTGCGATTGATGAGTTTACCAAGCACATCGACGTGGTGCTCGGTGGGAAGGTGATTGAGCGAGGCGCGCTGGTGGATGAGTTGTTGAGCGCGACGACAAGCGCTTCGACGAGTGCGAGCGCGAGGGCGTTGACGAAGGCGATCGTGCGCACGGTGTGTTATAGTTCTAGTAATGGCGCTGTGGCGGTTCATGGGTCGATGCATCCGGTGTTACGTGCGGTGCGCGCGCACAGGGATGCGGGGGCGGGGGCGTTGGAGGCGACGACGAGCGCGCTCGCGAGCGGCGGCGTGGAATGTTTTAACGCGCTTGAGCCGTTTATATCTCGAGCGTTGCTCGAGTATCCTGCTCCGGCGCCGAGAAGTGCGTTTGCAATGTTATTGCATGCACGGTTGATTGGCGTGGCGAGTGGACGCGGGGTGAATGCGCGGCGCGCGCTCGAGTCGTGTGTAAAGGCGCTCGGCGCCTATCGCGCGCCGACGAGCGAGGCTAGAGAATGGATTTCAACCGCGGCGTCGGATGTAATAGGGGCTATAGAGATTAGAATGTTCGAACACGATGAGGTTGATGAAATGTCGATGATGTTGTCACAAACCACGGCGGCGGTGGTGAAACAAGCGCGGGCGGCGGCGCTCGCCGGAGACAACTCTCTCGCGTTCATCGGAGCGCTCAAGCGACTCGGTGAGCTCTCGGAAGATAACGCGGCTTGCGAAGAATTAATTACGCTACTACCAAAAGTACGTACTGTGGACGAAATGTCTGCAATTTTAGCGCTCATAGCGCCCAATTTCCCAAAATCTGGTGCTTCAAATGCGTTGTGCGCGATGCGAGCGACGAGCGCTTTGGTGCTGCAAAAGCAATCTGGGGCACACCTGGCGCTCTCGCTCTCGACGCCAACGTTGGCGAAGACACAAAAGATACAAGAGAATAATTTGCTAGGAAACGCTAGCTTCGATGGTTTCGTGAATGATGTGCTCAACGAGGCATGGAATGACGAATCAAGTGCAACGCTCGCGGCGTGCATCCGAGCCAATGCAAGTGAAAAATCACCAGTTGTAGAGCTCGCATGTTTAGGTCATCCGAATGCCAACATTCGCGAGATTGCGGCGAAAGTGTTACAAGTAAAATTAGCCAAACGTTCGTCTAGTGGTGGCGCGTCAAATGTCACTGCGGCGCTCTTGCGCTTGAAGACAGAATGTGAACGAACATCAACAGAGCAAGACGCACACGCAACGCTGGCAGCTTTAAATGCGCTCACTGCGGGCGCTTCAAACTTCATCGCAACACCAGCTATATTGCGCGCAATTTCACCACTGATGAATACCAAACCGGGTGAAAAAGCACCGAATTCACGCTTGCACGCACTCGCGTTGAGGCTTTTGTCCGAAATGTGGGTGCATAATCGTGAAATTGGCGCGCGTCTACGCTCGGCGCTTGAACATGCTGCGTCATCCCACGATGCGGCTATTGTCATAGGCTGCGCAGCTTCGGTAGCTGCCGCAGCAAAATCACATCCTTTTCGAGCGGTAGAGTTGGTGATGCCCATGCAAGGATGCTTGAGTTCCAAAGTACCAGCGGCTTGCGCGCTCGCGCTTGAAGCCATTGACGACATGTGTGCAAGCGACGCACTTGACTTTCTCCCGGCATTCAAGGTTGTCACTCGACACATTCCGAGCATTCCCGAGCATCCTCTAGTTGCATGGAAGTGGATCAAGTTGATGAGGCACGGTGGACGAGACTGTGAAGAATTTCCCGATGCGGCAGCGAAACTTGTTGAGACTTTGTGGAACGCGGCGACGCAATGCACGGATGCTCGCACTCGCGCTGAGGCGTGGACATCACTTAGTGCATACGATGCTGAATTTATTATCGAACTCGGCACACCTAAACCGAGCGAAATAGCACGAGCTGCGTTAGAAGAACGCGATGCGCTTGTTTCTCAAGGCGCTTTACAAACTTTAAAGGTGGTAGCGCGCCAGGAGTTGGCCTCACTGTCTAGAACTGCGTTAGCGGCACGAGAGACTCAGCAAGCCTCTCATCCGCCGCCCGCGGACCCTTTGATTTATAGAGTCACGCAAAGTATGCCGAAGAAAATTCTCGCGAATGACGCGTGCGCTGGAGCCCGTTTGTTCTTGTTCCGGCCGCCAAAGACATCAGAAATATCAAATCGGTCAGTGGAGGAAACCAAAATAAAACGCGCGCGAGCGGAGGCGTACCGGAACGAATTCAAGCGCGCGGCGAAACAAATATCTTGGAATGGATGGTGGCACAGTAGTTTTGTCATTCAATCATGGTCGCGGTTTGCCCTCCGCTGGTTTAATGCTGAAGTAGCGGCAAGAAGCGCGGAAAATGGTTTGGAAGAACTTCACGCTGAGGTTCGAGCAAGCATCAATGCAACTGCAATGGAGGCGCTCAAAGATACATCAACGCCAGATGAGCTGCAAAACATCGCAGTCTTTCTCTCAACACCAGTTTTGAAAGATGAAAACTCCATGGTCTTGGTCGATTTACTTTCGTCTATCTTGAATGAGAAGGCCACAGTCATTGGCGCCGAACGTGGTTTGCTCACCGCACTCGCGCTGGCCACCGGCTCGGTTGACGATAGACGAAGCGCACCACGCCCATTAAAAGTCGTCGAAGAACTCATCGAGAGAATGATGTATTGTCAGATAGATGGTCCATCCACCATGGGGAGCATTGCACACGCTCTCGGGTTGCTTGCGCGAGGTTTCGCGGCGGCGTGGCAACGAGCGCCGTTACCAAATTGTTGGCGTCACGACAGTGTACGCCGCATTTGTGGCGTTCTCTGCGCCGCATCTCATGCTCTAGGTACATCTCACGCACTCGCAGACGAGTTGAATTTACCGCAATCAACTGAATCGATACAGATTCCCGCTGGCGATACCTTGGACGCGCTGATTGGCATACACATGGGACTTGCGAACGCCGTGTGCGCACTCAATACGTTTGACGAAAGAGCTACGACGCATAAGCTGACAGTTTTAGTGACATCATTTGCAAATGCTGCGTCAAAAGGGAATTTGCCTGCCGCAATAGCACTTCCGGTTGCTCTTAAATGCTTGTTGAAAGCTAAAAGAACCGTCGAGAGTGAAACTTTAACGTTACATGTATTGTCCACGTTGAAACAAGCCGCGAGCAGAGACGTGCGAGCAGTCGCTGGCGTCATTCTAGGTATCGCACTCGACCATGGATGCGCTGTTGAGATCAGCACGAGCGAGGATATAATTAATGAGCTCTCTTCCACTGTCAAAAGGTGTGAGCTTCCTTCGACAGAGCGTGCGCGAGCCATTCTCGCACTTTCAGCGGCGTTAGGAGGTCCTTGGGATGGATGGGACGAGCACGATGTGAGTAGTTCAGGAACATCGGACGAAAGCAAAGTTTTCAGCGCACCGTTTCTTTGGGGTGGAGATAAAGGCAAGATCGAAGCTAAAACTATCTTAAAGACGCTTGAGAGCATCGTTTATGCATCTGATGACATTGCTTCAAGCGCTCTTCGTCAACTGGCATCGTGGACGCTCGCCGGCATTTCTGACCGAGCGGCGCGCATCGCGGTGACGACGAACTCAAACGCAGGCGATGCAAAGTCAAACGTGTCTATGGACACTGTTGTCGGCTCCATGATTCAAGCAATCGTCGGCACGGTGGAAGCTTCGCCGTCCAAGACGCTCATAGAAAATGCAGCTCTGGCGTTGGATGTATTGAGCCATCTCACGCGACTACCAAATGCGAGTTGGTCCAACGCGTTGCGGCGCTGGTGGCAAATTTCCATCGCTACCGGTGCTACCGATGCAAGTGATGCAAAGCATGCGCTACAGCGTGCATGCTTGCGCGTATCGCGTGCGCATCCTGGGCCTAGTATGGGACGTAATGTCTTGGAGTCAATCGCCTCGTTCTCCGACGGCGAGTTTCTCGCGCTTGCGCCAGAGACGCAACTGTTACTGATGTACAACGCTCCACTCGCGTGTTCCATGCAATCAGACGGTGGGTCTTGTACGATTGAAAATTTTATCAAAATCGCGTCGCGCAAAGATGCTGCAGAAGGGTGCATGTTGTCACTTTGGAAAGGAATGGTAACCGTCGCTGAAGGCGAAAGCGCGTCGCGTGCCATTCGTGCTCTCACCGCGGGTTTACCTAAGTTGATAGATTCAAACGCAGCGCAAATGCTGGAATCGGTAGCTATGTATATCAGAGCGTTCTCATCGGCAGCCATACGCGATGAGTGCGTGCGGATGCTCGACGCTGAGATTAAACCTGTGATCTGCGCGCATTTATTCCTCAAAAACCAAGTTCCAGGGGAGACGGTGACCGCTTTGTCAACCTGGCCAAAGACTACGCGAGTACTGTCTTTAAAATTAACCGCCGCTACGTTACGAAGTGCTTCAGCTGGCATTCGTGCACAACTTCTCCATGAGGCATCAAATTTGAACGATGGTGATGCGATTCCATGCGTCGCCGTCCTCGCCGCCGCGTGGGGGCCGACGGGGCCGCTTCTTCCGTTGACATCAATCGAGCAGTGTATTCGAAAACTGCCGTACACTTTATTACAACTCTTAAAAGGTGAGTTGTCGAGTTTGTCCGAAGTCTTAATTATGAGCTTGTTGAAACACGCGCAACACGCACATACTGCTATAGTGCGTGACGCGATTTGTGAAGTTAGAAATGGCGTCGCTTTGTCCACGTGGATGAAAATTTCCGACGCTATAGCCTAGGCAATTTAGTTTATAGTCTATTGAAACAATGCAACGCGAGCTGCGGCTATCTAAGCGCTATATCGGCAAGCTAGGTCAAGTCATCGTAGTCGTCATCTTTCGGGCGTAAAATTCGCTCGGTGACGTACGACGCGGCGTGCGAGTTGTTCATCGCAGCGCCATCGCCGCCTAACGAACGGTTGATGAGCTCTTGAAAGAACGCTTTAATGGTTTCGGTATCTGCAAGCCCATGCGTTGCACTCATGCGCAGTCCGCCACCCGGAGGGAGAGATCCCGAAACCGACGGTCGACGCTGATGACGAGACGCCGTCGAGACTCGATTGACGTCGCCAATGGTTTCTGGTAAAATGGCGTGCGCGCGTCGGCGAAACAATTTATCAATTATTCCACGCAAAATCCCCTGGGCGGCGCCTTGTCCTCGACCACCAAACTGTTCTAAATCAATTTTATTCGCCACAATCAAACAAGGCACGGGCAAGCCACCGAATCCATACATCACACTCGGCAATTCTGCGCTCGCGAATTGCGCCGGCGGCGGTTCCATGGGCGCCGCGAACGTTCCTTTCAACGCAACTTCTCGCGCCCATTGCTCGCACCGTGCCCCAGAAGCACGAATAGATGCATCATATACGATAATCACTCCATTAATCTGGTCGTAGAATATCGGTCGCTCGCGTTTGTATTGCGCGTGTCCCCCGACGTCCCACAACTCGACGAAAAACTCCTCCCCGTGGTGTTGGTGTCCCGCACCCTCGTCTTCCCGTCGTCGCACCACCGTGAGCACTTCCACGCTACACCCAGCCGTGCGTTCAACCTCATCTCGCATCGCTCGCGCCCCTCGTGCGATTAACCGCACCATGCTCGTCTTCCCACACCCCGAGTCCCCGATAACGAGCACTCGCACCTTCTTCTTGTGCGTCACGTCTGCGGACATCCTTCTCGCCACGCCTCGCTGCCGTCGTCGTCGTCGTCGTCGTCGTCAACTCACCGTGGCATCACTCGCGTGTGCGCGTGACGAATACCGTCGTCCTCGTCCCTCGTGCCTCCGTGCCTCGCACTGCGGAACTGCGACAGACACCCAACGACTCCATACCCTATACCCTCGCTAGACCCTCCGGATTGAGCCCTGAAACACACGTTTGATGGTCGAATAGACCGCCCCTGGGCTCGATTCGAAAGGGACTCCTCGACGAGTCATGATTGGTCGATCGCCCCCCCCAGGTCGAGTCGCCCTCGAACCCGCCGCGCGCGGGAGGGCGAAACCACGGCGTATGACCGACGTCAATCCCGAACGCGCGTCGACGAGGCACCGCGCGCGCGGGGGCGCCTCACGGCACGGGATGCGATGTGAGATTACAACCGAAGGTGCGCGTCGTCTCCGTCGTCGCCGTCGTCCGTGACGCACGCTCTGGCGCGCTCGGCGAGCTCGACATCCAACATCCTGATTCCCCTGTTGGCGAGCTCTGCCAATTTTCGCACGCAATCATCCCTTATGACATCATCCGCTCTGGCATTGCGTCGATCCAGTGCATG
>Ga0181556_1002307_pt1 | contig 17663 bp, 9 predicted proteins | sample 011ome_14_FD_148651 | JGI IMG/M metagenome (GOLD analysis project Ga0181556, IMG submission 148651) | Coastal salt marsh microbial communities from the Groves Creek Marsh, Skidaway Island, Georgia - 011505AT metaG (spades assembly) | ecosystem: Environmental > Aquatic > Marine > Intertidal zone >... | reverse complement strand
GACTTGCGCGAGGACTGGCTGACGCGCCTGGAGGACATTCCAGAGCTGGAGCTGGTGGAGCCCACGCCCTACACCTACAACCGGGGGCCTGAATATGCCTCCGCGCTGCTGGGCCACCTCAAGACGTTGCTGGATGCTCGCTTGAACGGCGGGACTGGCCTGCCTGCCGCCGTTGAACAGGCGCTGTGGGACCGCGCCCGCGAGCGCGAGACGCGCACTGCGCTGGCCAATGAGGCCGAGGTGATGCGCCAGAGCGAGGCCGCAGGTTTCCAACTGCCGTCGGGTGTGCTGGCCGCCCAGTTGCGCGATGCCCAGAAGGGCTACTTCGACCGCCTTTCGGAGCTGTCGCGCGACATCAGCATCAAGCAGGCCGATCTGGAGCAGCAGAACCTGCGCGAGACGATCACGGCCGGCATCCAGCTCGAAAGCCAGCTCATCACGTACAGCTACCAGATGGAGCAGCTTGCGTTCGAGTCGGCCAAGGCCCACGCGGACAACGCCATCGCTGTGCACAACGCGGCCGTTGAGCGTTTTCGCGCGCTGCTGCAGGGGTACGAAACCTACGCCCAGGCCTACAAGACCATCATCGACGGCGAACTGGCCAAGGTGGAGGTCTACAAGGCGCAGATGCAGGCCGAGGAAGTCAAGGCCAACGTCAACCGCGCGCTGGTGGAGTCGTTCAAGGCCCAGATCGAGGCGTCGCTGTCCAGCGTGGAAATCTACCGCGCCCAGGTGAGCGCTGCGCAGACCCTGGTGCAGCTCGAACAGGCCAAGATCGGCGCCGCAGGCGAGCAAATCCGCGCCTACGTGGCCCAGGTCAATGCCGAAACGGCCAAGATCGAGGCGTACAAGGCCAGCGTGACCGCCGAGCAGACCAAGGTGGAAATCTACAAGACCAAAGCACAGGCCTTCAGCGCTCGTGTCAGTGCGCAGGCCGAGCGTGCCCGCGCAGAGGTCAGCCGCTACACCGCGCTGGTGCAGGCCAAGGGCGGTGAATGGGACGGCTACCGTGCGCGCGTGGCGGCCGAAGGCGAGCGGGTGCGTGCGCTGGCTTCCCAGTCCAATGCGCTGCTGGATGGCTACCGCGCTGCGGCCACGGCCACGGTGGCAAAGGCCGAGGTGCACACCAAGGTGTGGGAAACGCAGATCAAGCAGTACGAGGCAGGCCAGAACATCACCCTGCAGACGGCCAAGATCAACAACGACGCCCTGATCGCCACGAACAATGCCCGTGTCGATGCCTCGAAGGTCGCGGCCCAGGTCTACTCGCAGCTCACGGCCAGCGCTTACAGCATGATTAACGCCAGCGCCAGCATCAGCGGGTCGGCTGGCATGTCGGTGAGCTACTCCTACTCCAACGACACATCTTCGACGGTGCCACCGGTTGCCGCTGTTTGACCCCCCAGTCGGGTTTTGACTGGCAAGCCATGGCGGGCAGACTGCCTCGGGTATCACCGAGAGGTCCGTCATGGCAACAGCAACCGAAGAAGACAAGCGCACGCAGCGCACGGGGCCGGCAGGGTTTACCCCAGGCGCTGGCGTGCCCACCCAGCCCGCGCCGCAGTTCGTTCGCACCAACGCCGGGCCGATGCTCAAGCCGCCGCCCGCCGCCGCGCCAGTGGCGCCGCCAGCGCCCAGCCTGGAGCAGCAGCAACTGGCCAACCAGACCGCCATGTACGTGCAGAGCGCCCAGGCCGCAGCCGCCTCGCGTCCCGCTCCAACCCCGGCCGTTGTGCCGCCCACCCCAGTCAATCCGTCTGCTGTAACCCCGGTCAATCCGCCTGCAACCCCGGCCGTTACCCGCTCCGTGATCCCGGTCAACACCATGACGCAGCGGGCCTACGCCGAATCGGAGGCCCGCAAGAGTGCCGCCAACCCCACGGGCTCCATCTACGGAATGGGGCGATCTGCCGCGCAGCCAGTGCAAGCGCCTGCGCAACCACTGGATGCCCAGGCCGAGGCCGACGCCAAGATGTTTGGCCGAGCATGGGATGCAACCAAGGGCGGTTTTCAGCGTGCCGGCGCCGCCATCGCGGATGTGGCAACCCTGCCGATTCGCGGAGTTGCTGGCGCCTACGACACGGCTGTTATTCGTCCTATGCGAGCCGCTGGCATCAATGCCGGCTTCATGAGTCCGCTGGTCAACCCAGAAAGCAACGCCAACGGCCAGTCGATGACGCCGTTCTACGATCAGTTTCGTGCGCGCGACCAAGTGGCCCAGGCATCGACCGACGCCGCTGTGCCGGCTGCTGGCGCGCCTGTTGCCACGCAGACCGCCACAACCAACCGCCCCGGCGTCATAGGTGGCATGGGCGACGCCCGCCGCGCGGCCGGTGACTACGACCGCACCAAAGTGGCAACACCGCCACCTGACCCGCTCAACGGCTATGAGAAAACCAGCATTGATGGCGTGTACCGCAAGGGCAATTCATTCAGCGATGCGGCAGGCACCCAGGACAAGGCTTTTCAAAACCGTGGCGCCATCAGCCCGCAGAACATGCAGGCGGCCGACGCCCTGGCCGCCAACTACAACACCAACCAGCAGGCGCTTGCCCGCATGGAGGCGAACAACACACCAGCGCAGGCCCGTGGTTTTGCGCCCCGCCAGTTCGACCGGGCAGCATCCATCCGAGCGCTCAATGACCTGCGCAGCCCAGAGGCAATCGCCCTGCGCAACCTGCGCATTGCTGCCGAGCAAGAGGGCGAGGCCGCCAAAGCTGCTGGCCGCGCCTGGAAAGGTGGCTCGCCGGCCGGTGATGCCTACCGTGCGCTGCTTGGCGAACTGACCCAAGGCACCCGCGAAGGCCAGCAGGCGGAAATGCGCAATGAAACCGAGCTGGCCGGCATCGGTATGCGCGAGGCTGGCGCCACCACCCGCGCCGCCATGGGTGAAGCCGGCGCCACTGGCCGCGCCCAAATGACCAACGACTTGCAGCAGAGCGAGCTGGGCCTCAAGCGCGAGGCGCAGGGCTTCACCTCCCGCGCTGCTGCCCGCCTGGAGAAGGCCCAGGCCGACTACATGGCCGCCGACACGCCCGAGAAGAAGGCCGCCGCTGCCAAGGTCATCCGCGAGCTGCAGGGCAAGGAAAAGCCCGAGAGCTGGAAGGCTGTCGCACTGCAGGGTGGCACCGATGCGCAGGGCAATCGCACCCAAAGCGTGCTGGCCGCCGTGAACGAGGCGACCGGCGAAATGCGCAAGTTCAAAGCGCCGGCTCCTGCAGCGCCAATGCCCGCATCTCCAGCCCAGTTGGAGTCGGGAAAGGTGTACGAAACCAACAAAGGGCCGGCCACCTGGGACGGCGAGAACTTCACCCTCGTTCAGCAATAAGGGCAACACATGACAAAGCCGTTTTCCTACGAGGAAGCAATTGCGCCGGCCGAAAAATCGACGACTTTCAGCTTTGAGGCCGCCACCGGAAAGCCAGAGAAAGATGCCTCACTTGGCGAGCGGGTAGGCTTCGGCTTCAAGCGTGCACTCAGCGCCACACAAACGGCCCTGACCGACGACCCGACGAAGATTGCCAAGCAGGTAGCGGAAACAGCCGCTGATGCCCCTCGCCAGTCTGCCGCCGCTGCGAAGATGCAGGCTGACATCAAGCCCTACGTCGAAGCCGCCAACAAGGCCGAGGGCGTGGTCGATACGGTCAAGGGCTACGGCATCCTGGCCGCCAAGCGTGCAGGGCAGTTGATTTCCAACCCTGGCGAAGCGGGCAAGATGATTGCCGAGCAGTTGCCCAACAGCCTGCCGGGCATGGCCGGTGGCATTGCTGGTGCCAAGGGTGGCGCTGCGCTGGGCTCTGTGTTTGGCCCGCTTGGCACTGCAGCCGGCGCCGTCATTGGTGGCGTTGCCGGTGGCTTGGCCGGTGGCTACCTGACCGAAAAAGGTTCATCCATTCAGGAGCAGGTGCAGAAAAAGGCGCAGGAGCAGGGCGTCAACGTCCAAGACCAGCAGGCCCTTGCCAATGTGGTCAAGGCAAACCAAAAAGAGATTGACGACGCCGCTGCGCTCAAGGGCTTGGGCACGGCCGGCACCGACGCCGTGCTCAACGTGTTGACGGTCGGCCTGTCGGGCATGGGCCGGCGAATGCTGGGCAACGAGATTGGCGCCCTGGCCGGCGCAGTCAAGGCGGGTCAGGTCACAGCCGCAGATGCAGCCAAGTCTCTGGCCGCACTGGAGGCCAAGGCGGTTGCACAAGGCAGTTGGAAGAACGTGCTGGGCCGAGGTGCCGCCGTCACCACCGCCGAAATGCTGGGTGAAGGTGCATCTGAGGCGGTGGGCCAGAAGCTGGCCTATGGCAGCGTGGATGCCGGTGAGGTCGTGGACGAATCGCTGCTGGGCCTGGGTCAAGGTGTTGGCATGGCTGCTGCTTCTGGCGCCTACAACAAGTTGGCCGGCACGCCTGACATCGACCAGAACCGCCAGCGCATTGACGCGCTGCGCGGCACATTGGCCGATCCTGCTGCCAACCCAGTTGTGGATCAGCTCACACAAACCGTTGCTCCGCTGGGGGTGGTGCCCGACCCCGCCGCACCACTCAATCCTCTGCTGCCAAAGCTGGAGAACTGGACCGACCTGAATCTTCAGCTAACGCTTGAGCACCAGTTGAAGAAGGGTGCAAATGTCAACACGCCGCTGGTCCAAGGGCTGGCCAATGAGATCGCCCGCCGCGCGCTGTCCCCTGAAACTGTCAAGCCTGCCGATCCCATTCCATTGACTGGTGATGTGCCTACGGCGCCGCCAGCGCAGGCCATTAACCCGGCCGACCTGCCGGATGCTGGCACCCCAATGCCGACAACCCCGCCGTTGCCGCCCGCTCAGTCGGACCCGCCTGTACCCACCATCCCGCCGTCGCCGCCCAAGCCGTCAGAAGTTATGGGTCTTGACCCGGCCATCGGCTCGTTGACCGCTGCTGCTGCCATCGCCGTGGATGGCCCTGCTGCCGCCACAGTGGCCGATGCCGCCGAAGCCCAGGCCGCCCAGGAGGCCGCCACCAAGACCAAGAAGGGGGATGCCAATGTCAGCAACGCCGATGCCCCTGGAGCCGTGGCTGCAGGAACTGGTGGACCTGTGGGTGTTGACGCCACTGGAGGCCGACCAGATGCAGGACTTTTGGATGCTGCTACCGGACAACGCGCCGACGGAGCTGCCGGAGCATCTGCACCCAGCGTTTCGGAAAGTGTCGCTGCACCAGTACCTGGACAGCAGCTCAACCCTGCACTGACGAAGGGGCCGACGCAGACCAAGGCCAAAGTCGGGAGCCTCAAAGAGTTCATGGCCAGGAAGAAGGCCGAACGGGAAGCCGCCAATGTCCAAGACCAACCGCAAGGAACCGCTGCAGCAGCGCCAGCCCAAGCCAAGCCAGAAACCCAGCAAGCGGCGCCGACAGTGGGAGGCGATGGAGTTGCCCAATCTGGAGCCGCGCCCGCTGGAAATGCCGGCGTGGAAGCCGTTGGGGTAGCGCCAGCATCAACCGATGCGACCGGCAAGCAATCCAGTTGGGTGATCCGCGAAAAAGCCACTGGCACCGTGGTAATGGAGACATTCGACCGGGCTAAGGTCGAAGCGCTGAACACGGCCAAGTACGAAGCGGTCCCGGTGCAGGAGCACCTTGCAAGCCTCAACAAGAAGCCTGCCCCTCAACCCACCACCACGGAGCCCACCAATGGCATTGCGTCCGATCAAACCCTCGAAGGCCGCCAGGAACAACCGCAAGCGCCAGCCGGTGCAGCCGCAGCAGAAGTAGCCGACGAGATTGTCAGCGTCAAGACGGTCTACGGCGACACGGTGCGTGTGCGCAAGTCCGATCTGGACAGCGACCGCCCACGCCTGCCGACCTTCACCGCTGAAGGCAAACGCAAGATCGGCGTGATGGCGCTGCGCGACAACCTTGACCCGACCGGCGAAAAGCAGGCTGCGGCCAACAAGGAAGACGCCGACAATCCGCTGACCAACGTGGTCACACGCAAGGGTGGTGAGTCGTTCGCCACCCGTATGGCAGCCGAGGCCGAACGCAAAAAGCGCGGCCTGACGGAATCGCATGAGGTGGTTGGGGCTTCGACTGTGAGCCCGAATGCGACCGGGTTTGTTGTCAAGCGCAAGGAGGCGCCTGACGCCACCCAGGAGGCTGCGCCTGCCGAGCCAGCCCTGGCCAAGCGCGAGGATGGCACGCTCAAGAACAAGAACGAGTACACCGAAGACGAGTGGAAGGCCTACACCAAGTCGGTCATCGACGCGAAGTTGGCCGCGCCCGCCGCCGAAGATGCCAAGCCCAGCGCCTGGAGCGAGGCAGAAAACGGCTTCACCAAGCGCCCGGTGCACCGCTACAGCCCCGACCCGCGCATCCACTGGGCCACGGTGCAGAACCCCAGCAACGGTGTCTACGTCATTGAGTACCGCATTGGCGACAAGGTGGTGTCCACCGAAGAGCTGGGCGACAACCTGACCGCCGTGAAGTTCCATGTGGTCGAAAAGGTCAAGGAGCTGGACGCCAAGCAGGCATCGCACCAAGACCCCGGCGAAAAGCCCGAAGCCGCCACCAAGGGCGTGGTCAAAGACTCCCTCAAGACCGCCTCCAAGAACGAGGACACGACCCCAAGCCAGATGCGCAAGTGGCTGCTGGCCGAGATTGACAAGGAACTGCTGAACGCGCCCGACCGTGCCGACTACGATGAGGCGGTCAAGCGAATGGGCGAGAAAGACGCCATCAGCATGTATACCGGAAATGGGCCGCTGGGCAAGAACAGCGAAACCGGGTTCATCACCTTCGACGTACCCGGCGACGGCAAATTCAAGGTGCGCAACTCGGTGCGCGGCCTGCTGGAGTTCCGCAAGAACGTCAACGCCACCCAGGGCTTCAAGGACAACGGCCAGAAGACGGTCAAGCCCGAGCAGAACGACGGCGTGCAGGGTGGCAGCGGTGGCCAGATGGCCGCCATCACCAACATGATCGAGGAAGGCGACTTCGAGGCTGCGCGTGACTTTTCCGAGGCGGTGGGTATCAAGCTGGCCGACGTGAAGGTGCCGCGCGGGGAGCGCAAGCCGCAGTGGGACCAGTTCGTGAAAGACGGCACACTGCCGCCCGAGCCTGCATCGCCCAAGTTGGAGTTCCCCGTCCCGTTGAGTGTGGACTCGTTCTTGTCGGCCTTCCCGTCCTACCGCTCCTACGGCATCACTGCGGCATCGCTTCAGCAGGATGGCGAGGTCAAGATCAAGTCGAAGGCGGGCGCCGAAAGCCTGGGCACCGCACAGGGCTCCGGTGGCAATGGCAGCTTCATGCGTGCCTTCCTGTCGGGGGAAATCCGAAAGGCCGACCCCGAGCAAGAAAAGCCCGCAGCGCCCCAGAAGCCCAAAGATACCGGCTGGAACATGGCCGGCACCGGCTACGGCGGCAAGCGGTACACCGGGCGCAACATCACCTTGGACGATGGCCGCGAGGTGGTTGCCCGCGTGTACGAGAACGCTGGCAACTACGACGAGGTGGAAATCAAGGTGGACGGCGTGCGCAAGTTCACCGTGCGCGACTCCTACAACGCCCAGGACAAGGCCGACGCTTTCATCAAGACGCTGACGGCTGATGCGCCCAAGGCCGCAGAATCGCCCACCGACTTCATTCCCGCTCCCGATGGCGGCCTGGACTACGGCGAAATCACACCCGAAATGAGCAAGGCGATGCGCCGGCAGGCCGGGAAGATTCGCCTGCAACGCGGCGATTCTCGCTTTGGCCTGACGCATATTGAGCAACGGCACGGCGATGAAATCCGAGCCGCAGGATTTCAGTCTGTGGAGGCGTTTGTTGCCGACATAGCCGGGAGCATTGCTCAAGTCTGGCAACCGGGCGCAACAAGCCAGCTCGTGGCGCTGAAGATGGCTGGCAACGACCGCATCATGTATGTGCAGTTGCAGGCTGGAGTTGATGCTGGTGGTGACTTCTACACTGTGAACACGGCGTTCCCAGCGCGCTCCGGCTACGTGCGGAACAAGAAGGACTGGAAGAAACTTTGGGAGGGCCGGGCCCAGCCATCTCAACCTGCTACCAGCGAGCAGGCCCCGTTTGCTGCATCGCCCCAAGAAGCTGGTGAGGCGACCACGATCCCATCGGGCCAAAGCGAAGCGAGTGTAGCCCAGTCGGCCGCCAAAGCCAATCCCCCCAAGCTGACCGCTGAAGACCTCGCCAATCAGGACAAAGCCCTGTTGGATGGCGTCATCAGCGTGCAGGACTACATGGATGCCACCGGCCTGACCGACGACGATGTGGGTGTGGCGGCCGGCGACGGGCTGCGTCAACAGGCCGACCGTGAAGCCAAGGCGGCAGACCCGTACCACCAAGGCATCCAGAAGATGCAGGATGCTCTGTCCGAGCAGATGAAGTCGGCCCTGGATGCGCCATCGTCAACCCCGCAGCAGCGCAAGTCCAAAGAGGAACGCATGGCTCGCATCACCCGCGACCGTGCCACCCTGGACATGATCGCGCGTGGCTTTGAGCATCCGTTCGACAACCGCTTCGTCACCAAGCTGTCACCCATGCTGAAGGCTCGCTTCACGAAACAGTGGGAGTCGATCAAGACGGGCGAGTTTGCCAAGCAGGCTTTTCAAGAGGCATCCTACAAGCTGTGGGCGCAGAAGGTCATCGACAAGGCGCGCGAGAAGTTGGGCATGGAGTCCGCGCCCACTGCGCCAGCCTCAGAGCCCGCCAAGCCCAAGACCCTCAAGCAAGGCATCACCAAAGCCCGCGCCAAGAAAACCGCTGAGGCAGAGGCCCAGCGCGCCGACTACTTCACCCCCGGCAACATCCTGCGCGGCTACGGCGCGCTGCGCGGCCGGCTGATGAACTACACCGATGACCAGGGCAACATCCGCCAGGGCATCTTGATGCCGGCCGACAAGGACATGGACGACATCGCCGGGCGCTTCACGCCATCGCTGAAGACCGCGCAAGACATGATCGACTTCCTGAACAAGGGCGGCGTGCTGATCGACAAGGATTCGGTGGGCGCCACCCTGAAAATCACCATGGGTGGTTCGCGCATCCGGCTGGAGACTTCCAAGACGGGCCTAGGCAAGAAGTTGGTCAAGGAAGCGCAGAGCGTTTACTTTGCGTCATCCGGCTCCAAGATGGTGGCCAACCTCTACGACGAGGCCGAGTTTGCCGAGTTCATTGAGGGCCCTGTGGCCGGCCTGCGGCTGACCATGATCCCCAACGCCGCCACGGTGAATCTGTTGCGTGGCGACGATGACGCTGATGGCGTGGCCTTTAGCCGCGCCCAAGCGCTGGCCACCGGCATCCCGGTCCAGACCGCCCAGCAGATCGTTGACGCCATCGCCCAGCGCTGGGACAACGCGCCCCAGGTGGTGGTGCTGGCCGACATGAACGACCCGCGCGTGCCTGCAGCCGTGCGCCAGCGCGATGCTGCCCAGCGCAGCGGTGGCGCCAAGGGTGCACCGGAAGGCTTCTTCTACAAGGGCACCGCCTACGTGGTGGCAGGCTCCCTGAAGACGCCGGCCGATGTGGTCCGAGTTCTTCTGCATGAATCGCTGGGCCACTACGGTCTGCGCGGCGTGTTCGGTGATGCGTTGGGTTCCATCCTGAACCAGATCGCAGCCCTGCGCAAGTCTGAGGTGGTTGCCAAGGCCAAGGAGTACGGGCTTGTCCCGAAGGGCTTGCCGGAAAACGCTTCGGTGGCAGAGGTGTACGCTGCCATGTCAGAGTCGCAGCGCGGGCAGGCCGCCGAAGAAGTGCTTGCCGTGATGTCCCAAACCAGTCCCGAGTTGGGCTACGTCAAGCGCGCCATAGCGGCAATCCGCGCATGGCTGCGCAAGCACGTGCCCATGCTGCGCGGCATGGCCCTTTCGGACAACGACATCATCGCCAACTACATCCTGCCCGCCCGTGCCTGGGTGCAGCGCGGCCCTGGTGGTGGGCCGCGTGGTGGCCTGCCGGCCATGAGCCGGGGCGCGTCACAAACTGCATCGGCCGCCTTCAAACGCTGGTTCGGTGACTCCAAGGTGGTCGATGCCGATGGCAAGCCGCTGGTGGTGTATCACGGGACACGCAATGACATCACCGCCTTCGACTCCAGCAAAGTAAAGGGCCGCTTCCCTAACTCGGAGGGCTTCTACTTTACGTCCAGGCCGATGCACGCATCGGTTTACGCGGACAGCATTGACAACGCAGTCAACAATTTTGACCCAGTATCGCCGTTCGCCAAGACTGTCGCGGACGGAGCCAATGTCATGCCCGCATACGTCAGCCTGCAAAACCCGAAGCTCATCACAGTGTCTGAGTGGGGCACCTTGGAGTCTGCCGTGGACGGTGACGGCGGCGCCCGAGTGAGAGCGGCGCGTGCAGCAGGTCACGATGGAGTGATTGTCACGCGCAAGGCTGGCGACGCATACGACGGCCAGCTTGTCATCGCCTTCCGCCCCGAGCAGATCAAGAGCGCCATCGGCAACAACGGCCAGTTTGATCCTGAGAACCCGGACATTCGCTTCAGCCGCTCCGCTGCCGACCTGACGGCCAAGGCCAAAGAAGGCGTCAATGCCACGATCAAGGCCATGACCGCGACCAGCATCAAACAGGCCGCAGGCTACAAGGCGACCGACCTGATGGGGATTGCGCTGGGCGCGCTGGGTCGGCGCCAGCTCGTGGAGGTGTACGGCGACGACCTTCCTCTGGAGGAATACAACCGGCTGGCCGCCCAGATGGAGGCCGACAAGAACGAAACGGGCGCCGAAGCCGACACCATCGCCAACGAGTGGGGCAAGCTGCCCGACGAGGCCGCGCTGGCCGACCTGATGCACGACGCCACCCTGGCCGGCATGGACCCCGACAAGGCCCTGCGCAACACCGACAACGCCGATGTGTACCAGGAGCTGCGCGACCGCTTCGAGGCACTTTCACCCGAGGCCAAGGCCACGTACCGCAAGGCGCGCGATTCGTACACCGAGCACCACAAGAAGGTGCGCCAAGCGATCAAGGACCGGATCATGCGCAGCAACATGGACGGTGCCCGCAAGGCCGCCCTGGTTGAACGCATGGACGCCGAGTTTTTCAGCGCGGTGAAGGGCGTCTACTTCCCTCTGGCCCGCTACGGCAAATACGTGGTGGTGGTGAAGAACAAGGACGGCATGGTTGAAAGCGTGAACCGTGCCGAAACCATGGCCGAGGCCGCAGCGCTACGTCAGAGCCTGCTGCGCGGGTTCCCCCAGGCGCAGGGCTACGACGTGGGCAAGGTCATCCTGAACCGCGAGTTCGTGGCCAGCCGCGACTCGGTGGGCCGTGGCTTCATGCAGGAGCTGTATCAGGCCCTGGACAAGCAGAACCTGGACGCAGCACAGCGCGCCGAGCTGGAGGACACGCTGGGCCAGCTCTACCTGTCCTCGCTGCCCGATGTGTCCTGGGCCAAGCACGGTATTCACCGCAAGGGCACGCCCGGCTTCAGCCAGGACGCCCGCCGCGCGTTTGCCCAAAATATGTTCCACGGCTCGCGGTACTTGGCCAAGCTGCGCTACTCGGACCTCATGCAGGACGAGCTGAAGGCTATGCAGGACCACGTGGACAAGATCGGCAATGTGCTGCCCGAAGAAGACGGGTTCAACGGCCCGCGCATGCAGCGTGTGGTGGACGAGTTCTACAAGCGCCACGATGCGCTGATGAACCCGAACAGCCACCCGCTGTCCACGGCGCTGACCAGCATCGGCTTCATGTTCCACCTGGGCCTGTCGCCCGCGTCGGCCATGGTCAACTTGACCCAGACCGCGCTGGTGGCCCTGCCCGTGATGGCCGCCAAGTGGGGGTTCACCAAGACCGCGGCCGCTCTGCTGAAGGCATCGAGCGAAGCGGCCAAGGGCCGCAACGACATTACCGGATCGCTGAACGGTGACGAGCTGAAGGCCTACAACGAGGCGGTGCGTGCCGGCGTCATCGACGTGACCATGGCCCACGATCTGGCCGGCATTGCCCAGGGCGAAGACGCTGGCGTGATGTGGCGCATCCGACCGGCCATGCGCGCGGCGAGTTTCCTGTTCCACCACGCCGAGCGCTTCAACCGGCAGGTCACGTTCGTGGCGGCCTACCGGCTGGCGCGCGAAGCTGGCGCCGAACACGTGGCGGCTTTCGAGCAAGCCACCAAGGCGACCTACGACGGCCACTTTGACTACAGCGCCGGCAACCGCCCCCGCTTCATGCAGGGCAACGCGGCCAAGGTCATCCTGCTGTTCAAGCAGTACGGCCAGAACATGATCTACACCCTGGCGCGCAACGGCTATCAGGCTGTCAACGCCCTGGACCCGGCCGAGCGTGCCCGTGCCCGCAAGGCCCTGGCCGGCGTGCTGGCCAGCCACGCGATGGCGGCCGGCGTGCTGGGTCTTCCCATGGTGACGACGATCCTGGCGGCGATCAGCGCAGCCGGTGGCGACGACGACGAGCCCTTTGACGCCGAGGTGGCGCTGAAGAACATGCTCGCGGACACGTTCGGCACGAAGCCGGCCGAAGTGATGGCACACGGTCTGTCGCGCCTGACGCCGTGGGACATTTCCGGCCGCGTGGGCCTGGATCGCCTGATCCTGCCCGACATTCAGGAAGGCCTGGAGGGGCAGCGACTGGCCGAGTCCGCCATGGCCGCAGCGCTGGGCCCGGTGGCCGGCATCGGCGTGAACATGCTGCGCGGGCTGCAGGACATTGGCAACGGCCACGTGCTGCGCGGCATCGAGGGCATGATGCCCGCCGCGCTGCGCGGCCCGCTGGCGTCCCTGCGGCTGGCCAGCGAGGGCGCCATGGACAAGACCGGCGTTCCCATCGTGGACGAGGTGAGCGCGGCCGGCGTCGTTGGACAAGCGCTGGGCTTCTCGCCCTCCGAGGTGCGGCAGGCCCAGGCCGGCAAGCGCGCGGTGCTGTCCTACGACTCTGCCCTGAACGAGCGCCGCCAAGAGCTGATGACACAGTTCGCACGCGGCGCCATGAAGCAGGACCAGGAGGCCATGGCCCAGGCGCGCGAGGAAATCCGCGCCTTCAACGAGAAGCACCCCCAGCGCCGGATCACCATGCCGCAGCTCGCGCAAAGCATCCGCTCGCGCCAGAAGCGCATTGACCGAGCTGATGGCGGCGTGTCGCTGCCGGCCAACCGGCGCGATGCCATGGAGCAGGGCAGGTTCGCAGACGTGGAGTGATGCCCCCCCGTAAGGGTTTGAGGTAAAGGGCAGGACACAGAGACTCCCCGCAGCGTCGTGATAGGCGCGTGCTGGAGTTCCTGTGTCCGCCCCGTTCAAAGTCAAGTTCGTCATCTACCAAGGTGCCACGTTCAGCAAAACGCTGACGTGGAAAACCGCGCCTGATGAGGACTCCCCCAAGACCCCAGTGGACCTGACCGGGTGCACCGCGCGGATGCAGGTCCGGGCCAAGATCGGTGCGTCCGAGGTGCTGCTGTCCCTGACCACCGAGAACGGCGGTATCGCATTGGGTGGCACGGCCGGCACCATCGAGCTGCTGGTTGACGCTGACGACACCGCCGCCATCGCCTGGACCTCTGGTGTCTATGACCTGGAGATCGTCTTCCCTGGTGGCCAAGTTCGCCGCCTCATGTATGGCTCCGTTGTCGTCTCCCCGGAGGTGACTCGTGCAGCTTGAAATCCTTGAGGTCAACGGCGTTGAGCTGCTTCAGGAGGCGGTTATCTCCCAGGAGCTGCTTGAGGTTGGTTCGACCGAGCAGGAGTTGCTGGAGGTAGGGGAGCAGGGTCCGCCCGGCCCCCCTGGTGCCACCGGGCCTGCTGGCCCTGTTGGACCTACTGGCCCACAAGGGCCTGCCGGCGCCGGTAGCGACCTGTCGTATGCCCACGAACAGGCCTCCGCTTCCGACCTCTGGACCATCGTCCACAACCTGGGCAAGTACCCAAGCGTGACCGTCGTGGATTCCGCCAACGACGAGTGCGAGGGGAGTGTGAACCACATCAGCCCCAACCAGTTGGTGATTTCGTTTTCTGCGGCCTTTTCCGGTCGTGCCTTTTTGAACTAAGGAGCCTGCCATGGCAAAGAAGTTTCTTCACTCCATCGACCTCGCAAAGAACGAAATCCAGAACGCCGTCGCCCAGGTGCTCGGCTCCGCGCCGTCCACGCCGGTAGCCGGCCAGTTCTACTACGACAGCACCACGGGCGCGATCACGTGGCGCAATGGCTCGGGCTGGGTGAATCCCCTGGCACGCGCAAGCCACACCGGCACGCAAACCGCTTCGACCATCAGCGACTTCGACACCCAGGTCCGAACCAACCGCCTGGATCAGATGGCAGCGCCCACGGCGGATGTGTCGTTCAACAGCCGCAAGATCACTGGCCTCGCAACGCCGACCGCTGCAACTGATGCAGCAACCAAGGGCTACGTGGACGCGGCGGTGAATGGGACCGACTGGAAGCAGAGCGTCCGCGTGGCGACCACCGCCAACCTTGGTGCACTCTCTGGCCTGCTGACCATCGACGGCATCACGCTCGTAGCCGGCGACCGTGTGCTGGTCAAAGACCAGTCCACCGGATCGGCCAACGGCATCTATGTGGCCGGCTCTGGCGCTTGGAGCCGCGCGACGGACGCTGACGAAAACGCCGAGGTGACGGCAGGCCTGAGCGTCATGGTCACTGAGGGTACGACCAACGCAGACACTCAATGGCGTTTGACCACCAACGACGCCATCGTCGTCGGCACCACGGCCCTGGTGTTCGCCCAGATCGGCGCGGGCTCCAGCTATAGCGAGGGCACCGGCATCGACATCGTCGGCAACGTCATCAATGTTGACACCGCTGTAGTGGTGCGCAAGTTCTCCCAGAACATCGGTTCGGGCACCAGCGTGGCGATCACCCACGGTCTGAACAATCTCGATGTCCAGGTCCAGGTGTACGAAATCTCGACCGGCGATACGGTGGAGTGCGACGTGAAGCGCAACAGCGTGAACCAAGTCACCTTGGGTTTTGCCTCTGCCGTCACCGCCGATGTGTACCGGGTGGTCGTCCAGGGTTGATAGACCATGCGCGATCTTTCGTTTCGCGGGCCACCCCAGTTGGCCGTTGCCGAGAACGCCACCACCCCGACTGGTGTTCTCGGCGCGGTGATCTGGTCTACGACGGCCAATAAGAAGCTCGTGTGGGACGGCTCCAAGTGGGCGGCCGCAATGGGCGGGGGTGGTGATCAGATCACTGTGTCAGCTACCGCTCCTGCATCACCAACACTCAACCAACTCTGGCTGGACATCTCATGAAGATAGGTGACAAGGTGCGCGTGCTGGCACCGTTCAACGACTCGTTTCCGGGTGAGTACGAGATCACTGAGGTCATCACGCACGAGGATGGCCAGGTTGCCTACGTCCTGGGGGACCTCGGCGGCTTCGCCCCTGAATTCTTGGAGGTCGTATGACCATCAGCACCCGCGACCAACTTGTCAACTCCTTGGCAAACAATTCCAGTCGTTTGGTCATCGACAAAGCCAGCATTTCCAACACTGCGGCGGGCCAGTTCCATTCGTTGTGGCGCGCGACCGGCCAACCTGGGCAGGGTGCGATCCCTACGACTGCGGCTGTGTGTGACAACGCGCTGGTTGGAGCCATGCAGTTTTCGCAGCAGACGCCGCCCGCCACCAGCTACGCTGCTTGGGCCAACGCGGTATGCAGCAACTCCGGTGTGACGGTCGAGATTCACGACCGCCTCATGCACATGGGCGGTCTGGCCGGAAACGTCGCCACAGCGCAGACGGTCAACCTCGACGTGAACGCAAACCTCGCCACCAGCAATCTGGATGCTCGCAAAGGCGACGCCAATTACTCGTACATCCAGTGGTGGCTAGAGTGGTACACCGACACGGGCGCCACTGTAGTCACTGCAACCGTCAACGTGACCTACAACGATGGCAGCAGCGGCAACTTGACCGCCGTTTCCCTCGCAGCGACCCGCCGCGCGTCGTTTATGCAGCCGCTCAACGGCCTCATCCCCGCCGCGCAGTCTGGGCTCTACATCCGTGACGTGAACACTGTCACCCTGTCTGCCACGACTGGCACGGCTGGCAGCTTCGGGGTTACGGCCACCCGCCCTCGTATGACCATGCCCCTGCCTACCGCGAACAAGATGGAGGTGTTCGACTGGGCACAACTCGGTCTGCCGGAAATCTCGAACTCGGCCTGTTTGTTTCCGATCCAGCTCGCCAGCACGACTACGACTGGTACTGTGCGCGGGGGCGGCAAGATCGCTCACGGGTGAACCATGGCAATCGACTGGCCCCAGCTCGATCGGACCCCGCCCGGCAGCTCCGAGGCGTGGGAATGCACGCAGGCCGGCGAGGTGCTGCGTCGTGACTGGTTCACGCCGAACCACGGCCCTGCACTGAAACGTCACACCGGTACTGGCTGGGAGCTAAGGGCTCTGAAACACTGGGATGGGGTTGCCCACGTCCACTACGGCGTTCTCAAACGCTGGGACAGTGGGGAGTGGGTTGAGACACCAACTATCTTGACTCCGCCAACCCCCTATGTAGCGCCGCCACCAGCGCCGAGCATCACGATCCCTCTGGACGGCTACACCACCGGCCTCTGGGGCGCGTACAGCCTTCGGCGCCGCCTGCGCACCGGCTACAGCGGCCCAATCCTCCAGGCGCGCCGTTCCTCGGACAACGCTGTGATGGACATTGGACTTGTAGGCAACTACCTGGACACCAATACCCTGTATGCATTTCTAGACAACTCGCAGGGGTTCCTGACCACCATCTATGACCAGAGCGGGGCAGGAAACCATTTCACCCAGGCGACCGCGACAGCACAGCCAAAGCTGTCGATGGGGACGCCGACCAAGGCATACATCTCGTTTGATGGTGCCGGCGACATCATGCAGTCGCCCGTGTTCGGCTCTGGGGCGAGCGGAGCGACGATCTTCTTCAGCGGCAATATGCCCACCACCGGAGATCAGGCGCTGCTGGAAAGTTCAGCGAACTACAACGCCAACTCCAACACTCTGCTCGTCTATTACGCGGTGGCGGAAGGTGGGTTCAACGTAGCGACGCACGGCGTCTCGTCGAATTACGCCCGCAGTTCGTTTGGCGACGTGCGGCCCTCGAACAACGTGCATGCCTACCGCATCGACCGCAATGCGGCAGCATTTATTGACAAGACCAGCCTGTTTGTCGATGGGATAAAGCAGACCCGGACGGGCAACGCCGACACGGGCTCTATCTCTGGGGGCTTCAGCCCCAACACGTTGTATTGGGCATGCCGGTCGGGGGGCGCATTGACCTCTCAGCTGGACGCTCACGACCTGTGCATCTATGCAAGCGCACTGTCGGATGTCGATATCGCCGCTGTCTCAACGCGACTCGTTGGGTGACGAGACATGCCCAATTTTCTGATTCTTCTTTCTCTCGTCCAGCCCGTTCTCACGCCCGTGACAAGTTCGGTGCCAGCCGCCTTCAGGGCCTATTACCCACCGGGCGCCGACCCGATTGACCAGTGAGCCCGCCATGGCCGACCAAACTGACCGCAAGCGCCTGACCTTTGATCCGACCATCAACGCCGGACACATCATTTCCTTGCTGGCTTTCCTCATCACCTTGGTGGTGGGTTGGTCCGCGCTCGACAAGCGTGTCGTAGTGCTGGAAGAAGCCCGCAAGGCCCAGTCACAGCTCGACCAGCACCAGGACGCGATGCA